>Ga0209566_100326_pt1 | contig 43043 bp, 60 predicted proteins | sample Araplavi_mTSA_r2_2_FD_184287 | JGI IMG/M metagenome (GOLD analysis project Ga0209566, IMG submission 184287) | Arabidopsis root microbial communities from North Carolina, USA - plate scrape CL_Cvi_mTSA_r2 (SPAdes) (version 2) | ecosystem: Host-associated > Plants > Roots > Endosphere | place...
GTCCTGCGCGGACAACGCTTTGTCTTCGAACGCCTTCAGCTCGGGCGTGATGTAGCGCTCGGCGTTCTTCAGCGTCTGGCGGCGGCGGTAATCGTCCGGCACCTTGGCGGCCTGGCCGTTGGTGACTTCGATGTAGAAGCCATGCACGCGGTTGTATTCAACGCGCAGATTCGCGATGCCGGTGCGCTCGCGTTCGCGGGCTTCCAGATCGACGAGGAACTGGCCGCAGTTTTCCGAGATGCCGCGCAGCTCGTCGAGGTCGGCGTCGTAGCCGCGGGCGATGACACCGCCGTCGCGCACCATGGCCGCCGGCTCGGCCATCACGGCACGCTGCAGCAGGGCGTGGGCGTCTTCGGGCAAGCTGAGCGCGGCGTACAGCTCGGTCAGCAGCGGAGCCGCGTCACTCTGCGGCAGTTCTTCGCGAATCTCGGGCAGGCGCGCCAGCGTGTCACGCAAGGACGACAGATCGCGCGGCCGCGCCGACAGCAGCGCCAGCCGCCCTGTAATGCGCTCCACGTCCGACAGCGTGCGCAGCGTTGCCCGCAACGTTTGCCAATCGCTGCCGAGCAGCACTTCAATCGCTTGCTGACGCGCTTGAGGCACGGCGCGATCCCGCAGTGGATGATGCAGCCAGTGGCGCAGCAGGCGGCTACCCATGCTGGTCGCGCAGGTGTCGAGCAGCGAGAACAGCGTCGGCGATTCCTGCCCGCGCAGCGTCTCGGTCAGCTCCAGGTTGCGGCGCGTGGCGGTGTCCAGGCCGATGAATTCGCTTTCGTGCTCGACGGTCAGGCCGATCACGTGGCGCAGCGATTGGCCCTGCGTGGCCGCCGCGTAATTGAGCAGCGCGCCGGCAGCCGCCAGTGCGGCCGTCAACGTTTCCGCGCCAAAGGCGACGAGGCTGGCCACGCCGAGTTGTTCGCGCAGGCGGCGGGTGCCGGCTTCCACGTCGAAGTGCCAGTCGGGCAAGCGCGTGCGGGCGACATCCACCTGGATGGTGTTGAGCGTCGCATCGTCGGCCAGCACTTCGGCGGGGCGAATGCGTTCGAGTTCACGATCGAGCTGGTCGGGGCTGCATTCCATCACACGCAATTCGCCGCCGACGAGGTTGAGCCACGCCAGGCCGATCAGCGGTGCCGCGCCCCGCTTGCCGGGCAGATGCGCGATGGCCAGCAGATGGTTGTTGACCTTGTCGGACAGCAGCGCAGCATCGGTCAGCGTGCCGGGCGTGACGACGCGCACGACCTTGCGCTCGACCGGTCCCTTGGTCGTCGCAGGGTCTCCGATTTGCTCGCAGATGGCGACGGATTCGCCCAGCTTGACCAGCTTGGCAAGGTATTGCTCGGCAGCGTGGAACGGGATGCCCGCCATGCGGATCGGATGCCCGTTGGAACTGCCGCGTGCAGTGAGGGTGATGTCGAGCAGGCGGGAGGCTTTTTCGGCGTCTTCAAAAAAGAGTTCGTAAAAGTCGCCCATGCGGTAGAAGACAAGCGTGTCCGGATGCCCAGCCTTCAAGCGAAGGTACTGCTGCATCATCGGGGTGTGCTTGCTTAGGTCCTGTTCCGCAAAGTCTTGAGTTTTCTGGCCGACGGACTGGGAAGCCTTGCTCTGTATGGCTTCGTTGACTGTGACCGAGTTTTCTTGGGTAACGTCTACACTCATCTTCGCTCGCCTACACTTGGCGTTTTGGCGTAGCTTTTTCGCGTATGATGCTCCGATTCCTACGCCGCAATTTGGGGCGGGGTATCGGCAAAACCTACGCTGGGGAAAAGCTACGCCATGTATTTCGATGCACGTGCTGCCAAGCTATTGAAACCTGGGCAGCATCTGACTCTTGACTCGCAACCGGGGCTGCGTCTGGTCTGCAGCGCAACGCGGCGCACCTGGATCTATCGATACAAATCTCCGGTCGACGCGCGCATGCGCCAAGTAAAGATTGGCGAATGGCCAGCGATGTCTCCGGCAGCAGCAATCGTCGAATGGGAAAAGCTACGCCAGGCGCGCGACAGCGGCCGCGACATTGCACACGAACGGCGCAATAGCCGCACAACAGCCCGTGCCGTCTCAAACGGCGAAATTGTACCGGACCAGATTCCTTACACGGTTCGACGCATGTGTGACGATTACCTCATCGGGCACGTCGAGCGTCATCGTGCGCTGAAGGGGGCAAAAGAGATTCGGCGTATGTTCGACACGATGCTTGAGCCGATTGCACACATGCTGCCCGAGCAGGTAACCCGGTCTGTGGCATTTGACCTGATCAATTCATACGCCCACATACCCACCCAGGCTGGGAAGCTCCGTACCGAATTGGGAGCCGCCTGGACGTACGGGCATGACTCCGGCCGGCTGGGAGAGCGGGTGCCAAACTGGTGGCGCGAGGTCATGCGTGGCCGCCTTCGCAGCGTCGGTCGGCGCATCGATGGCAAGACGATGGGCACGGCGAAGCGGGTGCTCACGGATGCCGAAGTGGGCGAGCTAATTCGGTGGTTGCCCAATTTCCCCGCCTTGATCGACGACGTGTGCACGCTCTACCTCTGGACATGCGCGCGAGGCGCCGAGATCGTCAGCATGGAGGCGGAGGAGATTTCGGAGGAAGCGGACGGCTTGTGGTGGACTGTGCCGCACGGCAAAACCAAGAACGTGAAGAACGAGAGCGCCACCGACCTGCGCGTACCGCTGGTTGGCCGCGCAGAGGCCGTCGTGCGCAGGCGATTGGCGGTGGCCGGCCGCGGGTACCTCTTCCCGTCGCAGTCCGGTGGCCACGTAGAGCAAAAGGTGATCAGCCACGCGGTGTGGAATCGAATGTCCTACTGCAAGTCGCACCCGCAGCGTGAGCGTACGCGGCTACCCGTCGAATACTGGGCTCCCCATGATTTGCGGCGGACTGGGCGGACGATGTTGGCTGCCTTGGGGTGCCCGATGGAAGTTGGCGAATCCATTCTTGGGCATATGCTCCCCGGCGTCGAAGGTGTGTACAACCGACACACCTACGACCGGGAGCGGCGCGAGTGGCTGTTGAAGCTATCCGCGCACCTTGAGAAGTGCGCGGCCACGCCGAAACGCTAGTCACGGCGGCTGGTGTTCCTTGGGGGCAGCAGGTCCGAGACCGGGCGTGCCTCCGCCCACTCTTGCACCTCGCGCAAGAGCCACCCAACACGGCGCGACGAGATTTTGCGAGGCTTGGGGAAAACGTCTTCCCGCACTAACTGCTGGACGCTGGTCTCGGAAAGGGAAACAGCGGCCGCCACCGATTGCAGGTCCAGGTAAATTACCGTTTGCAATTGCCGACCTCCTTGCGTGCGAACAGCGCATAGGGGCCGTTCTCAGTATCAAAGATTTCTAGCAGGCGCCATCCTTCGCCCTCCGGCGGAGACGGGTTCCAGTCGGGGAAGGCGCTGTCGTTCGATTCGACCAGGCGATCAAATTCTTCGGCACTCACATCAGATTCCATATCGACGAACCGCGTCTCAATGCCGAATGCCGCGAGCAGTTCGTCGTACCGTACGCCCTCGTCGCATACCGGCATGGCGGGATGGGTAAGCCAGCCGTCTTTGTCCCGCTCGATTTCGCGGGGCGCTAGCAGGCGCTCTGCCAAGCCCTGTAAGTCCGCGTGTTGTTGTGCCCTTGTGATCGCCTCGGGCGCAGCCTCGCGCCTGTGGAGCATCATGGCGAAATTGGCCACGTCCAGCGCTTTGCCCTTGCTTAGCGATCCGCGCAGCAATGCGGTCAATTTCTCAATGCTGCACACGGTAGGATCATTCCAGCCTCGATAGCCACCGGCGCGCTTCTCGGCTAGACGTTGCTTCATCGCTGCGGCGGTGGCGTCCACGTGCAGATCGTCTAGGTGTGCATTTATTCCGTGTTGGGCCACCTCGTCGATTGCATCTTCCAGATCGCGCTGAGCGTGGCGCTCATCGGCTTGCAAGTCTCCCTTCGGATCTTCATGTGTCATGCGTTGGCGGCGCGCATAGAGCCAACGTGCCGCTTCATGGACAAGGTTTTCCACCGCTTCGTAGCGGTGAGTGAAGGCGGGTTCCGGTGCGGTCATGTTAGGCGGCCTCTTGAATAATGGCGGGGTGCACGAGCAATGGGCGCATGCTGCCGGTTTTGAGATTGACGAACGCGCCGTGCCACGTGAGCCGACCGTGCCGGAAAAACTCCCACAAGATGGCCAGCGCCGGCGTGACGACGGATTGATTGACGAACAATTCCTGGCGCGCGAGTGCCTCGGCCAAGCCGCATGACGGTGTGTCGTCTTCCGGCTCGCTGGTGTCGATGAGCTCGGGCAGCATGGCGTAGGGGTAGGGCAGCGGCGTGCTGCCGACCGGATTGAAGCGAATGTCGGCCTGGAAGGCGGCGTCATGTTTGAGGGTGCCCGGCGTTTGGCCGAGCACTACTTGCCCGTCTGCCGCGCGGTTGCCCAGGTCGAGCACATAGGTGCTTGGCCGGTTGGTCAGCCCTTCGCTGATTGACTTGCGGGCGGCCTTGCTGTCCACGCATACGATGAAGATCGCCGGCTGCGCCGACGGGTAGACCGTGTCTTTATCGCGTGCGTACTTGTGCGGCTGCGCGCGCCAGTCGAGCCCGAAGAAATGGTTGATGCGCTGCGTGTGCACGCAAGCCTTAAATTGGCCCACGTCGGCCGGGCTGAAAAGCTGGCGGCCGATATTGGCGTCGCTCACGGTGTCCGGGTCGAACACTTCCACGTCGAGGCCCGGGTGCCCGAGCGCACGGATTGCGTGGTCAAGGCGCGCCAGGCCCGTGAGCATTTGCGAGCCGTTACCGCCGCAGCCGATCAGCGCGATGCGCGCGCGATGCGACAGCATGCGGGCCGGCGTGATGTGCACGGCTGTCATGCGCCGTCTCCGACGACCGCGGCAACCGGCACATTCAACGGCAGGAACATGCCGAGCGCGCACAGACGGAATTGAATGGACGGTGTTTTGCCGTCGGCCAGGTCGCCAACTACGCACGAGATCTTGACCTCACCGGCGTCGTCCTCGTTGTCGGTGCTGCTGAAAAACGCGGCCGTGGTGCCATGGCTGTGCAGGTCGAGCACCAGGGATTCGTGGTGCGCCAGTACGGGGCGTTCGTACGAAATTGCGCCTGGGGATGCGTTGGCGATGTTCAGGTGGCGGTATTCCAGCTCACCAGTGCGACTGTTCCAGATGACCCAGGCGGCGTGCTCATTGGGCGCCTTGGTGCGTGCGTCGTCGATGAAAGCGCGCACCAGCGGGAATGCGACGCCGAGGCGCTCGAACGTGAGCTGCACCTTAGGCTTAACCGTGCCATACGGCGGGCGCACGGTTTGGCCGTTGAGCGGTGCCACCGGCTGGATCACATGCAGCCACGGGCGGCGGACTTCCACGAACAGGCCGTCGGCGGTTGCTAGGAAGCGGTGGCCGACTTCTTCAAGTTCCTTGAATGCGGCGAATTTCGGCACGGCCACCGTCGGTGCGCTGTCCCACAGCTTGGAGTCGAGCTCGTACTGCTCGTCGGCCTGATCGGCGGCGATCGGGTTCCGCAGCGCCTTGGCCACCTTGTCGGCCGCGGCCTTTGCGAAATCGTCCAGCGCTCCGGCGATGAGCTTGAGGCCTTGCTGCGAGGCGGAGTGGAATTGTTGGATGATGGCTTGCATGTCAGGCTCCAGAGGAAATGCGCTTGATGGCCTGCTCGAGGGTTTCCTTTTGCGGGAGCAGGACGTTGGTCGGAAATTCGGTGGTTTCGGGGTGGTCGAGCAGCTCTGCCCACAACGCATGCGCTCCGCCCTTGTGCTTGCAGATGCGCGCCTGGTTGGGGTGGGTGAACCGGCTGCGGAAAAATGCGTTCTCGTAGGTGCGCAGCGCCTCGGGCGTTGGCGTGTCCGGCAGCGCCACGTTGCCAGTGCAGATCCCGCCGCGCTCCCAGACGTTGAAATACGGAGCGACGCGCAATGGGGTGCCGGGCCCGGGTCGTTCATTCTTGGCCAGCGCGAACACGTACCAATCGCGCTCGCGCACGATGAACACCAGCGCCGGGTGCGGCGTCACGCCGTGCCGTTCCCCGATCGGCTCCTTGGATTGGAACCATGTTGTGCGGCATGCGGCCGGGCACCACCAGGCCATGGTGTTGGGCGCGACGTAGAGGAGGTGTGGATCGAGAAAACCACGATACGCAGTGGCAGCCTGGGCGGCCTCCACGAAGCGGCTGAGTTCTGCGAGCGCGAGCGGGCGGCCGGGCAGCAGGTGAGGGGCGTTGTTCACGACCTCGACCTCGTGCACGGTTGCGTACACGGTGCTCTCCGGCGCCGCGGTGTGGTACAGGAGGACAGCGTTGCGCAGTTTGAGATCGCTCTTAGTGCCGGCGGCAATGTGGACTTGGCTCATGGCGACCTCACTGCACGCGGATCTGCTGGCGCAACGGGTTGGGCGTGGCAAGCAGGTCGAGCAGGTTCTCGACGTGGCGGGCCAGCTCGCCGTTGGCGCGCATCTTCTGCAGCCAGTCGGCCGCGCCCGTGCCGTCCATGGAAAACGCCTGTGCTGTCGCCGCGTCGACGTACTCGGCCTGCGTTACGTCGTTCAGGTAGTCGTCGGCCAAGCGAAGGGTCATGTCATCCGGGTGCCAGATCAGGATGGCCGACCATGAGATCGGCTCTCCATCGGCATCGCGCGTCCCGCAGTCGGCATATCCGCCTTGCTGGTGCGTCGCGTGCACGTGGCCCCAGATGCTGTCGACGGCGCGCACCACTCGAGCGGCGAACTCGTCGGCTCGCGCAGCGCACCGAACTTGCCTATCGGTTAGAACGCGTTGCGGCGTAGTGGCCCATTCGGGCATGAATTCGAAGAACGCTGCGCGCGTGGGGCCTTCGTAGACTTCCTCGGCTAGCTCGCGCGTTTCGAACTCGCCTTCGGCGAGCAGCCATTCGATGGCCCCGTCTTCATCGTCGTGGCCGTGCCAGTGGATGAACCTGGCGAAATCGAGCGCATCGGCCGGTGTGAGTACGTTGGGCAGAAAACGCAGGGCGTCGTACAGTACGGCCAGCACGGTTTGACCGAGGCCCGTGCGCACGGCTTCAAGGCGCTCGAAGGCATTTCCGATGTAGAGCTGCGGTACCGCGGGTGCGCCGGCTTCACCGTCGCCGATGAAGAGCCACCAGATATCGGGCTTGGCTGACGTCGGATGCCACTGGTGGGATAGGATCGCTGCGCTCAGGTCCCACACGAAAATCCGTTCGCCGGCGGTGATGGCGTTCCAATGGCGCTGCAGCGTGCGCTTGAGTAGCGCTGCCGGGTTGGCGGGCGCGGGCCGTGCGTCTTCCGGCAGCAGGGCGCCGCCGTCCAGCAGGCCGAGTAGCGCGGGTGTGCACCACGCGTCGCCATTGTCGCTGCCGGAATATTGCAGCGGCACGCCGTCCAGGCGCGGCAGGGCGAGGGCGGTCATGCCAGCACCTGGAGGGCGGACGTCGGCGGGATCAGGGCAGCGCGGCGCGCATTGACGTTGCCCTCGTGGTAGCGGCGCGTGGCGAGCAGCAGTGCCCGGGCGGCAGGGGGATTGAGGCTGCCGGCGGGCAGCGCGCCATTACGGTTGCGATAGAGCGTGCCGTTGGCGATCTGCATAAATAGCGTGGTCGCGGCCACGTCATTGCCCTTGGTCCCCACGGCGCGGCGGAAGCTGTACACCTGCTGTGCGCCCTCGATCGTCGGGCCTTCGATTTCCGCGTTGATGATTTCGGGGTAAGTGTTGGCGTAGAAGTCGCGCACCTGCTCGAGCGTGAAATTCGGCGAAGGGTCGGCCAGGCGCACGCCGTTGTAGCGGAATTCGCGGGTCAGTTGGGTGGTCTGCATGTGGCGCTCCTGTCAGATCGGGAGGTCGAGGCCGGTGTCGCGCGGGTCAGTGCTGGCCGGTTCGGCGGCATGCGCGTCGCCGGTGCCCGAGGTGTCGGCGCCATCAGAATCGACGAGCGACATTTGGCGCGGGTCGACGGCAAGCGTCTCTGCGTCGGTGCCGTCCAGCGTCTCGGTCGGCGGCGCCTCGCTGCCCGCCGTGTCTGCTTTCTTGGCGGCCTCGGCGGCTGCCTTCTCTGCGTTGGTTGGCCGGCCGGGACCGCGCTTCGGCGGCGTGTCGGCGGCTTGGGTTTTCTTGGAGGCCGCCTTCGGCGCTTCGAGTGCAGGCGTTCCCTTCTTGCCGTTGGCATTCGCGGCGGCGCGGGCCTGGTCGAGCAGCGGCAGCGCGCTCGGCTCAAAAATCTGCACGGCCTCGGCAAAGCCCTCGTCAATTTCTTGGGGCGTACCCACCAGCACCAACGGGTGCACGCCCGGGCCGTTCTTGCTGGTGCTGGTGGCGTTGACGGTTACGCGGAGGTTGTCGCCTTCGGCGGCGACGGAAATGAGCAGCGACGCGGCGCGCGCCAACTGGTGGAGTTCGGTGAACATGGGGGCTCCTGGTAAAGGGTGGGTCAGGCAGCAGCACGCAGGCTGGGGCGCGCATTCGCTGCGTTGATTGCGGCCGTGCGCAGCGGTGCACGTTGTTGGATGGCGGATTGCAGGCGCTGGTAAAGCGCCATTTCCGCGAGGCTGCCCGCCGGGGCGCGAGAGTTGGCGTAGTCGTCCTCTGCAACTGCAGCGGCGCGCCAGATGGCGAGTTCGGCCTCAAGCGCGGAGACGCGCTGCTCGAGGAGGGCGGTGCTGGCGCTCATCCCTGCACCTGCGCGAAATGCTGGTCCTCGACAAGGCGGTCGAGCTCGTCGAACAAGTCTTCGGGACGACGGTCATTTCGAATTTCCCAATCGCCAACGCACACCGCAATCCCCAGCTCGCTGCTGTGCTCGACAACGCGGCGGGCAGCGTTGCGACGAAGATGAACGATCACGCCACGGTGCTTGCGGATCATCGAAGCTTCGTTCTCCTCGCGCACGTCAGAGATCACCAACGCGCGCCCGAGCGTGACGTGCTCGGCCAGCACCTTGTCTTCGGCTAGGCGTACCCAAATCTCAGGATGGACAAGTCGCCGGCCCCACTCGGTGCCCAACGACTGCATGAGTTGACGTGGTGACTTGTCGAGGCCCGGCAGAATTTCTTCCTTCAGACCGTGTTCGAAGTCCTTCGGCTCCAGCGGCAGCGCCGCCAGCAACATCGCGCGGATTGGGTCGGCAAATGCGATCTGCCGGAACCCGTGGGCAGCGCGCAGGTAGCCTGCGGCCGTGTCTTTTCCAACGCCGGCGTTGCCGGCAAGTCCGATCAGCATGTCGGTGCTCCTGTTGGGTTAGTCGAGGTCGTTGGCCTGCAGCTTTTTCAGATCAACGGCGGGAGAAAAGCGGGGGCGTGGGGCTTTGCGATGCGCCCTGCGGTGCGCGCGCAGTGACCGTGCGAGCTGTCGCCGAATGGCCGGTATGTCGACCTGCTCCTCGGCGCGGCCGCTACCGCGCACGCGTAGGAACTCGGCGATCAGATCGGCACGAGAAAAGCGCACGCGGCTCATCGCAGGTTGGTGATTTCGGGCGCCACTGCACCGGCGAGGCCGAACAGCACGAAAAGGACGGCCAATGCGAGTACGGGGCGCGTGGACAGATGGCTTTGGGCGAGCCGATCAACGAACGAAGGCGTAAGGTGGTTCATGCCGGCTCCTTCGGGACGCTATGAGCGGCAGCTGCTTCGGCCTTTTCCAGCGCTCCTTCGCGGGTGCACGAAATCTTGAGGTTCACGCGGCCTTTGCGGAACGTCGGGCTTGGGTATGGGCCGCAATCGCGGTCGATCACGCGCCATCCTGAACGCAGCAGTGCGGTGGCAAGCCTCACCTCATCGCTACCCATATGCCCGCTGTAACGGAGCGTGGAACTTGAGAAATCGCGAGAAATGCTCTCGCCGAAAAGGCGATAGCCGTTCCGCTCGATGGCCGCGCGGTCAAGCTGCAGCGCAGTCAGAGCTTTTGCCATCGCCTTGATCTCTGACATGCGGGCTTGATGCCGTTCCTCTTCGTGCAGGATGGCTTGCTGCAACAGTGGAAGGGCGCAGCGCTCTTCGAAGGTCGGGTATCTCTTCGTCATGGCCGACCTCATACGCCGCGCGGAGTTGCCACGCGCGCGCGCGCATCGCGTTGTGCCTCTTCATCGAGGTGTAGTGCGAATGCATGGAATGCGAGCGCCACGAAGATTGCGACGGTGTACTTCACGAAACCTGGAAGCTGGCGGATGAGACGCACGACATTTCTCCTGTGCTTGAACAGGACGAAGTAAAGCATGCTTTATTTTAAGAATCAAGCATGCTTTATTTTTGCGCGTGTCTATTCGCTACGGGAACCGCTCTGTGCGTCCGAGGGGAGGTCTTGTAGGTGGCGCTGCAAAGACAGGAGTGCAAAGCGGCTTGCGTTAGCCGCTTCCCTAAGATCGTGTCTGTAGTGCCCACCTACGGCGATCACAGGCGCCGCTGAAGTGCTTCTTGGATGAAGCACCGCGACGATGCCGTCGTAGTCGCCTGACTTGACGTGTGTTGTGATGATCTCGAGCGCCCTTAGCAGGTCTCGCCGGTAAGCGGTCTCTAAGGAACTGTGGTCTGTGACGGTACGCGCGACGCTGTGTCGGCGGTCCACCGGGAAGCTGATGACGTTGCCCATTCTGCGTGCGATTCGGCCCTGGGCAAGGCGCCGCAAGGGAGTCGGCTCGCAGGCGTTCGTGCCCAAAGGCAAAAACTGCCCATTCTTTGGGCCGGCAACAGGCAAAAGAAAACCCGCACGAAGCGGGTGTTGCGGTTAGGCGGCGTTTTTCTTACGGCGCTTTGCGGGGGGCTTTTCCCACTTGTTCACCAAGTAGGCATCGGCCGGGGCAGTCCCCGCGTCTGGGAACGCGTCGGCGCTCCGTTTGGTGCTGGCTGCAGTAGCCCGTTCCTCTGCGCGTTCGATCTCCGATTCCAACTTTGCCTCTACGAACGCCAGCTCTTCCGCAGGCAATTGCGTTACGCGAACCAAGCTAATCCGCGAGAACGGCCATGAAGGGGTGGGTGTGGAGGCTGTCGCCACGGGCTCGCCTTCGCCGGTGGCGAGCCAGAAATGGTCCACGCCGAGGAATCGTGCAGCGCGTGCGGAGTTCTCGGCAACCAGGGCCTTCGTATTGCCCAGCAACACCTGCCCGACCGCCTGTTCAGAGATGTGCAGGGCGGCGGCGAGCTCTTGTCGAGTCCGCTTAGCGATGGTGAGGGCGTGCTGAAGGCGATCGCCGTAGGTTCCTTTCATGAGTAAAGCATACTTACGTAGGGATAAAGAATGGTTGATGGTGTTCCGAAAGAATGCTTTAATCCGCCGCATGCAGAAATCGCACGCGATCCGAATCCTCGGAGGGACACCGGTTGCAGCAGCTCGTGCAATCGGCGTCACAACACAAGCGCTCTCCCAGTGGCCCGCAGTGCTGCCGCCACGTCTCGAAGATCGCGTTGTCGCCGCCGCGGCGCGCCTGTACCTCAGCCCCCAGCTGACTGCAGTGCTTACCGGCAACGCCGCAGTCAATGGGGGCACCGCGCACTAGCCGGCGAGGCCCTGTAGTGGATCGCGTGCGGTCGATGAGTTGAATCGTAGTGGCCGGCCCCGCGCATGAAAACGGTCGAATTGAGGGAGGTTTACCGTGACCCATTTGTATTCCGATGTAAGCGAACACGAAGCGCTGTATAACGCGGCGCGAAAATATCCCCGTGGCATCGAGGGGTTGGCCGATGCGTTGTCGGCGCGCCTGAACAAGCGCATTTCGCCGAACGTTCTGCGCAACAAGCTCCGTCCGGGCATCGACACACACCATGTCACGCTCGAGGATTTCTCGCTGGTGCTGGAGCTCTGCGAGGAGGCGCGCGTCGATGCAGCAATGCAACCGCTTGATGCGCTTTGCTGGCGGCACGGCCGCGTGGCAGTCGAAATCCCCGAGGCTGATCCGCACGACCCGAATCCCGCGCGCACCGTCTGCCAGGTGATGGCAAAGATTGGCAACGTTGCTGAGACGGTCGCGCGTGCTGCAGAGGATGGCGTCATAACAGAAGCCGAGCTCGAAGCGATCGAGGGCGATTTCTTCCGTGCACAGGCAGCGCTGGCAAGCTGGCATGCCGCGATTCGCGCGCAGGCTCAGGCGCAGTCGAGCAAGCGCTAAGGGGAGGCCAGATGGCAACGACCAAGTCGACCCTCGCCGCTCAAGCGCGCAAAGAGCGCCACGTGCGCAAGAAAATCGAGGTGCACCTCGAAGAGAATGCCGGCGAGCGATTCAGCGAAACGCAGATCGGCCGCCTGTTCGGCCTTACTGGCGGCGCCGTCAAGCGCGTCATGGCCTGGCTGATGGCACACAACCCGCGCATCGTCACGTGCGGCGGCTGTATCCGGCACTACCAGGCACTACATGTCAGCGGTCCACGTCGACGCGGCGACGGTGATTTGCGTGGGTACACCGACAAGCTATTCAGTGCGGCCGAGCTGAGCATGTCGCTGCGCGGAGCGCGCTGGCGCCTCGATCGGCCTGCAGGCTGGCGACCAGGGCAAGTCGCTGCATGACGCAACGGCAGGCTGGCGCAAATACACAGGGGCTGCGGTTCGGCCCCGAATTCAACTGCTGCAAACCGGCCCGCGTGGCCGCAGGCCTTGCCTGTGACCGGCCCACGCAGCAGTGCTGCGCGTGGCACCACATCCGCCTGGTGGTGCGCCACCGCGGCGAGTCCCCCTTGATTCTGTTTGCCGAGCACTTGCTGACCAAATGTCAGTGGTCGCTTGGCGAGGTGTTCTTTTCGTTCAACGCGGCCGGCGAGTCTTCATCGCTGTCCGTGGCGTGCGCCAAGCAATGGCGCGCCATTCCTACTGCGGCCGATCGCGCCGCATATCGCAACCAGATCAGCGCCGCAACGTCGCAGGAATTTCTCGCGACGTTCGACGTGCTTTGTGAGGCCGATAGCGGCCATAGATGAGGTTCCACATGGATTATCCGATTGCACCAATCCACGCGGTGCAGGACGAGGGCAGGGCAGCGTTTTTCGCAGGCCTGCCACGCGATGCTTGCCCATATACCGACGGGACTGAGCACGCGCTCGCGTGGGGCGCGGGCTTCGCTAACGGCTTTCGCGTCTACGCGGCACGGCGGCAACCGAATATTGACGTGGTGTTCGCATGAGCGCCGCGTTCGTAATCACCAGCGAGGAGTGGCAAGCGCTCGCTGGTGTCGACCACCTCGCGTGCCGCCTGTATCTGTCGCTGCGCCGCTGCATGGATTTCCGAACTGGCGTGGTGGGAGGTCCGCACAAGGCAGTGTCGTGGCAAGCCCTGCGTGAAGACTGCGAAGTCCCTGGCCGGCCAGGCGTTCGCCATTTCCGCCCCACTGAGCAGATGCTGCGCCGGCGCGTTGACCAGCTGGAAAAGTGCGGGTTGCTACGTCGTGTCAGCGAGGGGCTGATCCTGAAATTTCGAATGCTGTTGGCTCGGACGGATTCGTGTGTCCAGAAAAAAGCCGGAGGGGGCGCGAGAGGGGAGAAAAAGCCGAAGCAGCCCAATACTGGCGCGGATGCGCGGCGGTTATCCACATCGCGAAGTTTGCGAAAAGCCGACACACATCCGAACCCCGGTAAAACCTCTAATCCTTCCTCACCTTCCTTTTCCTATTCGACGGAGGAGGACGAGCGAGAAAACACCCCAAGCCCTCCGGTCGATGCAGTGATGCGCGAGGGCGACGCGACGCAGCGGCACCAGCTCTCGGAGCAACGTGAGCGAGACGCGGATGCGGTAGGGGATGGCCCTGCGGGCCAGCTTGCAGAGGGTCAACATGACGCGGAGCCAGCGTGGTCGCCCGTGCTGGCGTGGCCGCGACGCATTCCGTTGCATGAGCGTGCGGCCGTGGCGCACCAGCTTTCTGTGCTTCCGCACGGCGTGCGCCAGCGCGTGCTCGACGAATGGGATGGTGCGATGGATACCGGACAGATCCTGCGCCCGTGGCTGTTCTTCGAGAGCGTTGTCGGCTGGGCGAGCGGGCCGGGCTGGCTGCCTGAGCACGCCGACCGAGTGGCCGAGCGTCGCAAGCAGGCGAGTGCGGTGGCGTCCCTCGTGGAGCGGCAGCGCGAAGTGCCGGTAGCCGTGAGCGCTACGCCGGTCGGTTCGCTGACGGTTGCCCGGATGCGGAAGCTCGTTAAGCCGCGAGGCACGCGATGACGCCAGAGCAAGCATTCGCCGAGGCCGTTGAGCAGATGCCGCGTCGGGCGACCGGCACCGACGCCTGGAGTTCGCGCGCGGTGTTCTGGGCCGCCGTGCGCGCGGGCGCAGCGACGCTTGCCCAGCCGTGGGCCGACGTTCACGACCGATGGGCGCAACTGTGGGCCGTCGCGTCGGAGGAACACTTGCCGCCCATCCCTGGTGCCGCGCACATCGGCGCGCCGCCGTCGGTTGCAGCAGCTGAGCGCGGGCTCAGCGAGATCAAATCCATGGTTGGCCTTAACAGGGGGAAAGGGCATGTACACCGCTAATCCAGCACCGCCGCGTGCATCCGCGTTGCAGGGCTACCCGTACGACGCACTCGACGATCTGCTGTACGACTGGTTTCTGTGGGAGTGCACGTACAGCACAACGCGCGGATATTCGTCGGTCGACAAGACGTGCGCAGCCTCCGGCAGTTCACGGCAATGGGAAAGCACCGATGCCATCCTCGAGGACAGCGTGTGTGCGTGGCAGATGAAGCAACTCGACGCGTGCATTGACGAGCTGTCCGGCGATTACCAACTCGCCATCCGTGTGCAGATGCGCAACCGTCGTGGGCCGGAGGTGTGGCGGAACCCGCGCGCGCCGGTTCGCCAGCATGAGGTGTACGCCCAGGCCAAGGTATCGCTGCGACCAATTCTCCATCGGCGCGGCGTCGAAGTTGAGATGGAGTGTTGACATCGTCAAATCGCAAGCCTATATTCCGCCCCGTGGGACGACGCACGTCCCTACCAAACGCAAAGCCCGACCCTAAACCGGTCGGGCTTTTTTCATTTCTGCGCCCACTATGCCAGCACGCCCATCCTCGATCTGCCGGCAAGCCGGTTGCGGTCTGACGATCGCGCAGCCGGGCTACTGCGACAAGCATCGGCGCCCAGCCGGTGGTTGGCGTGCCGACAGTGAGCGCGGCTCGCGGCATGCCCGAGGCTACGGTGCCGAATGGGACCGCATCCGGGTGCGCATCCTCGCACGGGCCGGTGGCCTGTGCGAATGCGATGAGTGCAAAGCGCTGGGTCGCGTGCGCCTCGCGACGGAAGTCGACCACCGAGTGCCGAAGGCGCAAGGCGGTACCGACGACGAAGAGAACCTGCGTGCGATCAACGTCGATTGCCACAAGGCGAAGACGCTGCGCGAGCGACGCAAGCCGAAGCCCAAGGACGCATCCAGTGCGCCGACTGCCCGATGGGTCGCCGGTGCCTTCCTGCTGCCGCGATCGCGGCGCTGAGCGCGGCGGCGCACGGCTGGTGCGCCGCCGCCGAGGGGTGGGGGGTGTCGAAAGTCTGGGGGCCGAGGCGCCCGGGACCGTCCGTCCAGGCCGGTTTTGTAGACGGTCGATTTTGGAATAGGGGGGGGGTCTCACTAGCAGGCTGTGAGAGCGCCGATCTGACAGCCTGCTACGTTTTTCGGCCGATTCGCCGAAAGGAACGCTCTATGAACCCGCTAGATACGCTGCTGGGCGACAGTACGCCCGACGAGCAGTTTCCGGCTGCCTCCGCCGGTGGTAAGGCTGTTCGTTCGCCGCCGCCACCGCCGGGCACAAAGCTCTCGCCGACCGAGCGCAAGGTGTGGGACTACATTTGCCAAGCGTTACGCGAAGAAGGTCTGCCGCACCTCACCGCCGGCATTGCAATCGCCGTCGTATGCAAAACCTTCATCCGCTGGGTGCGCGCGGAAGCCGAGCTGCAGAACTTCGAAGCCGGCAACAACAACTCGTTCATGGTGGTCACGCCGAACGGGCATAGCCAGCCGCACCAGCTGTACTTCGTGACGCGCACGCTGAAAGGGGAGCTCTTGAAATGGTTGCCGGAGAGCTGCCTGACACTCCCGTCGTCGGTGATGGCGAGGGCGAAGCTGGGCGACGAGGGGATGCAGGACGACCTGTTCGGCGATCTCCTGGAGCACGCGCGCGCCGAACGGACCGCCGTGATCGCGCGCGCCGCACGCGGAAGCAAGTTGACCGCCTGACACCGCCGGCAGAATCGCTGCAGGAATGGGACAGGGCATATGGCCTGCCCGTGTTACGCGGCGAAATTGTTGTTGGCGAGTATGTCTACCTCGCCGTCGAGCGACATTACCGCGACCTGATTGACGGGGCGAAGCGCGGCCTGCAATTCGACACGGCCGCGGCCTGGCACGTAATCCAGTTCATCGAACGATTCTTCGTTCACATCAAGGGGCCGCTGGCGCGGGAGCCAATCCTGCTCGACCCCTGGCAGAAGTTCTGGACGGCGGTGCTGTACGGTTGGAAGACCGCCGCAGGCCTGCGCCGATTTACGCGCGGCTACGAAGAGGTCGCACGGAAGAACGGAAAATCGACCTGGAAGGGGCCGCAGGGCGCATACCTGTTCATGATGGACGGGGAAATTGGCGCCGAGGTTTACGCGGTGGCCACCACGCGCGACCAGGCCATGTCGGTATTCAAGCCGGCATTCGATAATTTCCGCCGCTGGGCCAAGCGCTCGGCCGGTGTGAAGCGGTCGTTCAAGATTCACGAAGGGCGCAACCTCGAGCAGATCACGTTCGACAGCGCGGTGTTTAAGCCGCTCCCGGCCAATGCCGAATCGCTCGATGGTCTGAACCCGTACGCGATCCTGTTCGACGAGCTGCATGCGCAGAAGACACCGGACGTCTGGGACGTTATGGAAACTGCGCTCGGTGCGCGTGATCAGCCGTTGCTGTCAGCGATCACCACGGCCGGTTTCATTCTCGACGGCATCTGCGTTGATCAGCGGCGGTACCTCATCGAGGTATTGCGCGGGGAGCGCACCGACGATTCGTATTTCGGGTACGTCTACACGATCGACGTCGACGACGATCCATTTGACGAGCGCGTCTGGATCAAAGCGAATCCGGGTCTCGGCAGCTCGAAGCGCATGGAGTACATGCGCGACATGGCGCGTAAGGCGGCGTTTCTGCCGAGCGCCTTGGTCAACTTCCTGACCAAAGATCTCAACGTCTGGGTGAATTCGGCCGACGGCTGGATCAGCCCGCAGGCGTGGGACAAGGGCGCCAAGCCGTTTGATATCTCGACGCTCGCGGGGCGCAAGTGCTACGGCGGTCTCGACCTTTCTGCAACGCAGGATTTGACCGCGTTCTCGCTGGTGTTCCCGCCGGCGGATGACGATCCAGATGGCGAGTGGCATGTGCTCGTCTGGACTTGGTGCCCGCAGGAGCGCGTTGACCAGCAATCCGATCAGAAAGACGAGCGTGCCCGCTATTCACGCTGGGTCAGAGACGGTTGGCTTGAGGCCACCGAAGGCGTGATCGTCGACTACCGGCCGGTGAAGGCACGCATTCTGGAGGCGCGGCGGATGTTCGAAGTGGTCGAGATCGGCTACGACGAATGGAACGCTGCGCACCTGGTGAATGAGTTGCTCGAAGAGGGGCTGGTGATGGTGAAGGTGCCGCAGAACACACAAGGCATGTATCCCGGCGCACGCCGCTTCGAAGAACTGATCTACAACAAGCAATTCCGCCACGGAGGTAACCCCGTGCTGCGGTGGGCGACGCTCAACGTGGCGTTGCTGTTCGATACGAATGGCAATTTCCGGCCGGACAAAAAGCGATCGAAGGGGCGCGGTCGCATCGACCCGGCCGTGGCCACGGTTATTGCCTTGAGCCGCGCCGTTGCCATCGAACCCCAGCAACCCGAATCCGGAATCATCGTGCTATGACACAGAGTTGGTACAACGAGGCGCGAGTGCGCCAGCCTGGGTCTGTCGTGCTCAATGCCTGGCGCGAGCAGCGGCAAGCGGAGCGCGCGCAGGCGCAGGTAAAGCCGGTGCCGGTGTCGGATATTCGTTCCGGGACCGAGGCCTATGGCTGGCTCACGGGTGGCCTGGGCGGTGCAGGGCGCCCAGTTTCCGAGCGCACGGCGATGAGCATCGGTGCGGTGTATGCATGCGTATCGCTCATCGGTGGCGCACTGGCATCGCTCACGCTTGAGACCTACAAGCTGGTCGACGGAATCGGCGAAGCGCATCGGCCGGATCTCTGGTGGCTGCTGAATGAAGAAATGCACCCGCGCTGGGCCGCGCCGGTCGGGTGGGAATTCGGCGCGCAATCGCTGCTGCTGCACGGCGACATGTTCATGCGCATCGGTCGCCCGAGCCGATATTCGCCGAACGTCGTTTCGCTCAAGCCGTATCACGCGCTGCAGGTTGACCCTCAGCCCAGTTCGGACCGGGAGCGGCTCCTCTATTACCTGTGGGATGAGGATGGCAACGTCGAAGTGGTTGACCAGGACGACATGATCCACGTGCCGGGCCCGGGATTTGACGGCCGCCGCGGCATGTCGCAGATCCGGCATGTTTTGCGCCGCTCCGTCTCGCTGGCCAACGTCGGCGGCGAGCAGGCCGAATCGATGCTCGACAACATGCGGCCGGATTTGGTCCTCACGCAGGACAAAGAGTCCAAGAAGCTCGACGGCACCGACATCGACAAGCTGCGCGAGCAGTGGTTGCAGCGTTACAGCGGGCCGGCCGGCAAGAATGGCGCGCCCGTGGTGCTCACCGGCGGCATGGACATCAAGCAGATCAGCATTACTCCCGAGGATGCGCAGCTGCTGGAAATGCTCCAGCTCTCGGTGGAAGACACCGCGCGGATTTTCGGCGTGCCGCCCTACATGATCGGCTACACCGACAAGACCACTGGGTGGGGTAGCGGCGTCGAGCAAATGGGCATCGGCTTCGTCAAGTACACGATGCAGCGCCACTTGGTGAAGATCGAGCAGGAGCTGAACCGCAAGATCTACCGCGGCAACCGGGGCGTATTTGTCGAGTTCGATACCGAGACGCTCGAGCGCGGCGACCTGAAATCGCGGCTCGAAGCTGCGCGTATCGCATACGGCCGAGCCGGAGAGCCGGGGTGGATGACGCGGACAGAGGTCCGTCGGCGCTTCAATCTGCCGGCCCCGAAGCCGGGCGACAAATTCAACGAAGGAAAGGGCGATGCGCCAAAACAAAATCCTCCAGCTGCTGAGTGACAACCGCGCCGCCGCGCGCGTATTCAACGTCGTCGCCAGCGGCGATAACGAGGTGACGGTGTACTTGTATGACTACATCGTTTCCGATGACTGGTGGGGCGGTGTATCGGCCACCACGTTCGTCAAAGAGCTGGCCGGTATTACCGCCGACGTAATCCACCTGAGGGTCAATTCCCCCGGCGGAGACGTCTTCGCTGCGCGCGCCATGGAAACAGCGCTGCGCGGGCACTCGGCCAAGGTGATCGCGCACGTGGATGGCCTGGCCGCCAGCGCAGCGAGCTTCCTCATCATGGCCGCCGATGAGATCGAAATTTCGGATGGTGCTTTCTTGATGATCCACAAGGCCTGGACGGCGCTGTGGGGCAACGCCGACGACCTGCGCTCGGAAGCGGATTTGCTCGACAAGATCGATGCAACGCTCGTCAGGACCTACGAACAGCGCAGCGGCCAGTCCGCCGACGACATTTCTGCGTGGATGACCGCGGAAACGTGGTTCGGCGCCGACGAGGCCGTCGAAAAAGGCTTCGCCGACCGTAAGGCCGATGCAACGGCGCAGCCGTCTGCGAAGGCCTCCGCCTGGAATCTGCAGGCCTATTCGAATGCGCCGAAGCCCGCCAGCAAAGAGCCTGCTGCGCCTGTAAATGCACCCGCGCCGACGTCCCCCGCACAGGCGCCGGACTTCTCGGCCATGCGCCGCCGGCTCGACCTGGCACAACGAACCTGACGCGCTCCCGCGTCGGCCTGGGCCGCCCATTGGGCGGCCTTTTTCTTTTCTACTTCCGGAGATTTCATGTCCAAAAGCATCCAAGCGTTGCGGGAGCGCCGTGACGCCATCGCGAAGAACATCAACAGCCTGATGGAGAACCATCAAGGGGATAAGTGGGGCCCCGAGCAGCAAAAGGCCTATGACGATGGCATGCGCGATCTCGACAACGTCAATGCAGAGATCAAGCGCCACGAAGACTACCTGGCCCGTCTGGGCGAAGAAGCTGCAAACGGCCGCCCCGACGGCCTGATTGACGCAGCCGTGCGCACGCCGGGTGCGCACAGCGAGGAATCGCGCGCGCTGCGCGCATACCTGACCGGCGGCTATGCAGCCATGGAGCAGGAGGATGTGCAGCGTGTGCGCGCCCGTCGCAGCCCCGACATTCAGGCGGCCATGTCGACGACGAACCCGGCCGAGGGCGGCTACACCGTGGCGCAGGAGTATTACCGCCAGCTGACCGAGGCTATGCGCGCCTTTGGCGGCCTGCGCAATCTGGCCACCGTGATCCAGACGTCGACCGGTGCCGACATGAATTTCCCGACGGCCGACGCCACGGCCGAGGAAGGCGAGATCGTTGGCCAGAACGCCCAGGTGGGCAAGCAAGACACCACGTTCGGCAACACCGTCCTGAAGGTGTTCAAGTACAGCTCGAAGTCGATCGCCGTTCCGTTCGAGCTGATCCAGGACAGCATGTTCGACATCGAGCTGTACATCCGTAGCCTGCTCGCGATGCGCCTGGGCCGGATCACCAGCAAGCACTACGTCATCGGCGACGGCGTGACCCAGCCGATGGGCATCGTGACCGCCTCGCCAGTCGGCAAGGTGGGCGCAGCCGGCCAGGTCACCAGCGTCCTCTACGACGATCTGGTCGACCTGGAACACAGTGTCGATCCGATCTACCGCGCGAACCCGAAGGCGGGCTGGCTCATGCACGACCAGACCATCAAGGCGGTGCGCAAGATCAAGGACACGACCGGTCGCCCGATTTTCGTGCCGGGGTACGAGCAGGGCAATCCGGGCGGCGCGCCGGATCGTCTGCTCAACCGTCCGCTGACAGTGGATCAGGCCATGCCGACGATGGCTGCGAACGCCAAGTCGATCGCCTTCGGCGACTACTCGAAGTACATGATCCGCGAAGTGATGGACCTGACCATGTTCCGCATGGCCGACTCCAAGTACATCGAGTACGGCCAGATCGGCTTCGTGGCGTTCAACCGCCAGGGCGGCAATCTGGTCGATGGTGGCGGCGCGGTGAAGACGTTCCAGAACCCGGCCGCGTAAAAGCGCGGTCAACCCAAAGCACGGTGCGGTCCAGGTGACCGCACCAACCGAGAACGAGGAATTCGAACATGGCAAAAAATCAAGCTGCCGCAACCGCGGCGCTCTCGGCCCAATCGGGTGGGGTGGGTGCGGCGGGAAAACCGCAGGACCAATCGGGCAAGCAGGACGAGGCGAACAGCCAAACCGGTCAACCCGGAACCGGCGACGCAGATAAAGAGCAGGTGCAGCGCGAAGGCGCTGCCAGCACGAAGCCGAGCGCTCCGCAGCAGACGACGCAGAAACGGGTTCGTGCACGCGTGCTGGTCGAAGGGCGCTTCGGTGTGCCGAACGACGTTGTCGAAGTCGACGACGACACGCTCGCGACCGCCGCCGGTGAGCTGTGCGCGCACCCGGCCTCCGTTGCGTACGCACTTTCGCTCAAATAAGTCATGCGCATCGTGATCCAGCCGCCGGCCGAGGAAGCAATTAGCCTCGCCACGGCGAAGACGCACCTGCGTATCGAGGACGGCGAGCTGGATTCCGGCGGCGAAGCACTGTTGCTTGCCGCGATCGAGGCCGTGCGCCAGATGGCCGAGCACGAATTGATCCGGCCGCTGCTGCCGCAGACATGCATGGTGCGCGCAGACAGCCTCACCGCCCAACTGCGCTTGTGGAACGACGTTACCAGTGTGACGAACGTTGAGTATCGGGACGGCAACGGCGAGGAGCAGCAATTCCCGCTCGATCGTTGCAGCATCCGTGACGCCGGCACCTTGGTGCTGCGTGGAGACCTGCCGAAGGACGCAACGTCGGTGCGTGTCACTTTCCAGTGCGGCGCATGGGCGGAGCCAGCCGCGGTGCCGCGTTCCGTAGTGCAGTGGATGCTCCTGCAGCTCGGCACGCTGTCGCAGGTTCGGCAAAGCGTGACGTACGGTCAGACGTTCGCGGTGCCGGGCCCGTTCGTTGGCCGCCTGCTCGATCCGTGCCGCCTAGTGGAGATCTGAGTATGGATTTCGGACGCAATAGTCGGCGTATCGAGCTGCAGCGACGTGTGAAGGGGCGGACGCCATCGGGGCAGCCCACCGATACCTGGGAAACGGTCGCACGGTCATGGGCGCGGCCGTTAGGGCAATCCGGTCGCGAAGTGATCGCCGCCGGCCGTGAAACGGCCACTCGGCAGCTCAGCTTGCGCATCCGGTACCGGACAGACGTGACAGCTAATTGGCGGGTGATCTACCGCGGCAAGCCTGCTGATATTCAGGCCGTCTTGCCGGATGAGATCAATCGCGAGCACGTCGACCTGGTCGTCTCGCTCGGTGCCAGTGAGGGGTAATCATGTTCGAGTTGAGCGGTGATGTGTTCGCAGGCCTTGAGCAGCTTGCAGACGATGTGGAGGAGCACGTTGTTCGGTCGGTTGCACACGCCGGTGCGCTGGTCTTCTACGACGAGGCGCGCAAGCTGGCGCCCATCTACCGCGGCACCGAAAAGAAAGGCGTGCGGCCTGGCCAGCTTCGTGAGGCGATTTACCGCGCGTACGCCGACCAGCAGTCCAGTGCCGGCGAGGCGGTCTACCGAATTTCGTGGAATGCCAAGAAGGCGCCGCACGGTCATCTGATCGAAAACGGCCACTGGCTTGTGCGCAAGGTGGACGGACGCAAGAAGCGCATTCAGTGGGTGCCGCCGCACTCGTTCATCCGGCGCGCCTATGACCAGGCGCCAGCCGCCCTCGAAGCCATGCGTCAGCGGGCCGTCGAAAAGATGGCGCAGGCGTTGCGGCGCTCGGTGGTGGACGATTTTGGTAATGAGGTTGCCGCAGAGGTGCCTTATGACAGTTGAGGCAGAACTCCAGCGTGCGGTTGCACCGATGGTCGAAGACCGCCTTTTCCCCGACGAGGCGCCGGCCGATACCCCGCTGCCATACGCGACCTACTCGCAGATCGGCGGAAAGGCGTTCACCTTCCTGGCGGGGCTGCCAGACAAACGCAACGGGCGGTTTCAGTTCAACGTGTGGGCGAAAACGCGCGATGAGGCGAACGCGCTGATGCGCGCCATTGCAGACGTGCTCGAACTGGACGACGTGCTGCAGGCCACGCCGCTCGGTGAGCTTGCTGCGACGCTGGAGCCCGAAACGAAGCTGCGCGGCGCCACCCAGGATTTTTCGGTGTGGTTCCCACGTGCTGGCTAGTTTGTGCCCTGTTGTCGGGTCATCTGGGTGGGTCTCGCCTTGTACTTGGGCTCTGCTCCGCTCTATCCTTCGTACTCAATTGAGGCGGAGTAGGTGGGCCATGGTGCATGTCAGTGAGGTGAACATTGAGCAACGCTTCGCGGGCTTTCTTCAGCTCGCAATGGCGATGGTGGACGCACAGGCAGGGATGCCGGTGCCAGACGGCTGTGGTTGGCAGGTCGACCGACAGGCACTAGCAAAGCAGTTCACATTTCACCTTCACGCGATCCATACGCTTAGCGGGGGGTCGACGCTATTAATTCGCGGCGCCCACGCACAGTATTTGGATCATGGGTCGATAAAGGTGTTGGCTCGCTCTGCGGTTGAGGCTTACATCGTGTTCGCCTATATCTTTGGCGACACGCGAGATGACGTGAATCGCTACCGGCATTTGACGTGGGTGTTTGGTGGTCTGATGGACCGCCAAAAACACACCGCGACATTGGCGGAAAGCCGGCAGAAGCAAGAGACAGAGAGGGTCCAGGTTGATCAAATTCGGGCAGAGATCGAGCGCGATCCACTGTTCCTGCAGCTTGCGGAAAAGTCGCGCAAGCTCCTCATCAAGAAGGCCGACTGGTCAATGGGCTTGCAGTGGCACGAGCTCGCGGTAGCAGTGGGTTTTAACGAGCAATACTTCCGCAACATGTACAGCTATCTGTGCGGCTACTCGCACTCGAGCTATGCCGCGGCCCTACAGGTCCGGGATGCGCGCACGTATGAAGTACAGCAACAACTTGCAAACGCGATCCTGACGATGCTCGTTTTTGTCATGGCACATTTTCTTACCCGTTACGCCGGGATGTTCGAATCAGCGGCGCACTTGCTCGCTGATAGTCCCGAGAGACAGTGGGTGGAGCGGTTTAAGTTTACGTCCGCCGATCTAGAGGCTTTCTACAATTCGCAGCCCTAGCGCCACACCATTCTTTTTTCTGCTGTTCGTTCTGCCCGCCTTGTGCGGGCTTTTTCATTTCTGGAGATCACCATGGCAGTTCGCCTTCCCAACGGCACAACGTTCGCCATCGCTTCGGCCTATGGCGCCGCGAAGCCGTTCTCGGCTATCACCAACGCGAAGCCGCCACACGTCACCAGCCAAGCGCACGGCCTGACCGACGGCGCAATCGTCGAAATCGTGTCGGGCTGGTCCAGTCTTGACGGCCGTGTGGCACGAGTTGACGCCCCGACCGTCGACGAATTCACGCTCGAGGGCCTCGATACGACCAACGTGTCGAAATACCCGACGGGCACTGGCATCGGCTCGGTCCGCGCGGTGCAGACGTGGCAGCAAATCAGTCAGGTGCTGAGTTCCGCCGCGTCGGGTGGCGAGCAGCAGTTTTACAACTATTCGTTCCTGGAAGACACGGGCGACGAAAAGCAGATCCCGACGATCCGTAGCGCTCGATCGTTCGCGCTGACGATCGCGGACGATCCGAGTCTGCCCCACTACGAAGTGCTGACTGCGGCCGATGAGGACCGTGAGCCGCGCTCGATCCTGATGACGCTGCCGGGTGGTTCGAAGCTGTACGCCCGCGCCTATGTGTCGTTCTCCAAGGTCCCGACCACCACCAAAAACGAAGCCATGACCATCGCGGTGACGCTGTCGCTCACCGGCGAAGTCACCCGCTACGCAGGAGCCTAAACCGATGTTCCAGATCAACCCGAATCCGACGTTCACCACAACGGTCGATATTCCGGCGGCTGGTGGCCGCAGCGAAAAGCTCAAGCTGACCTTCAAGCACAAGGCCCGCGACGACGCGCTCGAATACCTGCGGCGTCCAGTCGAGGAGGGGCAAGACGACGCCTCCGTGCTGCTCGAAATCATCGCGGGCTGGGAAGACGTTGACGCGGAGTTCTCGCGCGAGGCGCTCAACCAGGTCGTGCAGAACTACCCGGGTGCACCGCGCGCCATCTTCGATGCGTACGCGGCCGAACTGATGGGGCAGCGCCGGGGAAACTGATCGAGGCGGCGCGCCGGCTGTACTGGCGGTCGCACGATGCCGATCAGCTTTCCGCCTTCGGTTTGACGGCGGAAGACCTGGAGCCGGAGCCTGTTGCGGTGTGGCCGGATAACGCCACGACGGTCGAGGTGTTTGCGCGCCTCGGTACGCAGTGGCGGATCGGGGCGCGCGGCCCCATCGGCCTCGATTACACAGCGATCCCGGTCGTGCTTCATCTCCTGCAGGTAGCTGCCGACCAGCATGCCGAGGTGTTCGCGGGCATTCGGATCATGGAACACGCTGCTCTGGCAGAAATGAACGGGGAATGAGATGGTAGAGTCCGTCGTCGGTAAAGCGACGCTGGAGGTGGGCGCGGACGTGTCCGGCGTGCGCGCCGGCGTGTCGGAGGCCCGTAGTGCAGTAACCGGCCTCGCCAGCACCGTCGCCACTGAAGGGCGCCGCGCTGCGCAGGGGATCGAGACGATCAGCCAGGCAGCGGCCTCGGTCGCGAAAGAGGGAGGTAGGGCAGCGGTCGGCGTGGAATCGATCGGCCAGGCCGCCACTACCGCTGCCGGGAATATGGATGCGGCCGCAACGCGCTTCCTCCGCGGTCTCGAGCGGCAGGCAGACCGGGCCGGCCGGACGGCGGCAGAATATGCGGCGCTCCGTGCCGAGCAGCTCGGCGTCTCCGCAGCGGCACAGCAGTACATCGAGCGCCTGCGCGCCGTGGAAGTCGCCAGCAAGGCGAGCGACACGGCGCAGCAGAACCTCGGCATGTCCGCGCGGCAGACGGCGGCGGCCATGCGCATGGTGTCGCCGCAGATCACCGATATCGTCACGCAGCTCGCCGGCGGGCAGAGCCCGATGCTGGTGCTCACGCAGCAAGGCGGCCAGCTCAAGGACATGTTCGGCGGTGTCGGCCCAGCGCTCAAAGGCGTTGCGTCCTACGTTGCCAGCCTGATCACGCCGACAACGGTCGCCGCGGCCGCAGCTGGTGCGCTGGCGTATGCCTGGATGACGGGCGCCCAAGAGGCCCGTGGTTACACCAACGCGCTGATCATGACCGGCCACTACGCCGGCGTGTCCAGCGGACAGATGGCTGCCATGGCCGAGTCGGTGTCGCGCGTCATCGGCACCCAGCACCAGGCGGCGGATGTGCTAACGCGCATTACAGCCACAGGGCGCGTCGCCAGTGAGCAGATGGTCGAGGTTTCGTCGGCTGCCATCGCCATGGAAAAGGCGACCGGACAGTCGATCGACGAAACCATCAAGGATTTCGTCAAGCTCGCCGAAGAGCCCGCCAAGGCCTCGGTCAAGCTGAACGAGCAATTCCACTACCTGACCGGTGCGGTGTATGAGCAGATCGCCGCCCTGGAGCGCGCCGGCCAAGTTGACGAGGCGGCGGCGCTGGCGCAAAAGACGTTCGCGGACGCGCTGCGCGATCGCGCGCTGGAGGTGCGCCGCAACGTCGGCTACATGGAACTCGCCTGGATCGGCCTGACCGAGACAGCGAAAAAGGCCTGGGATGCCATTGCAGGTATCGGCCGAGCGGAGACGGCGGGCGACAAGCTCAACGGGCTCTATCGCGCGATGGCCCAGCAGGAAAAGGAGCTGGCCGAGGCTCGCGCCAAGGGCTACAACACGGTGCAGCTCGAGGCAGCGCTCAACGCGAATCGGTCTCGCCTGCAGCAGTACAACGATGCTGTCGTCGCCGATGCGAAAAAGGCTTCCGATCAGGCGGCCAAGCAGCGCGCGGAAGACGACAAGATTGGCGCGCGGGTGTCGATCGACGCACTGATGAAGAGCGTCCGGTCGCGCCAGCAGATCCGCGATGACGATCTGAAGAAGTTCAAGTCCGACGCGGAAAAGGCAGGGCTGTCGGCGGAGGAATACGCCAAGGGCGTTGCTGCCATCAACGAGAAATACAAGGACAAGGCGCCGAAGGCGGCCACCGAAGACGCTGGCGCGCGCATGTTGGAAAACCTGCGCAAGACCGGCGCCGCCCTGGTCGCGCAGCAGGCTGTCGAGGATCAGCTCACCGCTGGTCAGAAGGCGCGCGCTGAGTTCGAGCAGCAGATTGCGGACATCAAGGGCAAGAAGACCCTGACCGCAGATCAAAAGAGTCTGCTCACGCACCAGGATCAGATCCGCGCCCAGCTCGACCTGAATATCGCGGCTGAGCTCGCGATCCAGAAGCGCAAGGACGAAACCGCCGAGCTGGAGAAACAGCGAAAGCTCCTCGAAGACGCGCGCCAGCAGGCAGAGGGGATGAACGTCCGAATTGCCGATGCCGCACAGGCGCGCAGTGAGCAGTTCGGGCGACAGCTTGACGCCTTCGGCCTGGGCAAGCGCGCCAACGAGCAGGTCAACGCGGCGAAGTCGATCTACCGCGAATTCGAGCGCATGCGCACCGACTGGAACAAGTCGATGACCAAGCGCGGGCTCGTTGGCTCTGACCTCTACAACGAGGAGCTCGCCAAGATCAATGAGAGCGAGCGGGCCGCGCTGGATCAGCTAGGTGCGTATTACGACCAACTGGCAGCCAAGCAATCCGATTGGAAATTCGGTGCGCTGTCGGCGCTCGCGGATTACCGGGACGCGGCAGCCAACGTGGCGGCCTCGGCGGAGCGGCTCTTTTCCAACGCGTTCCAGTCGATGGAAGACGCTGTCGCCAAGTTCGCCACAACGGGCAAGCTGGATTTCAAGAGCTTCGCCCAGAGCGTCATCGCTGATCTTGCACGCATCCAGGCGCGGGCAGCGATTTCGGGTCTGGCGCAAATGGGGATCAGCTTCGTCGGCAGCATGCTTGCGGGCGGTGGGATGGCCGACGGCACGGGCGCCTTCAGTGGCGCGGCAACGGCGGCTGCCGGCAGCGGCACGATGCCGGTGGCTGGCGACATGCTCTACGGCGGGAGCATGTCAGCGCCTAGCTACGGCGGCGGCTTATTCGTCGACGGCGCGCGCGCTGCGGGCGGGCCGGTATCCGCCGGCGGCTTGTACCTGGTGGGCGAGCAGGGTCCGGAACTATTCCGGCCGAGCGGTTCGGGTTCGATCGTGCCAAACCATGCGCTAGGCGGCGGTGGGGTGGTTGTGAATGTGATCGGCGCACCCAGCCAGCCGGAGGTGCAGCAGTCCACCGACCAGGATGGCCGCACGCAGATCGATCTGATTTTCAAGGAAGTTGACCGCCGGATTGACGACAGGCTGCAGCGTGCAACGTTGCAGGGCGGCGTGTTGTCCGGCCGTCGCAACTGACAGGAATTCCATGGCACTTGAAACCTTCACTTGGCGCGCGGCCGGCAGCAGCGCGCAGGGCAGCGTCAAGCTGCGCACGAGGTCGGCGCAGTTTGGAGATGGCTACCAGCAGGTAGTGCCAGACGGCATTAACAACCGCACTACGTCCTGGCCGCTGCGATTTGTCGGCGATGCTGCTCGCGTCGGCGCAATTCAGGCGTTCATTGATCGACACGCCGGTGCGAAATCGTTCCTCTGGACGCCGCCGCTTGGAGTGCAGGGCCGGTATCGCGTCGGCGAGTACACACCGGCGGTCGAGGCTGGTGGCGTCTATTCCCTTTCAGCAACCTTTGTGCAGAGCTTCGCGCCATGAGTCTCATTCTTCAAGAAATCAATCTCGGCACGGCACCGCTTGGCAAAGACGGGAACACGAATCGTGAAGCCAACGCAAAAACGAACGCCAATATGTTGGCCATCGCTGGAGCCATTAATGGGCTGAGCGATGGCGTTGATGGGCTGAAGGTCCAGGCAAAGGGCCTTCAAGACTTGATTACAAGTCTGCAGTACGTCAATTCAGTCGCAGTTGGCCAGATAGCCTTCTTTCCCCGGACTACGGTACCGCCATACGGATGGCTCAAAGCCAATGGCGCAGCAGTGTCGCGAGTTACGTACAAAGAGCTATATGCAGTCATCGGAACGACGTTCGGCGCGGGTGATGGCTCAACAACTGTCAACTTGCCGGATTTGCGAGCTGAGTTTTTGCGTGGTTGGGATGATGGACGTGGTGTCGATGCGGGACGGGTTCTCGGCTCTTCCCAAGCCGATAGCTTTCGCTCGCACAACCACTTGATGCCTGCCGACGTTGTTTTTACCGGGGTCGGGACAGCCTACCCGGGCGGGCCGTATGGCGATCTTAGGAGCGGACGCTATACGGGCAGCACTGGCGGCGATGAGACTCGACCGAGGAACGTGGCAATGCTGGCCTGCATTCGATACGCATGATCATGGAAATCTTTCACTACCATCATTTGACCGGCGCGCTTCTCCATGCGGGCGCCGCGGACGACAACCCGCGCGAACCGGACGCGCCTCTTGTCCCGGCATATGCGACGCCGAGGCAACCCCCCGTTGCGCCTGAAGGGTCCGTGGCGGCATACCTGTGTGGCGACGGCTCAATTCCAAGCAACTGGCAGCAAGGCGAGTGGCGCGTGTTGCCCGATTACCGGGGGGTCTCGGTATTCAGCACCCAGGACGGCAGCCCATACCCAATTGGGGTCGGCTTTACGGGTGTCGGCCTGTTACCGGTGGGCGCAACGACGCTGCCGCGCCCCAGCGAGGCGCACGTGTGGTCTGGCGCTACATGGGTCTCGGACCCCGTTGTCGATGCTCGCTTGCGTAAGGAGCGGGCTACCCGGGAGCGCGCAGTGCGCTTGTCGATGGCTCGCGATGCGATGGACCCCCTCGATATTGCCGTCGAACTAGGAGAGGCGACCCCGGCCGAGGCGGCGCAATTGCTCGCATGGAAGCGGTACATCGTGGCTGTAAATCGCGTTGACGTGTCGGCAGATGACATCCAGTGGCCCGAGGCTCCAACGGCATGAAAATCACCGCCGATATTCAGCGCCTCGAGCCCGGCGCGCTCGTCGAGCTGTTTGAGCTCGATGCCACCGAGATCGGCGCCGACATGCTGCGGTTTCACGGCTACACACAGGTCGGTTCGATCTGGTGGCAGGGTAACGAATACAGCCCGTGGCCGATCGAGGGGAAGGGCTTCGCTCGCTCCGGCCAGGGGCAGCAGCCCGCACCGCGCCTCACCGTTGGTAACGTCGATGGCTCCATCTCGGCGGTCTGCCTGTACGCCAACGATCTCGTCGGCGCGAAGCTTCGGCGCCGGCGCACGCTCGGCCGTTTTCTCGACGCGCGGAATTTTCCAGAAGGGAATCCCGAGGCAGACCCAGCCGAGGAATTGCCCGTCGAGGAGTGGTTCGTCGAGCAGAAGACGGCAGAGACAAGCGAGACCGTCGAATTCGAACTCTCCAGTGCGCTCGACTTCAACGGCGTGCAGCTCCCACGCCGCCAGATCGTCGCCAACGTTTGTGTGTGGCTGATGATCGGCGGATATCGGGGGCCGAACTGCGGTTACACGGGGGCTGCAATGTTCGATCGCGATGACAACCCGGTGGCCGATCCTTCGCTCGATAAATGTGGTGGCCGGCTGTCGTCGTGCAAATGCCGTTTTGGCGCTAACAACCCGCTGCCGTTCGGCTCGTTCCCTGCGGCGGATCTGGTTCGCACCTGATATGCAACAGCAAACACTCGATGAAGCGCGCCGGCACGCCGCGCGCGATTTCCCGCGGGAAGCCTGCGGCCTGGTGGTCGTCGTCAACGGGCGGGAGCGCTATGTGCCATGTCGCAACGTGGCCGTCGGTACCGAGCATTTTGAATTGCCGGCGGAGGATTACGCCGCAGCCGAAGACATGGGCGAGGTGATGGCCGTGGTGCACAGCCATCCGAACGCCAGCGCGGAACCTAGTCAAGCCGACCGCGTTGCATGCGAGGCCTCCGGCGTGCCATGGCACATCATCGCCTGGCCGGCCGACGACGTGCGCACGATCGAACCGTGCGGCTACCAGGCGCCGCTCGTCGGCCGGCAGTTCGCCCACGGTGTCCTGGATTGCTACTCGCTCGTGGTCGACTGGTATGACCGCGAGCGTGGCATCCATTTGCCGGATTTTGAGCGGCACGACAACTGGTGGGCGAGCGGCGGCGATCTGTACCTGCAGCACTACGCCGAGGCAGGCTTCCGTGTCGTTTCGCAGGACACGCCGGAGCGGCCAGGCGACGTCATCCTGATGCAGCTCCGTGCGCCGGTGCCGAACCACGCAGGTGTGTATCTGGGCGGCGGACACATGCTGCACCACCTGCACGGGCGCCTTTCGTCGCGCGATGTGTATGGCGGCTACTGGCGCGAGATCACCCGGTGCGTGCTGCGCCATGAATCGGAGGTCTAGGGCCATGGAGCAACGAATTCGAACCGTGCGCCTGTACGGCAAGCTCGGTACGCGCTTCGGCCGGCGCTTCGAGCTGGCAGTCGCCAGCCCGGCGGAGGCCATCCAGGCGTTGTGCGTGCTGCTCAAGGGATTTCGCCGCGAGCTGCTCGAGAGCAAGGACAAAGGGATCGCATATGCGGTGTTTGCAGGTAAGCGGAACCTCACCAAGGAAGAGCTGGAGCTTCCCCCCGGCCGAGACGAGATTCGCATTGCGCCCATCCTCGTCGGCAGCAAGCGCGGGGGCATTCTGCAGACGATCATCGGGGCCGTGCTGGTGGTCGTGGGCGCCGTCGTGAGCTACTTCGGTGGTGGCCTCGGCGCGCCGCTGATGAAGTTCGGCGCCGTCATGATGCTCGGCGGTGTCATTCAGATGCTGTCGCCGCAGCCGTCCGGCCTATCGGCGCGGGATTCGCCAGAGAACGGTGCCTCGTACAACTTCAACGGCCCGGTCAACACCAGCGCGCAGGGCAATCCCGTGCCTCTGCTTTACGGCGAGCTTGAAGTCGGCTCAGCCGTGATCTCTGGCGGGATCTTCGCTGAGGATCAGGTGTAAGTGTCGGACTAACGAGGAAGCGTCAGCAGAAACCGATCCGCGATTTCGAAGAGCTTGTCGGACGGATCGCCGCCCGCGTCGCGCTGAAGCAGCATGTGTTTGACAGTCTCGTCATCGATCACCAGGATCAGCTTGCCGTGCTCCCGCATTGCACCCTGGGCAGCCTTGTGCGCGCTTTCGCTGGCGCCGCGCCGCGCCATGATGATTGCCACGCGACGGAGACCGCGTTCTAAGAGGTACTTCTCCGTAGTGAGAATCTGGCCTTGGCTGATCTCTTCGGTGTAATTCTTGAACTCAAACAGGATATAGCGGCTGTTGAGATGATCCGTTAAGAACCTCCAGTACTCCCGGTTGGGTCGAATTCTGCAGATCAAATCGAACTGGTTCAGCCCGTCATCCGTGCGTTGCTGGGAATGCCAGCCTTCGAGGTCGAGGGGAAAGAGGTATTTGAGAACTCTCTCGCAGAGTTGTTCGAACGCAGCAGCTGTGCCTTGGCCAGGCTGGAGTGCGTCTAGTTCCGAAGCCAGGCCGTGCCCGGTACTGTCACTACCGTTAGATTGGCTTAGCGGCTCAAGGCTGGCGTCAAAGGCTGCGTCGAATTCTGGACCTGTGACTTCGTATCGAAGGCTCGCAAGGAGATCGTCCGAATCGGCCTCAAGGAATGCCACAAGATCATCGAATAGCGCCGCGTCCCCACTTCTGCCCGCTAGGGCAAGCAGCAGAGAACGGTCGAATACGACGATTCCCAAACCGCCCTCAATCTCTTTCCGAGCGGCGTCAGGTACGCGGCACGAAACAATCACGATCGCGGTTGTGTTTTCGAGAGCCAGCGCAGCATTGGCAGCGATGATCCCGGCATTCTTAATCAGGGATAGTTGGGCGAACGAGCTCCGATAGTACCGAAGCGTTGCAATCCACTTACGCCCCTCGCGAGTGCCGTGCAAATCGAAGCCATGGTCCCCCAGGTAATCCATGACCTTCGGGGCGTACTCGTTCGCCGCGAGTACTCGCATGACAAGCTCTTCGAACTGAAAGGCGATTCTGCTTGTTTCTGACATTGGAAATCCGACTGAGGCTGTGCCTCTCATTGTCACAACTGCGATAAAAAAATTATGCGCAATATTATCGGGTACGGAGGGAAGGATGGCGGCGGCGGTAGTTCGCCGGTTGAGTCGCCCGACAGCCTGCACTCCATCGCCTATGCGCGCGTCCTCGACCTTGTGTCGGAGGGGGAGATAGCCGGGCTGGTCAACGGGCTCCAGAGCATTTACCTGGAGGGCACGCCGCTGGCCAACGCCGACGGCTCGTTGAATTTCCAGAACGTCGCGGTCGACTATCGGCCGGGCACGCAGGATCAGGATGCCATTCCCGGGTTCCCGTCGGTGGAGAACGAGACGGGCGTCGGCGTGGAATTGACGTCGGCGATTCCATGGGTCCGTGCAATCGCGAATACCCAACTGTCGGCGGTGCGCGTGCAGCTTTCCGTGCCGGCACTGTCGAAGGCAGACACCAGCAACGGCAATATCAACGGCTACCGCGTCGAATATGCGATCGACCTGGCCACCGACGGCGGCGCGTATCAGCAGGTGATGGCCAGCGCCTTCGACGGAAAGACGACCAACAAATACGCGCGCACGCATCGCATTGAATTGCCGCCGGCCCGCAACGGTTGGACGATCCGGGTGCGCCGCACCACGCCGAACGCCAACAGCGGCACGATCGCGGATACGACGCGCGTCGAGTCGTTCGCGGAGGTGATCGACGCGAAGCTGCGCTACCCGAACTCGGCGCTGATCGGCCTGCGCATCGATGCGCGCCAGTTCAGCAATATTCCGACGCGCTCGTATCGGCTGCGTGGGCGAATTATCCGGGTGCCGAGCAACTACGATCCGGCCTCGCGCACTTACACCGGAATTTGGGATGGCACCTTTAAGGTCGCCTACACCAACAACCCGGCGTGGGTGTTCTACGACCTGGTGCTGCACACCCGCTACGGCTTGGGCGATCGCGTCAACGCGGCCATGGTCGACAAGTGGTCCCTGTACCAAATCGGCCAATACTGTGACGAGCTGGTGCCGGATGGGCGGGGCGGGCAGGAGCCGCGCTTTACCTGTAACTGCTACCTGCAGCAGCGCAACGATGCGTACAACGTGCTGCAGGACCTTGCCAGCGTCTTCCGTGGCATGGCGTTCTGGGCAGCGGGCAATGTCGTGGCGATGGCGGACATGCCGAGCACGGCCTCCTACCTGTTCCATGCCGGTAACGTTGTCGACGGGAAGTTCTCGTACGCCGGCAGCGCCCGGCGCGCTCGCAAGACGGTGGCACTGGTGTCGTGGAACGACCCGGCTGATCGCTTCATCGCCAAGGTCGAGCCAGTGCAGGATGCCGATGGCATTGCGCGGTATGGCATTCAGCAGACGGAGGTGACGGCCTTCGGGTGCACCTCGCAATCGCAGGCGCAGCGCGTCGGGCAGTGGATTCTCCTGACAAGCCGTCTGGAGACCGAGACCATTTCGTTTAAGGTCGGGCTGGATGCGGCCGTCGTGATGCCGGGCTCGGTAATCGAGGTGGCCGATCCGGCCCGGGCGGGCCGGACCAACGGCGGTCGCGTGAGCGCCGCTGCAGGTCGGGTTGTCACGCTTGATCGGCCGGCCGTTGCGGCCCCGGGGGATACGTTGGTCGTCAACATGACCGACGGTACCGCCCAGCGTCGGACGATCAACAGTGTCGACGGCAATGCGGTCACGGTGTCGACGGACTGGTCGCTGCCCGTGCAGGGCGAGGCGGTCTGGGCGATCGAAAGTGCCGATCTCAAGACGCAGCTTTTCCGTGTCGTGTCCGTCACGGAAGACGACGGGCTCACGTTCGAGATCATCGCGCTGCAGCACAACCCGCAGAAGTACTCGGCGGTCGACCACGGCACGCGGATCGATGCCCGCCCGATTACGGTCATCCCGCCGTCGGTGCAGCCGCCACCGACCAATGTGGTGCTCTCCACCTACAGCACGATCGATCAGGGCATCGCGGTAACAACGATGGTCGTCGGGTGGCAGCCTGTTGCGGGCGCCATCGCGTACACCGTGGATTGGCGCCGGGACAACGGCGAATGGGTGAGCGCCGGCCGCACCGGGTCTCAAAGCGTGGAAGTGCGGAGCATTTACGCTGGCACCTACGTCGCGCGCGTGCGGGCCATCAATCCGTTGGACGTGGCTTCCGCGCCAGCGTATTCGCCGGAAACGCACCTGCAGGGGAAGACGAGCCCGCCGCCGGTCGTGGGCACGCTGCTGGCCACGGCTATCGTCTTCGGCATCCGGCTCGACTGGGCATTTCCGACCGGGCCGCTCGATGTTGAGCGCACCGAGATCTGGTACAGCAAGACGTCGAGTCGCGCCGACGCGGTCAAGTTGGGGGATTTCGCGTTCCCGGCGAACACGCACACGATGATGGGCCTGGCGGCCGGCGCGCAGTTTTTCTTCTGGGCGCGCCTGGTCGACAAGTCGGGGAATATCGGTGCGTGGTACCCCAGCGGGCTCGGCGTGCCTGGCTCGAGCAGCTCGCAGGCCTCCGACATCCTGGACTATCTCAACGGCCAGATCGGCAAGACGCAGCTCGGCGCGGACCTGTTGTCCGCGATCGACAGCATTGAGCCACCCATGGCCGGCAGCGACAACGATTATGCGGGCGACGATCACGTGTTCGCCGGCATCGTGTCGACGCAATCTGTCCTCGAGGAGGCGGGCCGGGCGGTGGCGCAACGCGTCGACACCATGCAGGCGACGGTCGCACAAAATTCGGCGGCGGTGCAGGTCGCGCAGCAGGCGGTGGCAGATCAGAACGGCAAGCTGGCCGCGATGTACACCATCAAGACGCAGATTGCTGCCAACGGCCGGACGTACCTGGCCGGCATCGGTGTCGGTGTCGAGAACAATAACGGTGTCATCGAAAGCCAGGTGCTTATCGCAGCCGACCGGTTTGGTGTCATCCACCCGAACGGCAACAGCGTGCTCACCCCCTTCCTGATCCAGGGCGGCCAGGTGTTCATGGACTCGGCGTTTATTCAGGACGGCGCCATCACCAACGCCAAGATCGGCAACGTGATCCAGTCCAACGCGCTGGGCGCTAATGGCCGGCCGCGCTGGGTGCTCGACAAGAACGGAACGCTCGAGCTCAACGGCGTGGCGGGCGGCGGGTATCTGCGCATCACCGATCAGGTGGTGCAGGTGTTCGACGCGAATGGTGTGCTGCGTGTTCGCATGGGGATTTGGTGATGCCGGTAGGACTGGAGGTTTACGACGCGTCGGGGCGTCCGGTCGTTCGGCTTACCGATCGGCTGGGCGCCATCGTCGGCGTCTTCAACACGGGCACGAGCGCCGGCTCCATCAGCGTTCCGGGGCTGGCGCGCGGTTCTCCGTTCTATGTCATTCAAACCGGGTGGTCGTCGGCGGTCGGCGCGTCAAACCTTCCGCAGATCTCGATTTCCGGGACGACGGTTTCCTGGTCCATACCGTATCCGGGCGATACGCAGGCTGTCACCGTCTACGTCGGAGTGTATTGATGACCGCAGGCTTTCAAGCGTTCAACAGTGGGGGCGTGCTGCAGATTGACGAGAATTACGTCAACCTCGGGCTGATCGCGACAGGGCAGGTGACGCCCTCCGCGGCAACACCGGATGGATTCATTTCGGCGTTCAAGATGGCCGAGCTGACCGTCACCGGTGTGGCGCCCATCATCGCTGTGCGGGCCAATTATGCGGTGGCCTTGGGGGACGTCCGACAGAGCGGGAGCTCGTGGACGTTTCGCCTATGCGTGAACACCACGACCGACTGGGACGGTACGGCGCTCACGTACTACATCTTCGACCAAGTGCCGGCGGTCGCGCATGGCATCGGACTTCAGGTGTTCCGCGCGGATGGCGTCTGCACCTTCGATTCGAATTACAAGTATTTCAACCCGGTCGGGATCTTTACGCTGGCGGGTGGACAGCCCTTGGCGCTCACCGACTACAACGACTATACGGGCCTGCCGATAGGCACGTACGCGGTAGTGCTGTCGATGGAGCGTATGGGGACCCACTACGCGGTATCCGAGCTCGCCATCACATGCGGCGATGGGTTGCGTGCGTTGCCGAACGGGGTCCGAATGAGGTGGACACAGATCAACGTGAATGCCGTGGGCGGCGAGGGTGGCGGGTCGCTCATCGTCGATCCGCGCGCACGCCAAGCCGTCCTGATCGACGTGTCGAATATCTGACTACTCGATGTGCATGGCGCCGATGTTTCCGACATCGGAGTAGGTGGTGTAACGGCGTGCGGCTTCAATCTTTGCGAGCGCGGCAATCTCAGGCTTGCAGTCGGAGCGATCACCTCGTGCCACGGCGGCACGGCACTCGAAAACGCGGACACGTGCCGCGTGCTCCTCGCGGTCCAGGCGCCAGGCGACTGGCTCTTCGTTGTTGCCAGGTGTTGCGCAGCCGGCCACGGCCGTGAGCGCCGATAGAGCTGCAATGCGGAGAGCTTGCATGGGACCCCCTTCGATGTTGTTTTTGCTGCTGCCCTTCCAGTTCGAGGGCGCGGCTCGATTCTAGGTCGTACATCGCGAATAAAACACGGCCAATTGCAACGATTCTTGCCGTGTTTTCCTGACCCTGCATACCCGCCGCTCGGCGGGTTTTTCTTTTCTCGGAGCAACCATGCCATTTACAGACCCGGCTCTGCTGGGTGGGCAGAACGTGGCCGCCTTTCTCGACATGCTCGGTTTCAGCGAGGCCACTGACGACGGGCGACAGCCCACGCGCGACCACGGGTATGACGTCCTGGTGGGCGGAGGCCTGTTCAGCAGCTACGCCGATCACCCGCGCGTGCTCGTGGATCTCCCGCGGCTTGGCATCAAATCCACGGCGGCCGGGCGCTATCAACTGCTGGCCCGGTGGTACGACCCCTACAGGCGCTTGCTCAAGCTGCCGGACTTCAGCCCTGCATCGCAAGACGCGATCGCCGTGCAGCAGATTCGCGAGCGCGGCGCATTGGCCGATATCCAGGCCGGCCGCCTGCGCGAAGCGATCACCAAGTGCCGAAACATCTGGGCCAGCCTACCGGGGGCGGGCTATGGCCAGCATGAACACACATTCGAACAACTGCGCGCGCGCTACCTACTGTGCGGCGGCAAAGAGGGGGCGGCCTAAATGACAGAACAGGAAATCGTGGTGGCCGCAAAGGTGGGCGGTGCGGCCGCGCTTGGCTCGGTAATCGCCCTGCGGTTTCTGCCCGGCAGTTGGTGGCAGCGGATGCTGTCGTTCGTCAGCAGCCTGGGCATCGGGTGCTTGGCCGGCGGCGCGGCCGTTGAACGTTTCGCCCTGGTGCCTGGCTCCTACACGCACATGCTGGCCGTCGCGTCGGCCGCCGTCTTCGGTCTGGCGATCGTGAACAACGCCATGCAGCAGATCCCGGAAATCCTCAACGACGTACGGCGGCGCGTGATTGGCGGCGCGAAGGAGTGAGCATGCTCGCATCCATCAACGTGGTGGCCAACGCCATCATTTTCGCGGGGTCGCTTTGGGCGGTCCTTACCCACAAAGTGCCCACGCGCACAGGCGGCGCCTGCGTGCTTGCGCTGATCAACTACGCGGCGCTGGGGAATATCGCGATTCCTGGTGCGTGCCATAGCGCGCCGGAGATCGCGCTCAACGTAGCGGTGGCCATCGGTGTGCTCTGGGGCTTCTGGAGACTAGAGCTCCGCACGCATAAGAGCGGGGGTGCAACGTGACCTTACTCGACCCTCGGGTGCTGCTGGTGGCCGTCGTCGCCCTGGGCGCCTCCTACGGGGCTGGCCGCGTCCAACAACATGGCGTCGACGCCAAGGCCTTCCAGGCGGAGCGCAACAGGGCCGCGCTCGATGCGGCGCGGGCGCAGATCAAGGCCACTGATGAGGCGCGCATCGAAGAGCAGCGCCGTGCGAAACAACTATCGGAAATTGCCAATGAAGCGAAACAACAAGCTGAGACGGCTTCGGCCGATGCTGGCCACGCTCGCGCTGAGTCTGGGCGGCTGCGCGAGCGCGTTGCAGAACTCGTCGCCGCAGGTCGTGCCGCCGGCAATCCCGCCGCTGCCGGTGGAGGCCAGGCAGCCGGCGACCCCCTTGATGTGCTTGCCGACGTGCTCCTCCGCGCTGACCAGCGAGCGGGAGATTTGGCGGAATTTGCGGACCGCGCCCACATCGCCGGCGCGGCCTGCGAGCGCGCATACGGCGCATTGACTGGGCTCTGATCTCGGCGCCCAGCCATTCGAATTAAAGACGAGGCGACCGGCCAGCGTTGGAGCGCTGGCCAGCCGCCGGACACACTGAACACCCAGTGAGCCAAGCCGAGGCCTCGCCACCTTCCTAGGAGGCGGGCCGGATTTTAACAAACTGATATCTAGGCTCACATTTCATGGCAACACCCATCATCCCGTGGATCGGCGGCAAGCGCCGTCTTGCAGATCTGCTGCTGTCCCGTTTTCCCGCGCACAAATGCTACGTCGAGGTTTTTGCCGGCGGAGCTGCGCTGTATTTCATGCGGCCGCCGGCCGATGTGGAAGTGATCAACGATATCAACGGAGAGCTGGTCAATCTCTACCGCGTCGTGCAGCGGCACCTCGAGGAATTTGTGCGGCAGTTCAAGTGGGCACTGTCGAGCCGCAAAGTATTTACCTGGCTGCAGAAGACCGAGCCAGCGACGCTCACGGATATCGAACGTGCCGCGCGTTTCTACTATCTGCAGCAGCTGGCGTTCGGCGCAAAGGTGGAGGGGCAGAATTTCGGCACCGCCACCACTACGCCGCCCGGGCTGAATTTGCTGCGCCTCGAGGAGACGCTCAGCGCTGCGCACCTGCGGCTGGCGTCGTCCTACATCGAGCATCTCGATTGGGCTGCATGCATCGAACGCTATGACCGGCCGCACACGCTGTTCTATCTCGATCCGCCGTATTGGGAGACGGAGGGGTATGGCGTCGACTTTCCGCTGAGCGAGTATGAGCGCATGGCAGACATGCTGCGCCGACTGAAAGGCAAGGCGATCGTGAGTCTGAATGATCATCCCGAGATCCGGCGGTGTTTTGCAGGATTCGAGATGGAGTCGCTCGACATCAACTACACCGTCGGTGGCGGCGCCGGCGTCGGCCGGCAGGAGGTCATCATTTACAGCTGGGACCGTGCAAGCGAGCCGGCTGGCCTGTTCTAACGGGCGAGCACAAGGCGCGGCCGCTCAGAACAAATCGCCACTGGCGGCCGGCCTAGGTTTGGACGCCGGTCCTCTGGCGCTCTTGGTCCTCGGCGCCAGTGGTGCAGGTTCGCAATCCATCAGCTCGGCGGGGTACAGGTGGAGGAAGGTGCGGGCCGTGTCTGGATCTTTGCACGAGAGCCAATCCGCCCACCGATCCTTCGTGAGCATGACGACGCCTCGCTTTTCTTTCGGTGAGCCGTCGCGTTCTTTGGGCGCATGCATCCGCTTGAATATGGCGTGATTTTCCGCGTTGACTGTGAACATAGCGAAACCCGTGACGGGCGGCCCGCTCGTCGGCGATTTCCATTCCCGCCACAGCCCGGCAATGCCAAAAACGGGTTCGTTCTTAAGCCAGATCCGATGGCGGACGTTGCGGCCCGTTTCCCAGCAGGGTTCGAAAACGGCCTCCGCCGGCACGATGCAGAATTGACATCGGCGCCAGTAGGCGGCGAACATGGGCTTCTCTGTGACCTCTTCCGCGCGTACGTTCACCGGGTTGGGCATGCCAGGCTTGGCATAACCCGGTGGCGCGAAACCAAATTTGGCGGGCACGCATTCCAGCCCGCCACCTTGATCGAGCAGGATCATCGGCGCGTCGTACGCCGGCCAAGCCTCGGGCGGGTAGGGCGCAGTCGAGGAAAATGAGGCTAGCTCGTGCAGTAAGCTGGCCTGCGCTGTCGTGTAGTTGTTGCACATGGCTATCCCCTCAACATCCGAATTAGCCTTTTCTCTTCTGGCGGCAGCGGCAGGTTTGGATCGTCCTTTTCATCGAGATACCTTTCACCAACGAGGTCGGCGCGCAGGGCATCGAGAATACGATTGGTTTCGGCCGACTTGTGCCCCAGAGGCAGGTATGCCGAGAACTGGCGGGCACGACCTACGACGCAGTGCAGCGCTTTGATTTCCCATAGTAGGCGCTTGACGGTTTCATCGTCATGGCGCTCGATAAGAATCAGGCGCAATCGATACAGTGACAGGGCCGCGTAACGGCTCCGGATCTCTTCCCGTGTAAGCACGCGGCCAGGTTGTTCCGGCTCGGTGAGATAGATTTCGTCCGATAGCTCGCGCCGCAGACAACCGAGGACGATGCCCTCGTCTGTAGTGCTGGCGCCAGGAGGAAGGCTGTCCGCAAGCTGCTGTGCGCGCCGAACAATGGCATGTAGTGCCTTGATCTCCCAAAGCAACCGCACAGCCACCTCGTCACGGCGATTTTCGGCGAAGAGTCGCCGCAGCTCGACAAGCGTGAGGGCGGGAAACTGACGGCGGATAGGGGAGTGCATGGCAAAACTACTGTAAATTTATACAGTAGTTTCCGTGCGCCTCCCTGCAGAGTCAAGATGAGCTGCCATCACTCCAGACAGACACTGGATGGCGCGCGAGTGCTTTTGGGTGCATGCGCTGGAACCCACCATGTGGGCGCTTGTCCAACGAGAGAAGCCGCGTCGGCTCTGCATCTTCGAGGAAGCGATAGCCTGATTTCAAAAAAAAGCAAGCGTTTTCTTGTTGACGTTTTGCTATGCAGAGACGTATAGTTCCCCTCCGAGTCGGGCGCGCTGACCAATACGCAGTGCACTGAGCGTTTGTCTCTCCCGGCTTACCTATTTTGCGGGCCGCCTATGAGCGGCCCGTTTTCATTGGTGGGGGCGGAGTGCACCTTTTGTACCTGGACGAGTCGGGGTCAATTGCAGACCCCGCTCAGAGATACTTTGTGCTTGCCGGCGTCAGCGTCTTTGAGCGCCAATGTCACTGGGTGGAGCAGGCGCTAAACAAAATCGCGGGGCGCTTTGATGCGGCCAATCCTTACGCGATCGAGCTCCATGGGTCTCCGATGAGATCGGGACGGGAAGGGTGGAAGGCTTTCCCATTAGCTGACAGGTTGCAAGCTATCAAGGACTGTCTGAGCGACGGTGTTTGTGGGCCCGGTCTGAACAGCGTCCGCCTGTTTGGCGCAGTAATCAAGAAATCTGCGATCAGGGATGGACGTGATCCTGTGGCGATGGCATTCGAGCAGATATCGAACCGCTTCGATTTGTTCTTGGCCCGACGGTACAAGAAGCACAACGATCCACAGCGAGGAATCATCCTCTTCGACAAAAGCTCAACCGAGCAGCGGATCCAAACTATGGCCCGCGATTTTAAGCACAACGGCCATACTTTCGGCGCGACTCACAACTATGCGGAGGTTCCAGTGTTCTTGGACTCCAAAGCGTCGCGCCTTATTCAGCTCGCCGACTTAGTTGCATTCGCGTTGTTTCGCTTCTATGAGCACAACGACAACCAGTTCCACGACGTGATCAAGCATTGCTTCGATCAAGAGGGGGCTATCCAACACGGCTTCTACGGATATTTTTGACGGCATGCAACATGCCGGCAAAGCTGTGTGCGCCGGTCGGGGCCGCGGGGGCAATAGGCTGTGGTTGGCGTAGGTTCTGGCGTAGGTGGCCAGAATACTCCTTGTCAGTAAAGGGATAACCCCTGCTGCATCATCGGAGTGTGCTTGTCGAAAGGGCCGTATTTCGGGTCGATCTCCAGAACCGGAGCGGAGTGTTCAGCCATGAGTGCTCAAAGCGCAGCGCGCCGCCCGATGTGATCCGATCAGGCCGCGC
>Ga0209566_100327_pt1 | contig 42805 bp, 45 predicted proteins | sample Araplavi_mTSA_r2_2_FD_184287 | JGI IMG/M metagenome (GOLD analysis project Ga0209566, IMG submission 184287) | Arabidopsis root microbial communities from North Carolina, USA - plate scrape CL_Cvi_mTSA_r2 (SPAdes) (version 2) | ecosystem: Host-associated > Plants > Roots > Endosphere | place...
AGAAGGTCCATACGCTCGTCGGCTTCCAGCAGGTCACGCCGGGGACACTGTCCGCGGTGGATTATGATGCTGCGGTTGCCGACCTGGTGGCGTACATGACCTGGATGTCCGAGCCGGCTCAGCAGACCCGCAAACGCCTCGGCGTATGGGTGCTGATCTTTCTCGGTGTCCTGACTTTCCTGGCCTGGCGGCTCAATGCCGCGTACTGGAAAGATATCAAGTAATCACGCCTGACCGGCGTGGGGCCGGCGCAAGGTGGAACCCCGGAAGGAGGTTCGCCGCGTGCCGGCCCTCGGCTTTTTTGAGGAAACGCAAACATGATGGTTCTGTATTCCGGCACAACTTGCCCGTTCTCCCAGCGTTGCCGGCTGGTGCTGTTCGAGAAGGGCATGGACTTCGAAATCCGTGACGTCGACCTGTTCAACAAGCCGGAAGACATTTCGGTGATGAACCCGTACGGTCAGGTGCCGATCCTGGTCGAGCGCGACCTGATCCTGTACGAATCGAACATCATCAACGAGTACATCGACGAGCGCTTCCCGCACCCGCAACTGATGCCGGCCGACCCCGTGCAGCGCGCACGTGCACGCCTGTTCCTGCTCAACTTCGAGAAGGAACTGTTCGTCCACGTCAGCACGCTCGAGAACGAGAAGGGCAAGGCAGCGGAGAAGAATCACGAGAAGGCACGCCTCGCGATCCGCGATCGCCTGACGCAGCTCGCGCCGATCTTCGTGAAGAACAAGTACATGCTCGGCGAGGAATTCTCGATGCTCGACGTCGCGATCGCGCCGCTGCTGTGGCGTCTGGATCACTACGGCATCGAGCTGTCGAAGAACGCCGCGCCGCTGATGAAGTACGCCGAGCGGATCTTCAGCCGTCCGGCCTATATCGAAGCACTGACGCCGTCCGAAAAGGTCATGCGTCGTTGATGATGCAATGAAGGCAAGACGGGGAGGGCGGCGCGGCGTGCCGCGCGCCCGCTCCGGGTTCGAGGATTGTGATGCAAGAGATTTCAACGAAGCCTTATCTGCTGCGCGCGCTGTACGAGTGGTGCACCGATAACGGTTACACACCGCATATCGCGGTGAGGGTCGACAACTCGACGCGCGTGCCGCGTCAGTTCGTGCGTGACGGCGAGATCGTGCTCAACATCAGCTTCGAGGCGACGAGCCAGTTGCAGATGGGCAACGAGTGGATCGAGTTCACGGCCCGGTTCTCCGGGAAGGCGCACAAGATCGAGATTCCGGTTGCCAACGTGCTCGCGATCTATGCGCGCGAGAACGGGCAGGGGATGGCGTTCCAGGTCGATGCGGTTGCGGGCGAAGGCGAGGATTCGGGCGCGTTCGACGAAGAAGCCGCGCAGGCGGATGACGCGCAGCGCGACGAATCGCCTGCTGCGTTGACGCCGGTTGCCGACCGCGGCGCGAACGAGGAACCCTCCGAAGGCGCCGACGAACCGCCGAAAACCGACGGCGATGGCGACGGTTCGAAAGGTGGCAACAGACCTCGCCTCAAGATCGTGAAATGAGGTAGAATCTCGCGCTACGCCGGCTTAGCTCATCTGGTAGAGCAGTTGATTTGTAATCATCAGGTGGCGGGTTCGAGTCCTGCAGCCGGCACCAAACACTAGTTTCAAGTAGTACCCGGAAGTCCCAAAACCCGCGTCCAGCCTAGCGCTGACGCGGGTTTTTTGTTTCAGGACGTCCCGTGAGAGGCCGGGGCATCCCCAAAATTTGGGGGTAAGATTCGGGGTATGACTTCCGGGATTTGGGGGTATGCCGTACCCCCGACGAACAATGAAAACCAAACCTCTTACCGACGCCAAGTGCCGCAACGCTAGATTCGATGAGGCCGGGGGAAACAAACTCTTCGACGGCGGCGGCCTGTATCTCGATCTCCGCTCCAGTGGTTCGAAGAAATGGCGGCTCAAATACCGGTTCAATGGCAAAGAAAACCTGCTGACGTTCGGCGACTATCCCGCAACGTCGCTCGCTGATGCTCGGTCGAGGCGTGACGAAGCGAAGCGGCTGTTAGCGGAAGGGAAGAACCCAGCGTTCGAGCGTGACGTCGAGAAGCAGACTCGCGCCATTGCCGCACAGAACACCTTCGAGGCCGTCGCGCTGGAATGGTACGAGGCGCAGCAAGCGACATGGAGCGCTTCGCACGCGAACCGAGTCAAGAAACAGCTTGATCGTGAGGTGTTTCCCCTGATCGGCCAGCGCCCGATTTCTTCGATCGGCGCCCCGGATTTGCTCGCGGTCATTCGACGAATCGAAGGACGAGAGGCGTTCGAGACTGCGCGCAAGACGTTGCAGACATGCGGCCAAGTCTTTCGCTATGCCGTTGCAACGAGCCGTGCCGAGCGAGATCCGTCGCCGGACCTGCGAGGCGCATTGAAGGCGGTGCCCGTCAAGCATATGGCGCGAGTCGGCGAAAATGAGCTGCCGGAGTTGCTTCGCGCGATCGCTTCCTATGAAGGCGAGCCCGAGACCCGGCTCGCTCTGCGATTCCTGGCATTGACGTTCGTTCGCACCATCGAGCTGCGGCAGGCCGAGTGGACGGAGATCGACTTGGAGCGCCGAGAGTGGCGCATTCCGGCCGAGAAGATGAAGATGCGCCGCGTGCATATAGTGCCGCTCGCCGAGCAGACGATCGCGCTGCTTTCCGAGCTGCGCGCGCTGACGGGCCACCGTCGCTGGCTGTTCCCGAACAGCCGCAGACCATTGCAGCAGATGAGCGAGAACACGATTCTGTACGCTCTATACCGGATGGGTTATCGCAGCCGTATGACCGGGCACGGGTTCCGTGGTCTCGCTTCAACGATCTTGAACGAGAAGGGATTCAATTCCGACTGGATCGAGCGTCAGCTCGCCCACTCGGAGCAGGACGGGGTGCGGGCGGCATACAACCATGCCGAGTATCTGTCTGAGCGCCATCGAATGATGCAGTGGTGGGCGGACTATCTCGACAAGCAGAGTGGGGCGCAGATCATCCCGATTGCGGCGGCAGGATAGATCCGTGCTGCTGCGAGTATGACCCCCTTCCATGCGTCCCCCACCAGCAAAACGGACACGGCCTAGGCATACGGCAAGCCGATGATTTGGCCCCTTATTATTATGTGCCCCCCCTATGTTTGCCGTCAGTAGAGAAAAGACGCGGGTGTGAGCCCCCGCGTCTTTGGCCTAGACGCAGGGTCCCCCGCTTTCCGCCCGCCCCGACACTTGCGACGGGCGCAACAATGCCCGATCGGGGCGCATCGCGGACACCCCCCTCGAAAACACGTCTCCGACGCCCGTCAAATCCCGGAGAGCCGCGCACCGTCTAGCTTCGCGGTCGCTACGGCCGGTCGACACCTGTCCGCTCAATGCAAAACGAGTTGGAGATTTGGAGATAAACGCCTGAATCGCCCGCAAAGCCTTGTGGGGTAAGGCTTCGCGTGTCTCCAAACGATTTGGAGAACGCTGGAGATACTGGAGATAAACCGGGCTGGATTGTTACGGCTACGGCAAGATTCGCCGCAATCGCCGCCCCGGTTCCATCTGGAGCGGATCGCTCAAAGTAACTTTGACGCGCGGGCCAAAAATGTCGCGCAAAGGAATGCCCGCCACCGCCCTCCCGGACGGCGGCGGCGCTTTCACAGCTCAAGCGTGAAGATCGACGGCAGCACACGGTAGACCATGAACTTGCCGTGACCGGGGATGTATTCCTGCCGGTACGGATAGCCGTCACTACGCGGCATCAGCACGCCCCGCTTCATCAGTGCCTTGGCGACGATCTTGTGATCGAAGCCGGCGCACACGTCCTTGCGAAACACGGCCGCCTCGATCAGGTATTCCGTCTCGACGCTTTCAGCATCGTCGGCGCTCATCTTGCCGCCGAACTCGGCGTAATACTCCCGATCGGAGGCGATGGGCGTGCGCCGCTCGTCGCGCTTCACGTGCTGCTTGAAGCCCGCTCGATGCGGCACGTTCGGCCGATGGTCGTCCTGCGCCCGGTTCATCCACACAAAACGGTTGTCGCCGTGCGCGGCGAGGAAGTGCTGTACCTGCCGCACGGCTTCGGCCTCGTCAGAGTTGCCGGTGCCGCCGCGCAGTTCGAGCCAGCCTTCGAAGCAGCGACGTGCGGCCTCGACCGATTCGCCCTGCGGCCAGCCGGTCAGCCCGTGCGCCGTCGCCAGCTCGCCGGCCACCGCAACGAGGCAGAACCGCTTGGCGACGCGGGCGACCTGCGAATGCGAGCCGTCCGGCACCCATTGCCCGACCAGCTCGTCGACGCGTATGCGCAGATGCTCGGCCAGCTCGCCGGCCTGCGACGACGCCCACTCGATGAACGCGGGGCCGGCCGTGCCGTAGTGCATGCCTGCGTGTCGCTCTAGATGCTCGATCAGCGCGGCCGGCGTTGGGAAGCCGTGCAGCCTCTCCACGACGCCCATTTCGCCGACCTCGGCCGGGATCGCGGGCAAGCGCACCTCGATACCGCCTTTCATGGGCTTGTTGCCCTCGGCCATCAGCGCGGACACGCTCTTTTCGCCGTTTGACAGGAACAGCAGCCGCCACGTGAGCACGGGCTTGGCCGAGCCGCTACGCGATGCACGGGCCTTGCCCGACTCGTTCGCGAGCATGTAGATCACATCACCGACCAAGCGCGGCTCGACCTGCCCGATTTCATCGAGGATCAGCAGCGCGTCGCTATGCTGCGTGGCGACCGCTTCGAGCGCGTTGTCGGTCGCTTTCCAGCTCCGCACGTAGTCCGGCGAGCCGAACACGGACGCGGCGATGACGCCGCCCGTCGACTTGCCCTTGGACGTCGTGCCGAGCAGGTGGAAGCCGCCCGACTGAAGCCCGGAGAAGTGCAGCAGCGGACCAGCGAAGGCGGTAGCGACGCAGAACAGCAGCCGGCTATTGCCGACGCAGTAGGCCGCGACCTCGCGTTGCCAGTCCTCCAGCGTGCCGCGCTCCTTGAACTGGCTCTGGATCGGCGTGTCGGCCTGATAGATCAGCGCCTCTTTGCCGGTGCCGATGACGCGATCGGGCAGCACGAACGCGCCGTGATGCCAGCCGACGCGCGGCACGCAGCGCACGCGCTCGTCCGGCTGCGCCATCTGCACATAGTTCGCGATCTGCGTGCGAGCAATCTGCGTCACGCCGAGCTTCACGCCCATATCGAGCAGCATGCGGCGCAGCTCCGTGCCGTCGCCGGCAAAGAGGCCAGCCGGCACCGCCCACCGTTTCAGGATGCCGTCGCGGTCCGTGAATTCGAGCAGGTAGCCCCATTCGCTGTTCATCTCGTTCCGGGTCTCCGCAATCACGTCGATCCGCGTGCTGACCCAATGCGGCGGGAGCGGATCGCCCTGATTGTTGAAGCCGTGAAACCACACGCCCTTGTCGTCGACGACGAACCGCGACTTGCCGTCCTGCGCGCGGGCCGTTTTCGGGCGCTTGGCGGGCTTGGCGGCGGCTGGAGCAGCCTTGGCCTTGCCGGCGTCCGCCGAGCCGGCCGGTGCGAGTGCAGCACGCACGGCGGCTGCTACCGCATCCGGGCCGACGTGCGCAGCCAGGTCGTTGAAGTCGGTGCCGGCCGCCGGGCGGTTCGGACCGAAGTCGGGCACGGCGACGATGCCGGCGACGGCCTCAGCCGCCGCGCGAGCCTTCGTCACGCCCGGATTGCCTTTTGTCGTGTGGTCGTCATCCGCGCATACGACGATACGGGCGTCCGGATACTGGCCGCGCAGGGTCGTCGCGACCGCGTGCAGGTTACCGGCGTCGAAGGCGACAGCGGCCGGATAGCCGGTCGCGGCCGCGAGCGTCGCGCACGTCGCGTAACCCTCGCCAATCAGCAGCGTGGACGGCGCGGAAGATAGCGGGCCGCCGATCAACGAGAAGCAGCCCGCCTTGCGGCCGTTCGGCAGGTAGCGTTTCTGGCCGTCCGTCAGGACGAATTCCAGCGTCCACAGCTTGCCGTCCGCGTCACGGGCCGGGATGACGAGTGCGCCGTCGCATGCGGCCGTGCCGATGCACAAGCCGCCGCGATAGACGCGCAGCGCGTCGACCGGGATGCGCTTGCGAACGAGATACGGGTGATCGGCCGGCGCAGGCTCGGCCGCCGACCAGATCGATTCAGCAAGCGCCGACGCGGCTTGCTGTTTCTCGGCCAGCTCCGCCAGCTCGGCCGCTTCGCGGGCCGCGCGCTCGGCCTTCTGCCGCTCGCGCTCCGCTGGATCGATCGGTTTGGCGCGATGCGCACGCGGATCGAATCCGCCGACCTTGGCGAGATGAAACAGCGTGTTGATGGTGATCTTGCCGCCCTTGAACGACTTCCACACATCGCGCGCGTCCTTGCCGTTGTAGTTCTGCGCGCCTTGGCTCCATTCGTTCCAGAGGGCGAAGCCCTCCTCGCCAAACTCGGCCTTGAGCGCCATTCCCACCTGACGCCACGTGTCGCGGTCGTCGGGCGGAACATAGCCGAGCGCGACTCTCGCCCGCTCGAATTCGGACATGGGTGCGTTACTCATAGGTTCCCACTGGACGCGCGTCGGTCAGCTTCCGATTAGTAGTCCATACCGGGCAAGCAGCTACCCGACGCGCGAAGAATTGATTGAAGCGACGATGCCTAGCGGCGCAGTGTCAGCCGGCCGCGCGAGGCACCGACAGAACGGCCCCGCCGGCCGTGACGTCGTTACTGTAGACGTAGCGGCCGAGCCGCGACTCGCCGAGCGCGTCGTTCGCCGCCTCCAGCGCCGCGCCGATCGACGGCAGGGACGCACGGAACAGGCTCAGGACAAGCCAGTAGTCGTCATCGGACATGGCCTTGTCGGCCGCCCAATGCAGGCTGTCCAGCAGCTCCATGGCGTCACTGATCCGCGTGCCGATGCGGTTACGGTCAGGACGGTTCACCTCGGCCACGAAATGCGGCGCGAGCGGTTGCACGGCGTTCTTGTTCGTCTTTGCCATGACCGCCCCTCAGTGCGTCGTGCGCGGTTCGCGCGTGACGAGGCCGAGGGCCGCGAACAGGTGCTGTTGCACGCGCCCCATGAGGCCGGCCGCGAACGCTTGGCGGCTGATCGTCACCCGGTGAGCATCGACGTCGCCCGCGTCCTGCATGGCGGCTTCCATGCCGCGCGCGAACGCGGCGGCCTGATGCGCCGCGTAGTCGTGCAGCCGCACATCGCCTTTCAGGTCGAGCCACGCGTCAGCGCAGATCGCACCAAGGTCGACGGCGAATTGCAGCTCGATCGGAGCGCCGGTATCCAGCGGCGGCGCATTGTCGAATCCGTCGACAACCGCGGTTCGGATGCGCTGGTCAGTCATGGCACACCTCCGGCTGCGCAGTACGGCGCATTTCAGCCGAATACCGGCTCGCGACGCTTTGCCCCATGTCGACGAGCGCGCGCTCGTAGGTGCCCTCCGCAAGGTGTGAACGGACAGCATCGAACAGCGCTTCGAGCTGGGCGAACTGATGGGCCGCACACATGGCGATCATCGTGACTTCGTTCGGCAGGCGGAATTTAGACATGGCGCACCTCCAGAATCGACGCGAGGAGTTGCCCGACATCGATCGCGCAATCCAGCTCCGCTTCGCCGCGAATCGGCGTGAGGTTCCAGTCCTGGACGGCTGCGTGCGTGAATTCGCCGAACCGGCGGTCGTAGACGCTGCGCCCCGTGACGGGACCGCCCAAGATCCGCACGCGCCAATCGTGATCAGGCGTCGGACGAGCCGATGCCACCTCAACCAGCATGCCGATACGCGAGCGAGCATCGCACTTCGTGACGATCGCCAGATCGCCAATCTTGCAGCGCAGCTCAGCCATGACGCACCTCCGCACGGACGAGCGCCGCGATTGCGGCAAGTGCCGCGCCGGTCGCATCGAGCGCGTCTTGATACGTGCTGGCGGTTGCCGCGTCGCGCAGTGCTGCACGGACGATGGATTGAATGAGGTTGGATTGCTGCCCGGTACGGGCGTGCGTGGACTGGCGCATTGGGTGCGACCTCCTTTGGGTTTGGCTACAACCCGCTCCCCGGTTCCAATCGGGGTGGGCGGGCACATGACGGGGTTGGAACACCGGACCAAAGGAAACCGGCACGGCCGAAGCCGTCCCCGCCAAGGCCCACCCATAGAAGAAGGCGCACGAAGGCGTGCGGACGAAAAAATACCGCCTGAGCGGCGGTTGTCCGCCTTTGGATTCGGGGTTCCACGCCCGGCCGCTGTTGTTTCAGCGACGGTCACAGGATACTGCGCACCGCCGCAATGCGCAAATCGAGGAAGGGACAGACTAGAGGCAACGGCATGACGCGGTCGACTCGCCGTGCCCTTCATCACGGCAAAGTGACTTTGGTGCGACGTCATGCAGGGGCCTTCGGATCGAGGAGAAATACCGCGATCTTGATGACGTCGGCTGCTTTTTTTAATCTAGAAGGCATGCGCCGACCATCGATCTCGAAAATGGCGGCCGCAGCCATCATGCCGCGGGCTGCTTCCTTACGATCCGTATCAACACAATGCTCGTGCGCCAACGCGTAGCGCTCATGCTGATGCTCGATCAAAGTCCAATAGTGCTGGACTTCGGCGGCTTTTTGCGTCGCACGCGCGGACTCCAAATCAATGGTGGTTTGTTCCGCCAACTTGGTCGTGTCGCTCACGCCTCACCTCGCTTCGTGCGAGTCGCGAGCCACAACTCTACGTCCCGTTCGAGCCAGCCAACGGCACGAACGCCGAGTGCGATTGGCTGGGGAAACGTTCCTGCCTGAATTCGGCGATAGATTTCGCTCTTGCTCAAACCGACACGCTCAATAAGCGGTCGCATGCGGACGACTCGATTGCCGGACGTTGACGACAGATTTTCCATTCAAGCTCCTCATCTCTAGGGACCGTGCGGGACTGCACGGGCTAGTACGGAGCTTGAAGCGAGATACGCGACTACCGTATCGATAATCGCGTTTCGGTTGCGTCAAACAAGACGATCGATACATCAGTCGCGTTTTTCATGCTTTAACCCACTGAGCCAGTTCCGCTTTACCTTGCGCACGTGATCTGCCGTAACACCAAGTCGCGCGGCGATCTCTGAGCAAACATGACGACCTTGGATATCTTCGCCATTGCGCCGCCGTCGAGTCAGTTCAGCCGAGATCTTCGTATTTGTCGCCCCTGCAAGCCGGGCCGCTTGGGCTGGCTTGATAGCCTTGCGTCGTTTTTGCTTAGCTTGTTCTTGTCGCTCTCGTTGCTCCACCTGAAGCGTGGCAAAGCGGGCCTGCAATACGTCATGCTGCTCGGTAATCTCTGCAATCTGCATATGCAACGCATTGATTCGCCCTACGAGCGCGGTCTCGGTCTCACGTCGCGCGTAGTGCACAACAGCTTCCAACGCGCGCCCGTTGAAAAGCTCGTGTTTCATCAACTCTTGGGCCGCGCGGGGATTACCCGAATCGACGCATTTGACCAGCAGACCCGCGAGCAATCCTATCGCTTCACCTACCGGGACATTCGGCGGGATGAGGTCCCGCATTTGGCCGAACGGGCTTTCGCCTTGGGCGGCTGCAAACGGTTGTGACGCCCTACGTTGTGCCGCAGCGGCTGCGAACGATCGGAGAGTTCGAGCAAGCGGACTTGCACGCCGGGCACGAAGGCCTGGACGTGCTGACTTCATTAAATTTGCGTGAGATTTGTTTGAACTAGTCAATGGTGCACCCTTCTGTGCCGCCACCTTCCAAAGAGTGCCGAGCCAGCCGGCGAAGGTGTCCGGTTTTCGGGTGGCCGCCCTAGGCTCTGCGATCGATATTTTCTCACGGTTGGTTGCGCTTTCGGTTGGCTATATCGGGGGAGGCGTCGACTTGGTGGCACTCAACGTTTGAGGTGTATCAGGAACGTGAATCTCCGTTGTTTGGAAAAATTGACCTGCATCAGATTTATGAAAATCGCCATGAAATCAGTCTCGTGTAGGAGTCGGACTTAACGGTCGCAATAGTCGCTGTATTCACGAAGGTATATCCGGGGCAATCCGACTCCGCGCGAAAGAGGTTCCTTCGAGTCAAACTTGTATCGAATGGTTATTTATCTAATTGACGAATGGTGTTGGCTCTGGCAACGTATGTTGGCTTGATTTCGATAATAACCTGAAGTTGCCAGGAGGCCACCCAATGAAGCTAACCAAGGTTCAGATACATAATTTTCGAGCTATTCATGATGCGACGTTTGTCATGAAGAGCTATGGTCTTCTGGTCGGGGCGAACAATGCGGGGAAAAGTAGTGTTATTGATGCAATCCGAGCCTTTTATGAAAAGGATGGTTATAAATTTAAAGCGGGAACCGATTTTCCGCATGTTAAACCCAAGGATACCGAATCTTGGATTGATCTTACTTTCAGTTTGACAAAAGATGAGTTTGCATCTTTGGCTGACGATTACAAGTTTGCTGATGGAGTATTGCGAGTCCGTAAATATTTTTCGACTGAGCTAAAGATGCACGACGGAAAATCTGCGACTGGTGCGATATTTGGATATAAGGTCGATGGAACAATTTCTGACGAGCCGTTCTATGGTGCCAAGAATGTGCAGAGCGGGAAGTTCGGGGATTTAATATATATACCTGCTATTAGTAAGGTTGATGAGCATGCCAAGCTTAGCGGGCCTTCTGCATTGCGAGATCTTCTTAGTGATATTATGAGCGATGTGGTGGAGGGTGGTGCTGCATATGCGGAATTTTCAAAAAATGTAAAAGCATTTTCAGATGCTGTCCGAGATGAGAAGACGGCTGATGATCGTTCGTTATCCGGTTTTGAGGCGGAGTTGAATGAAATGCTGAAGCCTTGGGATTCGGCATTTCAATTGAAGTTTCCTGCGCCGACGGCGCCGGAAATTGTCAAGTCGATGCTTGGATGGGACTTGCTAGATCTTTTTCACGGTAAAGAGCAAGGGATTGATTATTATGGATCAGGATTTCAGCGTCATTTCATTTATTCTCTCATTCAGCTAGGGGCGCGTTATACAGGGAAGAAGGCAGGGAAGAAGGTGAAAGACTTTTCGCCTTCACTAAACCTAGTATTATTCGAAGAACCTGAAGCCTTCTTGCATCCACCTCAGCAGGAGGTGCTGGCGCGCAATTTGGCACTCGTCGCCGAAGCCGAAAACTGGCAGGTATTGGTGGCGACCCATTCTGCCAATTTCGTTAGTAAGAATGCGCAAGATATTCCTGCGATAACTCGATTGTGCCGAAAGGGTGGAATTACTTGCACGTATCAAATTGACGAGGCTGCTTGGGATGAGTTGATTGACGCTAATCAAGTGATTGCGGAGATTGCGAAGAAATACCCTAAGATGGAAAAGAGGCTTCACGCGGATGATGCAAGGCCGGAAATGGAGGCGGTAAAGCATTTTCTCTGGCTTAATCCTGATCGGTCTGCGATTTTCTTTGCGAATCATGTCTTGTTGGTTGAGGGGGCAACCGAGGTTGCATTAATCAATCGCCTTGTCGGCCTCGGTAAAGTCTCTGGTGCGGACTGCGGGGTGTACGTCTTAGACTGTTTGGGAAAATACAACATTCATCGGTTTATGAATCTGCTGTCTCGTTTGGGTATATCTCATTCGGTAATTCATGATGATGATAATAATAAGGGTGAGCACGGAGATCTCAATAAATTAATTGTGGATTCGGCTGATGCGAACTTTACCAGATCAATAATTCCGGTTGCCGGAGATGTCGAGACTTTGCTTGATATTCCAAAGGCTGGATCCGATCATCGGAAACCTCAGCATGTGCTTTTTCTTTTGGAAACGAGTCAGATAGCAGAGGGAAAGTTGAGCGCCTTCTGTCAGGTCGTGGAAAAATCTTTAGTTAGCTAGACGGGACAACAATGGATAATACGTCGAGGATTAACGCCGAGTGGGTTACTTTGAATGCTGTCCGTGGCATGACAAAGCTTGCTGCGAAAGGCGATATTGGAAAAACGACTTACGACAATGCGCTTGAACTTGGTGGGGAGCTTTATCCGGAATTGCTGGGCCCAGGGACAAGTATTTTGCGGCGAGAGCGGGAAAGTGATACGACCAAGGAATTTCGCCAGAGGGCCAGGCTGCGTAGTATTAAGGAAAATATTGTAATAAATCCGCTCGATCTTGTTCGTGAGGTGATCGCGGAGGAAAAAGATTTGCTCGAAATTGAGAAGCAGAATAGAGCCAACAGAGGGAGTGTGGATCAAATTAAGCGCCGACTCGCCGCCCTTCTTGCGACGGAGAAAGAGTTAAATCCGGTGTCTCATACTGAGAATCAACTTATATTTAGAGATGCATTGGCGGTTCATAGAACGGTTCCGGCCATGAGTTCTGGACGTGCTTATCGAGATTTCGAGCTTCCGGATTCAAATATTTTGCGCGTTAGGGTCTTGCATCCTGATAGGCCAGAGCACATCACTGGTGCTGATATAATTTATGAGAGACATAGTCCCGGAGAGGAGGAGGCTAGTATTGTTGCCGTGCAGTATAAGATCTGGGAAAAGAGGGTGATGTATTTGACGGATCCGAGAATGCTCGGACAATTGGATCGTCTTAGGAAATTCACGTGCGACGAAAGCATTTGTACGCAACAACCGAATTCGAATTCATATCGATTTCCATGTTGCGCATCTTTTCTGAGACCCACTGACAAACTTCAGAAGGCTGATCAAGGGTTCATTTCCTCCGGGCAGCATCTTCCTATCTGCAGAATCGACGAATGTAAGAGCTTTGGGGAGCGCGGTAGCCCAATTCTCGAATACAAAAATATGCGAGATATATCCCTCTCTGGTGAGATGTTTGAAGGGCTTTTTAATACCGGCAAAATTGGCTCAAGAAGGTTGGGCTATGGTGAACTCCAGAGGCTGTATGAGGCATATGAAGTCGAGTCCGACGAAAGCACGGTTGTGATTTACGCGCAAGAATTTGCAGATAATGCCGAGCCTTAAATTGGTAGTCGTATTTCGCGCCATGTGTATCTCAGAAGCTTCCAGTCAATAGTAGTGGCTTCACTGGCACGCATATTTACGGATTCGATCTTGTGCCTTCGGGGCCGTTACGACGTGAGCGTTCGAGACAATATCTTTCACGGATCGGTGATCGTTTCAGTTTGCGTTCCCGATCCTAGTACCGACACGCTGGCAAGTTCAATTGGACCCGAGGTACCAAAATCAATTCGGACAAGAGGGCCTGTACGAAACCGATCCCTTGCGGACAGGGGCATTTTGCCCTGTCCGTAAATAAGGGTTGAAATGTTTTGGACATTGCCTTACATTCGGACATATATTTCGTACAGATTGAGTGCCCGATATGTCCCGAACCTTTGCCTATGCCCGCGTCAGTACGTCCGACCAGACCACCGCGAACCAGTTACGAGAGATCGAGGCGGCCGGCTTCTCGGTCGATAAGCGCCGCGTGGTGTCGGAAAGCATTTCAGGGAGCGTAAGCGCCGATCAGCGGCCGGGGTTTGCACAGTTGCTCGTCAAGATGGAAGAAGGCGACGTGTTGATCGTGACGAAGCTCGACCGACTCGGCCGCAATGCGATGGACGTGCGGGCCACGGTCGAGGGATTGGCCGAACGCGGTATCCGGGTTCATTGTCTCGCCCTGGGCGGCGTCGATCTGACGAGCGCGGCCGGCCGGATGACGATGCAGGTGTTGAACGCGGTGGCCGAATTCGAGCGGGATCTGTTGATTGAGCGCACGCACGCTGGTATCGCTCGCGCGAAGGCGGAAGGCAAGGCGATGGGGCGGCCATCCGCCCTGTCGGACGAGCAGCGGGCGGACGTGCTGCGCGAGTTGGACGCGGGGGCAAGCGTGGCCGCGCTTGCTCGGCGATTTGGCACGAGCCGCCAGACGATCATGCGGGTACGCGACGCAGTCTAAGCGGCGCGCGCCGTTCAACTCACGCCCTGCTGGAGCCCGGCTCGCTGGGTGGTGGAGCGAGCAGCTTAAAGGCGCGCGGCGGCGCATGCGCGGTTCCGGGTTGGATATCGGTCCGCATTGCCCAAACGGCAGCACTCAAAAGTGCGCCGCGTCTCTCATCTGTATAAGACTGGACCAGACCAAGCAGACAGTGTCAGGTTGTCTGGCTCAGTTCGGCCAATATGAGTCTTTTGCGCGATCGCTCAAGTAGCCTGTCCAGTGACCGCTTCACCGGCAAGACCTGCCCGCCATGCTGTCCCGTGAACGTATTCACTCCTTCATTCAAGACGTGTGCGCCGCAATCACCCTAGCCACGGTCCCCAGCGATCGCTTGCGCTCCACCGCGCCGCACGGAGTGAAATTGCGTCGTTCGCTGTTATCATCGACGCGAAAGATGAGGGCGCTCGTCGCTTTTATGAGCGGGAGAGTCTCCTCGCATTGCCCAATCAGCCCATAAAGCTATTTCGGCCGATAACAGACATCCGGCGGCTCTTCTGATGATGCGCGACCTGACCGAGGAATGCCTTCGAATCCTGAACAAGGGCTTTTTCGAGATCACCGATCCCGGCCCACTCCATCAGCCAATTCGTAGCTTTTCGATCCGCCGAGACGAAAAGCTGAACCTTATCTTGGAGACTGAGGCCGCCCCCAATGCGACGTCGGCGGCGATCAATCTGCCGCCAGGCACGGTTCGTTTGACGAACGAGCGGGCGCTCCTCCGGAGCGTGGGTGGTCTCGAAGGGGAATTCTTTGGGCTGGTGCCCTACAGTCAGAATCGCCAGACCCTCGGTGTGACCGAGCAGCCCCTCAAGGAGCTGGCTCGGGTCCATGTCGCCAAGACAAACAACCCGTCCGGGGCACCCGCGGCATATGTCATCGACTGGCTCGAAAACCTGCCCACGAGCCCATACGTTTGGCCAGCGGCTTCCAACGTGGTTACCAGAACCATCACCACTCGAAGAATTTCTCTGAACGACGGCATCACTATCGCGAGCGATACCGACCGTTCCAGCACCTCGTGGAACTCCGCCAAGGTTACGGTGGATGGCGCGACCTTCTACGTTTGCGCGCTCGACAGAGAAGACCGCCCCGGCGCCATCAAGCCGGGGTGCATCGTCTACGATGGCGCCCCAGACGACCAGTTTCGAAAGAAGGTCCGAACAGGCCTTTCTTTCGCGATGGGCGTGTACTTGGTCGATCTCGGCACATCCCACTACGATGCCGAATGGAACGTCGTGTCCACGCTCGCACGGAGCGCCTACAGCCTGCGCCGCCATGCCTTCGACATTGAAACTCTCCAGCTCGCGCCGCTCGGCGACCGCTTCGTGAATGAGCTTGGTGCCCCACAACTGTCAAAGGCGATCCAGGCATTTGTGACGGCGTTCGACTCCCTAGATCTTGCGAACCTGCACTGGGCCTTCTGGCATGCGTGCGCCGCCACTCCGCACATCGCGCCCGCTCACTTCGGCGCGGCGATCGAGGGCTTGCAGAGTGCCTACACCAAAGCCAACCCCGGAAAGGTGCAAGAGGGCTGGGCCACCCGAGACGAATGGAAGATCCTCAAGACTGCACTCAGCGCCGTCATCGACGGCGGCAACATCTCCCTTGAGGCGAAGATGGCCTTGAAGAATAAGCTGCCTACCTTCAATGGCATCGATCAGCGTCAGCGGCTGAAAGACGTGATGGCTGCCTTGAACCTTGAGCTGGGCGATGACGAGGACGCCGCGTGGCGCCGACGGAACAAAGCCGCCCATGGCACGCCGATCCCACAGGGTCAGGAGGTGGCTGCGATCCGGGACATGAAGCTGCTGAGGGGGCTGTTCCAGCGCCTACTGCTACGGATGACCAACGCGGCTGATCAGTACATCGACTACGCCTCGCCCAACCACGAATACCGGCCTTTGCGTCAAGCGCCGCCGACCATCGGTTAAGCGTCGGTGAATTCGCTGTCGAAACCGATGTCCGCCACGGGCTGGGTCAGAGCGTGGTCTTCGAGCGCACTGTGGAAGTAAGTGCTCGGCGAGGCGCGGATGCGGCGGCAGCACTCCAGAAACGGCCGTTGCAGTCGGACAAGTGCGAGCGGCGGCTAAGGGTCGGAAGCAGCCGACCACATCGGGCTGCTTCTGGCCAGAAGCGCCCATTCGGGATGAAACAGCGGCAGGCCGCTTCGATTGATCGAGCGGCCTTTCATCGTCATCCCTTCAAATGGGCTGCGCCGTCGACAATGCGCGTGCCGCAGCCATTGTATCCAGTGCTTCGCGCAACAGCAGGATTTTGCCGTTGTTCGCCACCAGCCGCCCTGCGTACATCTGTCGATAGATTTTCCCCGTCGATGGCACGGGCGCTTCGACTTCATATTCGGCGAATACCTGCTCAGGCGTTTCGATCAGCAGCCGCACATTTCTGAACGAAAAATCCGGTACTTTCGCGAGCAGCGAGGCGATGAAGCCTTCGATCGCTTTTGGTCCCTGTGCTCGCCCGTCAATGCCAAGTGACTTCAGATAAGGGAGCTCCAGCACGCCATCGTCGGCAAACAGTGCGGCGGCCGCGCGTGGGTCACGAATCGATTCGAGATAAGCGGAAAGCAGTTGTTTAGCGTTGTTCATGATCGGCTCGATAAAGGCGTGAAAGGATGCGATTCATTGCAGATGCGTCTTCAACGCAGTCGCCATCTGCTGCATGGCTGCGCGCGTCGGTGCGTCCGCAGCAAGGGCGTTGAGCAGGCCGAAGTCGTGGATCGTGCCTTTGTACTGGGTCGTCGTCACGTCGTTGCCCGCCTGGTCGAGCCGATATCCATATGCCTCGCCTTCGTCGCGCAGCACGTCGAACTGCGCGGTCTGGATGAGCGCGGGCGGCAAGCCCTTCAATTCGTCGAGTGACGCGCGCAGCGGCGATGCGTAGCGTTCGTTGCGCTCGCCTTCGTCGATCGTGTAGGCATTCCAGAACCACTTCATCATGTCGCGGCTCAGGAAGTAGCCATTTGCAAAGGCGTCGTACGAGGCATTGTCGAACGCGTGGTCGGCCACCGGCCACATGAGGCCCTGGAAGCGGATTGCCGGGCCTTGACGGTCCTTCGCCATCTGGCTGACGACCGCGGCCATGTTGCCGCCTACGCTGTTGCCCACGACGGCCAGCCGCGCACCATCGACGCCGATCTCCGCGCCATGTGCGGCAACCCACTTCGTCGCGGCGTAGGCTTCGTTGATTGCGACCGGGTAGCGCGCTTCGGGCGAAGGCGTGTATTCGACGAACACCGCCGCCGAGCCCGACTGGACAACAAGATCCCGCACGAGACGCTCATGCGTCGGGTAGTCGCCGAGAACCCAGCCACCGCCGTGGAAGAACATGAAGACGGGCAGCACACCGCGCGAATCCTGCGGCTTGACGACGACAAGCGACACGACCAGGCCGTCCTGCTCGACCGTGCGGCGCGTGACGTCAATGCCCGAGACGTCGACCGGCACGCTGCGCTGGGCGCCTGCCAGGACTTCGCGCGCTTCGGCGGGCGTGAGCGTCTCGATTGCTGGGCCGGTGGCACTGTTCAGCGCATCGAGGAAGGTAACCGTCGCGGTATCGGGCGTGTTCGGTGTGGCTTGCGTATTCATCGTGATTCTCCTTTTGCTTGGTCCAGTGGCTTGCGACGTGATGTCGTGCAGCCGGTGGAAAGGAGAATACGGATCGGACAATATTTGCGAAATAGAATCGTTTGAAATCCATCATTGCATGAATGCAATGATGGACGCCGGCTGATCAACTGCGCCGATGGATCATTTCGGCCACCGCCATGTTGGCTCGGAAAGGTGCTCGGCAAAGTAATCCGACAGCGCCGCGACTTTCGCGGGCCGTGCGCGCGCCGACGGCGTAACGAAGTAAAGACCACCCTTCGTCAGCGACCAGTCGGTGAGGATCGCTTCAAGACGGCCATCGGCCAGATACTCGCCCGCGATGAATTCAGGCAGCTCGGCGATTGCAAGGCCATCGAGCAGGGTGGGCAACAGCGCATCGGAGTTCGTCACGCGCAGCGGGCCCGCCGGCATCACCGGCTCCTCCTCGCCTGCGTCGTTCGTGAAGCGCCATACAGCGCTACGCGCACGGTACGCATATGAGAGACAGGGGCGATCCACCAGCTCGCGCGGATGCGTGGGTCGTCCTTCACGTCTCAGATATTCTGGCGACGCCACCACGAATTGCGTCACCGCGCACAGCCGCCGCGCGACCAGGGATGAATCCGGAAGCGCGGCGATACGCAGGGCGGCGTCGAACCCATCGGCGACCAGATCGACCGACGCATCCGATAGATGCAGGTCGATCGACACCTCTGGATAAGCGCGAAAGAAGCCCGGCAGCAGCGGCGCAACCCAGCGCAGCCCGTACGACATCGGCACCGCCAGACGCACCAGCCCGCGTGGCTGCACCGACATTTCGCGTGCCGAGCTTTCCGCCTCCTCGGCCTGGCGATAGATCTCGCCGGCTTTCTCGCTGATCGTCCGGCCGAACTCGGTGAGCGAGAGCTGACGCGACGTGCGATTGAACAGCCGTGCGCCCAGCCGGTCCTCCAGGCGAGCCACGCCGCGCGAGACCGTGGCGACCGACACGCCGGTCGCGCGCGCCGCGGCTGCGAACGATCCGTGCTCGGCCACCTTCGCGAACATCGCGAGCCCTTCGAAATCGGGGAGTTGAGCCATGTCCTTGTCTTTTCATTTATGCAACGTTGGATTGCAATCAATTCTATTTCGAAAAGATCAGGCCGTCGATATTCTCCTTACATCGCAGCAAGCCACTGCGACGCAAACATCCACCGACTCATCGAAAGGAGCAATACCATGGCACGCAAACTCGACAACAAGATCGCACTCGTCACCGGCGCAACCAGCGGCATCGGCCTTGCCACCGCGCAACGTTTCGCGGCGGAAGGCGCGCACGTCTATCTCACGGGCCGCCGACAGGCAGAACTCGATGCCGCCGTGAAAGGCATTCGCGAAGCCGGCGGCAACGCGACCGGCGTCCGCTCGGATTCCACCCGGCTCGATGAACTCGACGCGCTGTATGCGCAAATCAAGGAAGAACAGGGGCGCCTCGACGTGCTGTTCGTGAACGCCGGTGGCGGCTCGATGCTGCCGCTTGGCAACATCACCGAAGCGCACTACGACGACACCTTCGACCGCAACGTGAAGGGCGTGCTGTTCACGGTGCAAAAAGCGCTGCCGCTGCTTGCCGAGGGCGCATCGGTGATTCTCACCGGCTCGACGGCCGGTAGCGCGGGCACTGCCGCGTTCAGCGTGTACTCGGCTTCGAAGGCGGCGGTGCGTGCGTTTGCGCGCAGCTGGATTCTCGACCTCAAGGAGCGCCGTGTGCGCGTGAACACGATCAGCCCGGGCGCGACCCGTACGCCGGGCCTGCTGGATCTTGCCGGGGACGACGCCACGCAACGGCAAGGGCTTGCCGATTACCTGGCTTCCCTGATTCCGATGGGGCGTCTCGGTGAACCGGGAGAGATCGCTGGCGCGGCGCTATTCCTGGCCTCGAACGACGCGAGCTTCGTGAACGGTATCGAATTGTTCGTCGACGGCGGCCAGCAGCAGATCTGAGCCAGGCTGAGCACGCGGGGTGTGGTGGACGCGGTCTTCGACGATCGCGATCCACGCCCGGCGCACTCGAATCGAGCACCGTCATGATTGAACATCGGCCTTTTCCTTCGCTTGACGCAATCCGGCACGGCGGCGTTGATGTCCGCCAACATTTCCGCGCGGGCGACTCCGGGCACGCCGACCATGCGCCGCTCGGTCCGCTCCAAATGTGGAACGACATTGAATTCGCGCAGCACGCGGGCCTCGGGCTTCGTGCTCACCGCGACGTCGAGATCGTCACGTGGGTACGTTCGGGGGCCATCACCTACGAAGACGATGCGGGCAATCGCGCGCGCCTGGTTGCCAATTCCGTCCACGTGATGAGTGCCGGCACGGCGATCCATCACGCCGAGCGCAACGATGAAAACATTCCCGCACGACAGTTCCGGATCTGGCTACGTCCGCGCACACCGGCCGGTACACCGCGCTGCTCGACGCGGGTCTGTTCGCCAGGGTGTCGAGAGGGCCAATTCGTCACACTGGCGAGCGGCGATCCGGAGGATGTCCGCACAGGTGCTTTGCCCCTCCATGCCGACGCGCGGGTGCGTATCGCGACGCTGCGCGAAGGCACGACGATGCTGCACGTTTTGCCGATGACCGGTTCCGCTTATTTGGTTGCGGATCATGGGCGACTGGACATAGGACCGATCAGGCTGACGCGACGCGATGGCATTGCCGTTCGAGATGAAGCGCGGCTCGTATTGAGGGCGCGAGACGACACTGATGTCGTGATTGTTGAGCTCTTGCGCTAGGACAAGGGCTCCATTAGGGCGTGCCGCAGCCCCATTCATTGCTGTTTCCAACTTCGAGAAAACGCGCCCGTGAGAGTTGGGTGGCTGTTTGGGGAGCGAACTGCAGACGGTGATACTGACGCTGCCTATGGCGGAGATGGGTCGGTCACCGTCCTTGATGAGGTGACGTCCAGGCAATCTCAGACCTGATCTGCCTCCGACTGAGAGGTTAGGTCCGGACTTGCACATCTCGGTCCCCGAATCCCCAATCTTGTCGCGATTATGCCGCGCTTGCTCGCGCCAATCACTGACGTGATGCGACGGTTGCAAAGTAACTTTTCATTGAACACAAGGCCAGCTTTTGCCGTTGCATCGGGGAGGGCTGCGGCACGGGAGTTTCTTTGCGCGCAGCGTTCCAGACCGCAGGGCGTTTCTCGACACGGCTGGCGTCATGCGACGTATTTGCCGGCTATCTCCAACTTTGTCTCCAAGTAAATGAGTGTTTTGGAGATAGACTTGGAGATAGTTGGACCCTTGACCAGTAAGGCTTCCGGGGTGAATAGAGCATATATCTCCAAATCTCCAGAAGTTTTCTGTTCGGGCGGCCGACGATCGGCGACTTACGCCACAATTATTCGCTCGATGGCCTCATCCGCATTGGCTCACTCGATTGGGGGTATGTTTGGGGGTTCATGTTCCAACCGTCGATTTAATTTTCGTTTTGAATCAATGGATTGGGTGTGAATTGTTGATCCTGCAGCCGCACCAAATTGAACGAAGGGCCGGGAGGTTTTCCTCCCGGCCCTTCGTCGTTTCAGCGCTCACTTTACTGGCCCATGGGTTGTCGCTTGTTCGGTGCAGCGACAGTTAGCCCGGCCAATCGCTTCGGCATTGCCCGATCTGTCCGGCAAATCTCCATAGCAAGAACATACCGTTCGTCGCGGTGATGTCGAAGGTCAACTCCGAGGAGCGCGCCAGGATGATGCGCGCGTTGGGCGCGGAAGTCATGCGGGTCGATCAGTTGGCGGACTCCGTTCCCGGGCAGGTGTCGCAAGGCGATCTCGAACTCATCGACCGCGAAACTCAGCGTATCGAAGCCGAGCGCGGTGCGTTTCGCTCCGATCAGTTTTATCGCGACGGCAACTGACTCGTGCACTACAGGACGACCGGGCCGGAAATCCGGGAGGCGACCGATGGCCGTATCGACGGGTTTGTCGATTTTGTCTGTTCGGACGGTAGCTTTGTCGGTGTCGGTGTCGGTGTCGGTGTCGGTGTCGGCAAGCCGCTCAAGGAACGGAATTTTGCAGTTCGCTGTTATGCCGTCGAGCCGGTTGGGGCGGTGCCGATCGCGGGGTAACCTGTCACGCGACCCGAGCATCCGATCCAGGGTAGCACCTATTCGATCAGCGATCTTCCGTTTCTGAACGACATGCGCGCAGACGGTTTTCTGCCGGTTGCAGGGGGGGGCGAACCGCTGCGGATCGCACGCGAGCTTGAGTAGAAGGAAGGGATCTTCGGCGGATTTTCGTCAGGCACGAACGTCGTGTCGGCGCTGCAGCTGCTGGCCGGCGAGATGCGTGGCAGGACGATTGCAGTGGTGGTCCGCGATTCCGGATTGAAGTATTTGTCGAAGAACCGCCGGAGCGGCTGATTGTGCGCGGAAGGGGGCGGCTTCGCGAGTGGCGATAGTCATACCCGGGCGCCACGTTTCGAAACAAAGGGCTATGCGATATTCGCTTAGTCCTTTGTTATATCCAGGGTTTATTTCCTTGCGACGTGTCTGACAACTTGCATTGAGTTTATGGGTAAAGGCTGTTCCTGATACTTGCTTTCAAGTTGTTTGCTTGATATCGGTGAGATTTTTCCAATGATCGGATGGGTAACACTCCGGCTGATCTCGACTCCGTTCCGTGGATTGATTGCCACGATGGGTATGATGTGCAGCTCGAGTGTTTTTGCTGCACGCGGGTTTCGTGACGAATAGAGTTCGGGGGAATGGGTGAATCGATTGTCTACAGGATCGTTCCTGGGTGCGCTTCTGGCGTTTGTTGTGTTGGCCGTCGTGATGGTGGTGCCGGTGCAGGCCGATACTGTGATTCAGAAAGATGCCGCTGCGTTGGATACGAGCGAAAACGCTCAGCCGTTCATCGCACAAGTTGTCGGGTTGGAGTGGCTGAATCCATTGCAGCGACGCGACTATCCGACGGAGTGGCAGATTCTCTGGACAATGGGTCTTGTTCAGCCGAACAAGAACGACGATATGGTTCGGACGATGCCGCAGAAATTTTCGAAGTTGCAGTCAATTGGTGCGCTGGTGTACGGCAACCAAGGAACGGAAACATTCAAAGGTTTCTATCACAAGTACGTTCGCAAATTGCTTGGCCTGTTCGGCGATCGCTATGTGATGAACGCCAAGTATTTCTACACGGTCAAGTCCAAAAATAAGGATGATTGGCGTGAACTGGCTGGTATCCATGTGGAGTTTGCCGTGCCGGATAGACTGGACGCTGGCGAGGCTCAGGCTTATTTGCAGGAGAGCATTACCCGGGAGTTCAACATCGGTAACAAATACTTCCAGGATCTCTGGAGCCGTGACACCCCGCCCGACGTCCACGTCAACCAAGGCGGCGCAAACGCCGGATTCACATCGCTGAACCGCGCACTGGATTACCTGCAGGCGAACCCGGACAAGAGCGCGTGGGTGATGAACTGGGACGCCCCGAGCTTCCCGCCGAAGGACGCGCAGATCAACGAGAACATGGTGGTGCTGTTCCTCGTCGGGCCGAACTTCAAGACGGAGCGCGAACCGCTGGCCTGGATCGGCCGCGCGGCGACGGGCAACGTCAAGGACTACGAGGCGAAGGCCGGCACCACGCGCACGGTGCAGGCGTGGAAAGCCACGATCGACGGCGCGGCGCGCAACGCGGGCGTGCCGGTGCCGTCGCTGAACTTCGTGGTGCATGACGCGGGCCGGGGCGGCGAAGCGGCGTCGGAGCGGATCGGCGCGTTGTCGCAGACGCTGACGGAAGTGTTGCCGGACTACAACTTCAGCAAGCAGACGTTCAATACGCCGGCGCTGCTGGGCCCGATGGGAGCGGGTACGGCGCTGACGGACGTGGTGCTGGCGATCGGCCGGGCGAATCACCTTGGCGAGAAGGTGCTGGTGGCGGGGACGACGGATGCGCAGCACCCGACAGCGGTGGTGGTGTTGCCGCCGTCGAAAGTCGTGCCGATCGATGCGGACAAGGACTGGTTCCGCGCGCGAGGCGAGAACAATGCGTACCTGCCGTGGTGGGGCCGTCGTCACGACACCAACTATGGCATGCAGGGCTACTCCTACTGACCGGATAACCGATCATGCGAGGAATCATTCGAGTGGGCGATGTCCACAGTCACGGCGGTTATGTCGAGACGGGCGCGTCCAACAGCGATGTCATGGGGCGTGCGCCCGCACGTGTCGGTGACCGCTGCACGTGCCCGTTACATGGGCCGTGCGTCGTCGTCGAAGGCGACGGGCAGTTCGATATCGAGGGGGCGAATGCGGCGTTCGAAGGTCACAAGACCTCATGTGGTGCCGTTCTGATTTCATCGTTGCCGACTTCGGGGCGCTCGTGATTCGAACGACCGGGACGGCCGAGTCGAGGTGACAGCGGATTCGGCCCGGTTGCCCGCCACGCTGTCCAGCGAAGGGCCGCGCGATGCATGGCGCAGCCCTTCGTCATTCCCGCGCGGCCCTTCAGTTGGCCGGCTGAGCGGCCGTCCCCGCACTCATCTGCACCACATGCGCGGCGCGCAGCGTATCGCCAAACATCTTTCCCATCGCCGCACCGCACTTCTTCGCGAGACTGTCCGAATCGAGACACGTCTCCCCATCGGCGCGCGCCTTGTAGATCGGCTTGATCGTGTAGCGGGTACCGCCCGGCTTGTCGCCGGTCGCCGGGACGAGGGTTGTCGTCACATTCGATACCTCCATTTGCCACGTCGCGCTGATGGGCGTGCCGTTACGCGTGGTCCCGGACTCCGTGAACAGGCGGATCGTATGACTCGGCCTCATGGCCCGCAGTGCCGCAGGTACCGGATTCACGAACTTCATCTCGTCCAGCTCGACGATTCTCGTCGGCACACCGGCCAGTGCAGCCTGGATGCCTTCACCCAGTCCGGCGAGATACGCGTGCCCTTCGCTGCCGTACTCGGGCCTGTCGAATGCCTTGCCGTCCACGACGACCAGGATCGCGGTCGCTTCTGTCGGCGCGATGCCCGCGGTGTTTTCGCCGATGAGATCAGGCGTGGCGACGCAGCCGCTTACGAGCGTTGCAACCACGCATGTCGTTAATCCACGCAGTGTTTTCATCGTTTCAGCGCCGGCTAGTGGGGAGGATGTCTTGTCGACTTGGGGCAATACAGCCGAGTGCAACCTGATCGCGCGATTGTGTTGGATGGTGTGCGGTTTGACAACGTGTCGTTCACGCGTTGTCGGAACGTAACCTTGTTAAGCGTGCCGCAAGCAGACGCCCCTCACATCTGCCTGAACAACCCCGCATACGCACGACTGACGGGCAGCATTTCCCGCTGCCCATGCACGCGAATCCGCAATCTCCCGAGCAAGTCGCGCTCGATGCGATCGATCGCTGCATACGCAACGATCACGCCGCGATGCACCTGCGCGAACCGCTCCGGATCGAGCCGCTGCATCAGCTCCTTCAGCGGCGTGCGAATCACGAGCCGTTCGCCGGTCGTGACGACTTCCGTGTATTTCTCCGACGCCTGGAAATACAGCACATCGTCGACCGATACGAGCCGCGTTGCATCCTTCACGCCTACCGCCAGCCAGCGGATCGGCACCGCTTCTCTTGCTTGTGCCGCCTGCGCAAGCGCATCGGCCTGCGCAAGCGCCGGCCCGCCGCGCTGAAGCTTCGCGATACACCGCAGCAGCCGCTCGTCCGTCACCGGCTTCAACAGGTAGTCGACGGCCGCGCGATCGAACGCGTCGACCGCGTATTCGTCGTAGGCCGTGACGAACACGACATGCACGTCCGGCGCCAGCGCGGCGAGCTTCAACCCGTCGATGCCGGGCATCCGGATGTCGAGGAACGCGATGTCCGGGCGTGGCGACGCGTTCAGCGCGGCCAGCGTTTCGATGCCGTTGCGCGGCATCGCAACGATTTCCAGTTCGGGCCAGAGCTGCCCCAGCCGCTGCGCGAGCGAGGCGGACAGGTTCGGTTCGTCGTCGGCGATGAGGGCGGTCGGCATGTCAGTCGATCGGGATCAGCAGGGTAGCGGTGACGCCATGCGCGGCGGCGGCGTTCGTTTCGACGCAGACGCGGCCACGCTCACCGTGCAGCGTCCGGATGCGCGCCGCGACGTTGGCGAGCCCGACGCCGCCATGCAGGCGCGTGTCGCTTTTGCCGAGGCCGACGCCCGTATCGATCACGTTGAGTTCGAATTTGTCGCCACGCATCCTGCCGCGAATCACGATCACGCCGCCGTCGATGGACGGCTCGATCCCGTGCAGCAGTGCATTCTCGACGAGCGGTTGCAGCAGCAGCGGCGAGAACGGCAGCGCGTGCAGGTCCGCCGGCACGTCGATCGTATAAGAAAGCCGCTCGCCGAGCCGGATCGATGCGATCTTCAGCAGTGCTTCAACGAGTTCGAGTTCCTCGCCGAGCGTCGACGTCGCATCGCGCGTGCGCCGCAGGCTCGCGCGCAGGTAGCGGTTCAGGCTGTCGAGCATCGTCGACGCGCGGGCCGGGTCGCGCTCGATCAGGCTCTGCACGTTCGCGAGCGTATTGAACAGGAAGTGCGGCTCGATCTGCGCCTGCAGCAGTGCCAGGCGCGCGGCGGTCTCGGACTGGCGCGCTTCGGCGGCTTCGCGGCGCTCGGTCTCGAGCGTCGCACGCATGCGCATCGATTGCAGGAACAACGATACGCACACGAACAGGATCGCCGAGATGAGCAACGACGGCCCGTAGTTGTCCCACGTTCCGAGGCTGGCGCGCCCGAACACGTGCGGCACGTTCCCGCGGACGATCGCTGCCGATATCTCGAAACCGATGAGCACGCTGGCCGGCGCAACCACGACGGTCTTCAGCGTGAGCCCCGGCTTGCGCGGCAGCAGCCGGTCGGCGGCGTGGCTGAACAGCAGCGCGCAGAAGCCGATCGTGTTGGCGACGACGAGGTAGGGCAACAGCGGTTCGTTGAAATGGATCGCCCAGAAACCGAGGCCGACGACCGAGTTGAAGCACGCGAACGCGAGCAGCGCGGACGGATCGCGCAGCCGCCGCGGCGGGGCGCCGGCGGGTGGCTGCGGAATCGGCGACGGGTCGGACGTGGCTCGCATGGTGTCGGGTGAAGGTGGGCGCGCGATGCGCCGATGGCCTGACCTTACTGCCGGACGGGCCGATAACGCGCCCGTTGCGACGAACGGTGCGCGGCTTCGACGAAGCGCGTCGGCTGCCGACGGTTGGCCGGTTTCCGCCACGAGTGTAGTGGAAGGCGCTGCGGAAGGACACGGGGTGTTGCCGGTTGCGCGTCGAGCACGAAGCGCCGGCTGGCGGGGGAGGGCGGACCATTCAGCTCGGACGTCGCCGGCGGCCGGATTCGGTGGCGCGTCATTCGTCCAGATTCGCCGGACGATCATCGCCGCGACGCGCAACTCGTCCGCAAATTCCGGCCGCCCGTCGCAAGTCGTGCCGTCTGCCTGAGCGGCGCAGTACGGTGTTGCCGTGTCCACTCCGACCAGGCGACTCCGACCATGTCCGCGCTCCTTCACCTGAAGCCTTACGTGTACGTAATGTTCTGCGTGCTGCTCTACATCGGCATCAAGCGCTGTTTCCCGCGCGAGGTGCCGGCGGCACGACCGCTGATCTCGCCGGTCGCGTTCGGGATGCTCGGCATCGTCAGCCTGAACGGGCTCTTTCCGCATGCCGGCATCGACGCGAACGCGATTGCGCTGGCGGCCGTCCTGGGCGGCGCGTCGCTGGGCTGGCTGCACGCGAGCCGGTGGCGGCTCGAGTACCGTCCGGCGTCGTCGGGCCTGCGCGTGCGCCTGCCTGGCGACGCCAGCCTGCTCGTCACGCTGATGCTGACGTTCGTCGCCGAAACTGGCATCCATTACGCGGTCGCCGTGCACGCGCCGTGGGCGGCGACGAGCGGCTTCGTGATGCTGTCGTTCGCGGTATGGGGCGTGCTCGTCGGGATGACGCTCGGGCGCGCGGTGAACGTGGTCGCGCGCTGCATGCGCCATGCGAGCGGATCGGCAAGCGGCGGGTTCCCGTATTCGGCCGACCCGCGATGAAGGGCGCGAAACAACCGGCGAGCAGGTAACCGCCGGCCGAGCATGCGATCCGTCTTCGTCAATTGGATCGGCATCGAATCGAAGCGGCATAACGCGCGCTGTCTTGCGCCCCGTTTTCCTGTCATGGTCGCGTCATGGTGCGCCCATAACGTTGCACGTTCCCGTCGCGGCGGCATCGCCGGAGCCGGGACGTGCGCAACCCGCTCGCGACGACGTGCCCGCGTCGCAGGCAGGCCTGCCGGGATCTCGCTCCCGGCGGCGCGGCAGTCATGCCACGCGCCATTACATTCGAAAATACGATCGACGCCGGTTCGAACCGGATCGCGGATGATCAGGAGACAGGGACCATGCTGAGCCCGCATGAATTCTCGATGCTGTTGCGCGTTGCACGTGCGCCGGACAGCGTCGATCCGTCGAATCCGGCTTTTGCCGTGCTGGTCGAGAAGCGGCTGGTCGACGATACGCAGATGCGCATGAACGCCGTGGCCGCGCGCCCGGCGCTGACACCGGTCGGCCAGATGCTGCTGGCGCGCTTCGACGAAGCGGCTTGAGAAAAAGCGTCACGCGTTCGTCGACACGAAGCGCGTGACGCGTCGAGCACTGTGCCGCTTATTGCGCGACCGGCACGGTCACATCGCTGCCGAACCAGTGCGTCGAGATCTTCTTCAACGTGCCGTCCTTGTGCAGCGAGTCGAGCGCGTCGTTGATCGCCTTCTCGAACTTCGGGTTGCCCTTGCGGAACGGGATCGCCATTTCCTGCTTGCCGCCGTTCAGCACCGCGCCCGCGCGCAGCGGCAGGTTCGACGTCTTGATCATGTACGGCAGCATCAGGCGGTCGTCGAGCGTCGCCTCGATCCGGCCGGCGGCGAGGTCGCGCAGCTTCTCCGGCGCGCCCGGATACGTCTGCACCTCGATGCCCGGCACGGTGCGCGCCATCTGGTCGTAGTTGGTGCCGAGCGTCACGCCGAGCTTCTTGCCCTTGAAATCGTCGAGCGACTTGAAGTTGCGCGTGTCGTCCTTGCGCTGGATCAGCTGAGCGGCCGAGTACGTGTACGGCTCGCTGAAGTCGAGCGCTTCCTTGCGCTGCGGCGTGATCGTGACCTGGTTGACGATCACGTCGAACTTGCCGGCCTGCAGGCCGGCGATGATGCCGCTCCATTCGGTCGGGATGAACTGCGTCTTTACGCCGAGCTTGCCGGCGACCGCGTTCGCGACGTCGACGTCGAAACCCTCGAGCTGGCCGGACGTGCCGCGCGAGTTGAACGGCGGGTACGTGCCCTCGAGGCCGACGCGCAGCACGCCGGCTTTCTTGACCGAGTCGAGCAGGTCGTCGGCATGCGCGGCGACGGCCGTGAAGCCGAGGGCCGACGCGAGCAGCAGGCCCGACAGCAGGAACTTCGAACGTTTCATCGCAGATCTCCAGAGGTCAGTGTCGTGTGTGGTGAGCGCCGGGTATCGGTCGAACCCGGGGGCGGCCGGAATACGGGCATGTAGACACTACTCGCAACCGCGCCGCGCCGGAAGTCGAATTGGCCCTGATTGAGATCGATTTCAGCAGGGCGGGGGCGGCCGGCTGCGTGATTGGCGTGTGGGAGGCGTCGTACAAGGCGTGGGGAGTCGCGCAAGAAGTTGTTGCGCGGGTATCGCGAGTGACGGGCGAAATCACTCGAAATTCACTCCGATTTCAGGGTCAGCAAATTGATGATGAAAGTGGATTGCACGGAGTTGGACGCCTGGACGCGGATTGGCTGGCCTGCTGCAAGCCGTTCGTTGATCGTCGACCGGTTCAGCGTCCCGGGCACCAGTTGCTTGATCAGTGCCGGGTCAAGGTTCAAGCCGTCGTGCCCGGTTCAATCGTCACTTCCTCCTTGCGTTTGCGTGGCATAAAAGTGGTTCCTTGGCTCTCGGTTTATGCCTCACACAAAAGATCGGATAAGCTCCTGCCCGTCGGTCTGGATAGACGGCCTTGTTGCCGACTACGCCGTCGTCGCGGATCTCGATCCGCAGTGAGTCGAAAAAATAGTCGCATGCATACATCGCGAAGAAATTGGAACGCTTTCATTCCAATGAGTGAATTTTCATTTTTAAGCCTATGTGTCGCCGTGGGTCTTGCCGTCGCGTGGTCGACCATTTTTATGGGAAAAATTACCAGGCAAAAGAAAATCACCTGGGGTGATGTCAAGACGTGGATCAGGAACGTCATCGATTCGCTCTAGTTGCGAATGGGAAACGACAATAGGATGAGACATGGGCCGGATACTGTGTAAATCGCATGGCGCAACCGGGGTGATACATGTTTCAAGCGATATTGCCGCCGACATGAAAACGGACGCGAGGCGCTTGAAGATTCTCCGTTACGACATCGACTGGCTGGGAGACGGACTCGCCGACATTTCATACTTTGTTTCGACCGATGTCGCGAAACAGTTCGGTTTGCCGGAGCCTGGTGATGCGCCGTTTGGATCGGATTTCGAGGATCAGCATGCGGCCGTCTTCGATGGGCTCGTTGCTGTTTGCGACAAGTGTTTTGGCGAGTATCAGAGCAGAGTTGCTTGACCGGTTGGGCTCACCATGTACTGGTCATGTGCCGAAGCGAGCCTGCGGATGGGCAGGGAGTCGATATCGAAGCCGACAAAGCGGCGTTCGAGATGCTGACGCTGGGCGTTGCGGTTCAGGTGGTGCGCACCAAGGTCGCGCCGACGCTAAAAGGTATGGCAGCCTATCTCTACAACCTGCAAGTCGATGACAAGCCTGCTCAGTACACGAAAGCGAATTACGAGCCGGTCACGCTGAACGGCAAGTATCCTGCGCTTGCATCACGCTACACGCACAAGATTTTCAAGGTCGACCGGGTGTATGCACATCGGCTTGACCCGATCGCAAGCAAGCCTTGCGGTGACGGTTGGACCTGCGTCATTTTCTCGTCGGGTCTGGCGGCCAACGAAAATCCTGCGAAGCAGGGTATGGCGAAAATCTACGAGACAGTTCGATACCAGCCTTGATCGATGCGTTGTGCCCTGGTCACTGCTCGATAGCGTCTCCGTGTGGTGGCCAACAGTGTATTGGGACTGATCGGCAGCACTGGGAACGGGGCACATATCGCGCCTGCGTTGCTGGAGCCATCACCACGGCCAGATCGGCGCGCTCGCTTCATTGGCATAATCACGACCTTTTGCGGCATCATGCGCGAGCGCTGATGTCCGATTCCGTGATGCCGACGAACAACGTACGCGTTTTGCAGCGCTCACGTGAATCCACCGACGATATCGCCGCACGTGCATGTCACGACGCCGTGCCATCCGCACCGCCAAACGTCACTCCCATCCCTACAACCCATGCTCGCAACAACCGACCTGACGACCGTAGTCAGCCTGAAGCAGATCCTCGAAACGCCCGGCGACTTCTCTGGCTGGCTCCATCTACCGCCGAAGCCGTGGACGCTCGATACAGAGGGCGCATTCTCGGCAGACGCGCAACATGCCGAAGACGATGCATCGTCCTCGATCGCGCTGCAACCCGGCTGGAGCGTCACGCTGAATAGTGCGACGATCGAAGATATCGTGATCAACGCCCACGACCAAATCGACGAACCGAGCGTTTCGCAGTTGCTCGACGCATTCGTCTTTTACGTAGAGAACGATGAATTCATCCTGTTCTGACGACGTGGTTTGCCACACGTCATCATGAAATCCTGGCGGGACATCCTGATTGCAGCCAATCCGCTCGTTCGATTTCTCGAGGAGGATGCATTTTTGGCACCGTCTATCTCGGCAATCCCGCGGCGCATTACGTTGTCCGGGATGCGAAGGTCGCAAGTCGTTTAGCGATCGATGACTCCATCGACGATTTCGGTGAATTCAAGTGTCGGCATGCGGCTGACAGAGAGACCCGAGACCGGTATCGTTCGCAAGCGATTCGACAAGGCGCCATGTCGCCGGGAGGCACGATGCACAATCGGGATCTGAAGCAGTTCATCGTCGAAATTCGCGACACGGTGGGCGTGCACGCAAGCATCGGCGCACCTGCGCCCGATCATGCAATGCACACGAGCGCCTTCTCCGTGAGCGATGAAATTGCTGCGTGGTTCAGCGCACTCGACGATGTCGATCTGTCGATTCCCTGGACCGCTGACGACCTCCTGTTGTACGGCAACCAGGCGAGTCTCGCGCTTGGCCAGACCGGCTATCGTGTCGACGTATCTGGCCGGCGTCTGTCCGGATGGCACGACGACTGGATCGTGCTGGGTCAGATGGGCGGCGATCCCGTTATCGTTGTCCCGGGAGGCGATGTGCTGTTCGACCGCCACGGCGCGGGCTCCTGGGCACCATTGCGCGTTGCGTCATCCCTCACGCACTTCGCCCACGCGCTGTGTATCTGGTGCGAGCTGTACGTCGGAAAGTACGCACGCGACATCGTCGACGACACGTATGACATCCGCCCGGCATTCCTTGCTGAAGTCCGGGCGCGGATAAGCGAGGCGCTACCCGATGCGGAAGCGGTGGTGTTCCTGGAGATGGTCGGCGGGTGAGTGCGGGCGAGCAGTCTCAAGCAATGCGCAGGCCAATCCGCAGGCAGCCCCGGGTGACACGAGTGATTGACTGAAACACGGTCTTACGTACGGCGAGAACGAAATGCTTGACCCCGACCAGGATGACGACCTGATCCACGTCTACGCAGGTAGCTCCGGAGATGCACCGGTTCATGAAGAACTTCCCGCGCGCCAGGTCGAGCCGGGCATCTACGAATTGCTGGCATCGCCTGGCCTGGCGCTGAATCTCGCGAAAGGCGATCTTGTCCGCATGGATGACCCCGATCGTCCTGCCACGGTACTGAAGCGCGGCGGAAACTACTGCATCCAGATCTATGGCGACGCGATTCCGGATAGCGACATCAACCGGCTTGCGGATGAGGTCGAATCCGAACTGGGCGGTACGCTCGACGGTTGTTACGGCGGCTCGCTCGCGTTATCGGTGCCGTCCGGTGCGGGAGGCGAGCGAATCCGTGCCGTCTTCGACGGCTTCACGGCAAGAACCGGCCTTGCCTGGTACTACGCGAACATCTACCGGAACTTCGAGGATCCGGACGACGAAACGCTGCTCGACTGGTGGCTCGAGTCGTGACGGTGCAAAATCGAACCCGTGTATGTCGGGGATGCCGACAGGAAGATCAACCGATGCCCCCCACGCCGACCATCGGCACGACCGTGGCCGAAATCGAAGCGGCCGAAGCATTGCTCGGCCGCGCGTTGCCGCGTTCGTTCGCGGCATGGCTGCTTCTCAACAACGGCCGGTCGCTCGGCGGACTGCCCGTGTTCCCTGTCTTCGATGCGCGCAATCCGCGCAGGACGTGGAATTCGATCGTGCGGCGCTACGACGAAGGCTGGCGCGCGTGGCGAGACAATTTCGACCATACGGATGCCGATTTCTCGCACTTGTTGCCGTTTGCCGAGTTCGGGACAGGTGACTACTACTGCTTCGACTACGACCGGACAGCGGTATCGTGTGAGCCGGCCGTCGTCCTTTGGTCGCACGAGACGGGCGAGACGACGCCGGTATCCGACAGTTTCACGGCCTTTCTGTCGATGCGGGGCGCCATGGAGGGGGCGGGAAATGAACCTGACGAATGATCCGGCCGAGTGGCGTGAACGCCAGGAGGCCGTGTGCGCGCGATACGCTCTGCGCGCTGCCGAACCCGAGCACAAGGTTGCGGTCGCGATATCGACGCTCGGGCGGATGCCTGTCTATGGCACGCGCATCGCGCTGTCGGAAGGCGATGACATCGGCTGGTTTTTCCACTGCGGTGAATATTCGGACGCGCCCGATTTCTACCAGCCGCTGCACGCCGCACATCTGCCCACCTACCTGCCGCTCGTCTTGCCCTATTTGATGCTGCCGCCCGGCGCGCGTTTCATCATCGACGACGCCGGCTACGAAGACGTCTGGATGGATCTGCCCGGCAACGAGGCGTCGCGATGAGTGCGCGGCAGACCTTTCGCAAGGCGCTGATGCTGCTCGATCATGGCATGACGGATCGAGGCGAAGCCGTGCTGCATCTTGCGCTGACCGAGGCCGAGCAGGAGGGCGATCGCGTTGCACTCGCCCAGTCGCTCGTCGCGCTGGGCGATCTGATGTGCGAGACGTCACGCAGTGGATCGGCGCGTCCGTTCCTGGAGCGGGCGCTTGCGGCGGCACGAGACCTCGATGCCGGCCTGCTGGCGTGCGAGCGTGACAGGGCCGAACGATTGCTGGCGCGTATCGAATGCGAGCGCATCGGATTGCAGATTCGCGGCCCGGAAGATTTCAAGAACAGGACGTTCACGCTTGCCGACTTCATCGCGGTTGTGCGAGCGAAGACCGAACGGCCGGCGGGCTACGATCCGGCGTGGCAATACGATGTGTACGGAAATGACGGCGATGCAGACTGGTGTCCGCGGCAGACGATCTATATCGCCGACAAGGTACAGGTCGACGACGAGGATCGCGAGCGCTACCCCGAACGTGTCACTGAGCTCGGTTACGTATTCCGCTACTCGTGCGAGCACTTCCAGGACGTCGTCGATCTGGCCTGTCGTCAGAAACCGGGCGCGTCGATCGACGACCTCGTCCGCTGTCTTAACCACTTCGATCGCCACGACGACTTCCTCGATCTGGATTCGAACGGCGAGTAGCCGCGAGCACGACGAATGGGACGTCGCAACAAAAAAGGACCGCCGGGGCGGTCCTTTCTCATCGTGAAGCGAGGCCGAGAAACCTCCGCCCCTCAAGGCAACGAAATCGTCAAATTGGCCGATTCCGGCCCGACCTTGATGACCTGCGAATAAGGCGCCAACGCCTGCAGCGTCTTGTCCTTCAGATACGTATTGAGCCCGAGATACCCGAGCAGCGCCACCAGCGCAAAAACCGCCCCGATCGCCCACACCGGCACTTCGCGTTTGAGTCGATGCGCGATCTGATCCGGCAACGGCCAATGCGGCGCGAACGGCGCCCGCTTGCCCTTCATATGCGCGATCTCGTCCCCCAGCCGCGCGGTGAGGTAAGCCAGCTTCTCCGGCCCTTCGAGCAGATACTTGCCCTGGAACCCGAGCAGCAGGCACATATGAAACACCTCGAGCGACTGCAGCCGCGCCGCACCCTGCGCGCGACCTTCCTCGAGATACTGAAAGAACTTCTCCCCCGCGAGCTGCTCGCCGAACAGCACGAGTTGCAGCGGCCGGCGTTCCCAGTCCGTGCGGATCTTGAACTGCGACGACAGCACCATCTCGTCGATGGCCGCGCAGAACGCGAACTTCGCGCCGTACACATCCTCGGCCGCGATATTCAGCTTTTTCGCGCCGCGCTCGAAGTCCGACAGGAATTCCTGGATCCGCGTGCTGAACTCGCTCGCGCTATCCGGTTCCCGCCCGTTCTTGAGCAGGAACAGCATGAAGAACCCGTCGTACAGCAGGTCGAGCAGCGAACGGGCCTGGAACGAGGCGTCCGTCGACGCCGGGGTATGCAGGGGAGGCGGCGCGTTGTCGCCGAACAGGGAAGGCGCGTAGCTCATGATGTGACCGCGATCAGTTCGAACTTCAGGTCATTGATGCCAGTCGGCGCGTAGATCATTGCGGACTGGGCCTGCAGCATGCGCTCGTACAGCGCGCCGCGCGAATCGAGCGCGAAGTAGCAGGCGCCGGGGCGCACCGGAATCGCGGGCGGCACCTGCGGCGTGTACGACAGCCGCACGCCGGGCATGGCCGACAGCACGAGCTTGTCGACGTCGTCGGGCGCGCCGACCTTGAAGCGGGCCGGCACCGCATCGACGAGCTCGACGCTCGGCATGTCCGCGGACACCGCGAGGTAGAACTCGGTCTTGTCGTCGATCTTGCCGGAATCGAGGCGGCCGAGGTGGAACGACGGGCGCACCTCGTCGAGCGTGATCGCGAAGTAGCGCGTCGAGATCACGGTGTCGAGCAGCTCGCGCAGCATCAGGTCGAGACGCGCAAAGCTCGGGCCCGGATCGTCGTGGCGGTACACCGGCAGGTCCGCGAGCGTGTAGCCCTTCGAGAACGTCATCAGCTGGCCCGCGAGGCGCAGCAGTTCCTGGAACAGCCGCTCGGGATGCAGCGCCGAGTGCTGGTGCAGGTGCGCGAGCGTCGCGAACGCGGCGTTCGCGGTGTGCAGCAGCCAGAACGACGCGATGTCGCCCGAGCGGAATTCGATGATGTTCTTCGACGGCTCGCGGTGAAAGCCGTACAGCGCGTTCACCTTCGCCTGCAGCGCATCGACGAGCTGGCGCAGCCGCTGGTGCAGGATCGGCGATGCGTCGATCGCGAGGCACGGCGGCACGAAGCTGTCGTCGATCTCGAAACCGGACGTCGCGGTGCGGCGCACGCGTACGAGCGGCACCGACAGTAGCTGGTCGCGCGGTTCGCTGTGCGCGATCAGCTTGACCTGCGTCTTCAGGAACGTGATGTCGGCTTCGGCTGCGTCGGTGAAGTTGTCGCCGACGCTGGTCTGCTCGCTGACGAAACGCGTCATGAAGCCGGCTGCCGGATCGTCGCTGTAGTTGGTGCCGTTCTCGCGCAGCGGGTGCAGCGCGAGATAGAACACGAATTCGTTGATGCCGTCAGGCAGCGTGTCCAGCGCGATCGGCGGCGGCAGGTCGTCGGCCTGCGGCGCGGCATACAGCGCGCCGTCCGGGAACACGAGCGCGAGCTCGGCCACCCGCAGCACGTTGCTGCCGAGTGCGTCGCGGTCGATGCGCACCGAGCGCACGCCCCAGTTGTACGGCTGGATCGCCTGGATCGATTCGAACAGGCGCGCTTCGTGGTACGCGTCCTGTCGCTGAAAGTGTTGAGGCCGGAGGAACAGCCCTTCCCCCCACAGCACCTTGGCCGAATAACTCATGTCAAATCCGGTTAATGTCGCGTTGCGATGTAATCGATTCGTTCGTGCCCGAATTAAATCGCCAATTGTTAACTCTTGTTAATTGACATTCGTGCGTCATGTTTAACCGCAGGAGACCGAAGAAAGCAAATTCAGCGGTTGCGAAGGCGCACCCTGTTGCGGTGCGATGACGGTGCCATCGGTGACCGTCATCGCGCAATTATGCAGGCCGATGATTATGCCGGATTTCTCCGACTTCACCGGGTCGAACGTCAGTTTCCATCGTTGTAGTGCGGGATCGCGGAACAGCGCGACGATGCCGAACGCTTGTGCTTCGCGCGAAACCTTTTCGGTCGCCGTATAGCGCTGGCCCGGAATCAGCGTGATTTCACGCACGTTCAGCAAATCCGCGCCCAGCGCGGCTTTTTCCTTGGTCGGATCCGTAAATGCGTCGAACGGCGCCTGCTGGAACGACGTCGGGTCCTTCAGCGTATAGAGCCGCACGACGAGCGCGAGCGGCTTGTTGTCGGTCGCGGCATTCAGGTTCGGCGCCGCGGCGAGCGTGATGCCGAGGCTGCGCGGCGGCTTCTGCGCGTCGGGCACCTCGGGCTTGCCGATGCCGGCGGCGGACATCACGGCGCTCGCGGCCGAGCCGAGCAGCGGGGCGGCCGCGCATCCGGCCAGAAGGGCGCAGGCAACCAGCGGCAGCGCGTAGCGAATCATCAACGATCTCATCGTATTTCCGGCGTGCTGCCTTTATCCCTGTCAAATCTGCCGGGTATTTCCGCGCTCGTTGCGTATCCCCGGCATTGCACTGTTCAACTATTAAGCACGCCCGCGTCGTGGCGAGCGTCCGGAAATTTTTTCCGCCACCCCGGCGGCGCGTCGTGCAACCAGTAAAACTTGCCCATTCCGGCCGAAAGAAAAATCGCTGCGAGCCCGCGGCGAGCGGCCATTGGAGGGGGTAGCGCCCGGTTTTAAAAGGAATTACTCTTCACACGACGATTGAATTATGAAAAATTGATCGGTACTATACCCGCGCGCTTCTTGCAAAGCAAAAGAACCAGATTCTCAACGATTTAAAACTCACGCGCCGGTGGATATAACGATGAAAGACCGTCTCTTCGCAAAACTGTCTGGGGTAGTAGTGGCTTGCGGCGTGATCGCCGGTTGTGCGAGCCAGCCTCCCGCGCCGCCGACTGCAGAGGTGTTCAACAAGTCGCTGGCCGATGCGGACGCAGTTGCGAAGGCGGGGGACCAGGACAAGGCCCTCGGCCTGTATCAGCAGCTCGCGAAGTCGGATCCGACGCGCGAGGAGCCGTGGTCGCGCATCGCGCAAATCCAGTTCGCACAGAACCACTACGGTCAGGCAATCGTTGCCGCGCAGGAAGCGCTGCAGCGCGACGCGACCGACCGTCAGGCGAAGAGCGTGCTGGCCGTGGCCGGCCTGCGGATCGCGACGCAGTCGCTCGGCGAGCTGCGTCAGGATTCGTCGCTCGCGGGCGACGCGAAGTCCGATGCGCAGGCGCTCGCGAAGCAACTGCGCGACACGCTGGGCGAATCGGCGCTGTTCCCGCCGGAGACGAATCCCCGCGCCAGTGGCCGAACCAAGAAGACCCGCACGGTCGTGCACAAGAAAGTCACGACGCAGGGTGCGGAAACCACCGCTACGGTGCCGCCGACGAACACGTCGTCGGGCGGCGGAGCGCCGAAGGGCGGCGATCCGTTCGGCGCCCTGCGCAACTGACCGTAACTGACGCGATAACCACAACTAACCTGGGAGCCGTCGAGATGGCCAAGAAAGAAAGCATTCAGAAAAGCTTGCAGAAAATACGGCCGCCGCGCGTCCAATTGACCTACGAGGTCGAGAAGGGCGATGCGATCGAGGTGAAGGAACTGCCGTTCGTCGTCGGGGTCGTCGGCGATCTGGCGGGCCAGTCCGAAATCGAGCAGCCGAAGCTGCGCGACCGCAAGTTCGTCAACATCGATCGCGACAATTTCGACGACGTGATGAAGGCGATCGAGCCGCGTGCCGCGTTCCAGGTGGAAAACCGCCTGAGCGAGGGTGGCGGCAAGTTTGCGGTCGACCTGAAGTTCCGTTCGCTGTCGGATTTCAGCCCGGACGAAGTCGTCGAACAGGTCGAGCCGCTGCGCCGCCTGCTCGAGGCGCGCTCGAAGCTCGCCGACCTGCGCAACAAGCTCGCCGGCAACGACAAGCTCGAGGATCTGCTGTCCGAGGTGCTGAAGAACACGCAGCAGCTGCAGGAGCTCGCGAAGGGCACCGGCGGCGACAAAGACGGCGAATGACGACGGAGTGTTGAGATGAACCAGCAAACGGCTGCGGCCCAAGCGAGCGGCGCGGAATACGCCGCCGGGACTTCGCTGCTCGACGACATCGTCGAGAAGAGCAAGGTCGCGAAATCCGATTCCGAGCATGCGCGTGCGAAGGACCTGATCGGCGAACTCGTGCACCAGGTGCTCGACGGCACGGTGATCGTGTCGGACAACCTGTCGGCCACGATCGACGCGCGCGTCGCGGAACTCGACCGCCTGATTTCCACGCAGCTTTCCGCGGTGATGCACGCACCGGAATTCCAGCGCCTCGAAAGCACGTGGCGCGGGATGGACTATCTGGTCAAGGAAAGCAACACCGGCCAGACGATCAAGATCAAGGCGCTGCACGCTCCGAAGCGCGACCTCGTGCGCGACTTCAAGGGCGCGAGCGAATTCGACCAGAGCGCGCTGTTCAAGAAGGTCTACGAAGAGGAATTCGGCACGTTCGGCGGCTCGCCGTTCGGTGCGCTGATCGGCGATTACGAGATCTCGCGCCAGCCGGAAGACATGTACTTCATCGAGCAGATGTCGCACGTTGCGGCGGCCGCGCATGCGCCGTTCATCGCGTCGGCGTCGCCCGAGCTGCTCGGCCTCGAGTCGTTCTCCGACCTCGGCAAGCCGCGTGATCTCGGCAAGGTGTTCGATACGGTCGAATATGCGAAGTGGAAGTCGTTCCGCGACGCCGAAGATTCCCGCTACGTCGGCCTGACGCTGCCGCGCTTCCTCGGTCGCCTGCCGTTCAATCCGAAGGACGGCCAGACCGCGGAGAACTTCAACTTCGTCGAAGACGTCGACGGCACCGACCACGACAAGTACCTGTGGTGCAACGCCGCGTGGGCGTTCGCAGCGCGCCTGACGGCCGCATTCGACGACTTCGGTTGGTGCGCGGCGATCCGCGGCGTCGAAGGCGGCGGCCTCGTCGAGGACCTGCCGACCCACACGTTCAAGACCGACGACGGTGAAGTCGCGCTGAAGTGCCCGACCGAAATCGCGATCACCGATCGCCGCGAGAAGGAACTGAGCGACCTCGGCTTCATTCCGCTCGTTCATTGCAAGAACTCGGATTACGCTGCGTTTTTCGCCGCGCAATCGGTGCAGAAACCGAAAAAATACAGCACCGACAGCGCGAATGCGAACGCCGTCCTGTCCGCCCAGCTTCAGTACATCTTCTCGGTGTCGCGCGTTGCGCACTACCTGAAGGCGATGATGCGGGACAAGATCGGCAGCTTCGCATCGGCGCAGAACGTGGAGACTTTCCTCAACCGGTGGATTTCGCAGTACGTCCTGCTCGACGACAACGCGTCGCAGGAACAGAAGGCGCAATTCCCGCTGCGCGAGGCATCCATACAAGTGTCGGAGATTCCGGGCAAGCCGGGCTCGTATCGTTCGGTCGCGTTCCTGCGCCCGCACTTTCAGCTCGACGAACTCTCGATTTCTCTGCGACTTGTCGCTGATCTGCCCAAACCGGCAAATTCATAAGCGAGTAAATCGCCCGGGCGGGCCGCCTGGGTAGGACGTTAAAACCACCTCTTTGGGGAGTCGAAGGGCCATGTTACATATGCACTTGCAGTTTGGTAGTCCCGCGGTGAAGGGCGAGTCCGCGGACAAGGACCACCAGGGCTGGATCGAACTGAAATCGTGGGATCACTCGATCGTTCAGCCGCGTTCGGCAACCGCATCGACCGCTGGCGGTCACACGATGACGCGTTGCGAGCACGGCGACATGATTTTCACGAAGGAAATCGATTCGTCGAGCCCGCTGCTGTACCAACACGCTTCGGGCGGTACCACGTTCGACGAGGTGACGGTTCATTTCTCGCGCGCTGACGGTGAAGGCAAGCGCGTGCAGTATCTGGAAGTCAAGCTCAAGTACGTGATCATCTCGAGCATCGCCCCGAGCGTTCGCGAGGAAGGTCTGCCGCTCGAGACGTTCTCGCTGAAGTACGCAGCCGTGCAGTGGAAGCAAACCCAGCAGAAGATCGGCGGCAACCAGGGCGGCAACACGCAAGGCGCCTGGAGTCTGACGAAGAACGACAAGACCTACGCGGTCTAAGGTCGGTTGCGGCAACGGGGCGCTCGTCGTCCCGTTGCCGTTTTCGCTGTGAATCAGGGCCTGTTTCCGCTAATAACGGGCTTGCGCTGGCCCCCAGAAGGGCCGAGCGCAAGGATTGCGACGAAGCGAATACTCGACGTATTCGCGAGGAGCGTGACGCGGCGATCGGCCCTTCTGGGGGCCAGCCCCACGAGTGATTTTTTCAAACAGGGGAACGTGCGTTGCCGGCCGTATTGCGGCGTCGTTCGTCGCTTGTCCCCCAAGGGGACTTCCTGCGGGGCGTTTGGCTCGGCCAAACGGCGCTCCTCACTCTTTGCACTACGACCGGCAACACACGTTCGCAAGCCCGTTATTAGCGGAAACAGGCCCTTATGAAACGATTCGAACCCAGTTTTCTCGACAAGCTGTTCGACGACGAACCGCACCTGCCGGCCTCGGCAGCGATGCGGCAATTGTCGCTGGACGAGCTCAAGAACACGGTCGCCCGCGACGTCGAGGCGATCCTCAACACCCGTATCGCCCACACCGAGAACGAACTGGCCACGCTGCCGGAGTGCCAGAAGTCGGTGCTGACCTACGGGCTGAACGATTTCGCAGGGCTGAGCCTGGCGAGTCACTACGACCGCGCGTTCATCTGCAAGTCGATCCAGCAGGCCATCGCGCGCCACGAGCCGCGCCTGCAGCAGGTGCAGGTGACGTTCGAGCTGAACGAGCAGGCCACCAACGCGCTCTATTTCGCGATCCAGGCGCTGCTCGTCGTGCACCCGGCCGAGGAGCCGGTGAGTTTCGACGCGATGCTGCAGCCGTCGACGCTGCAGTATTCGGTCACGCGCGCACGCGCCGCAAGAATGCAGTAAATCAAGCCGCCGAGCGGGCCGGACCGCCCGGTGATGGTTCAGGGTCCGGCAGGAAATATTGAGGTTCGGGGTCGTCGATGGAAGAATTGCTGCCGTATTACGAGCGCGAATTATCGTTTTTGCGGCGCTATTCGCGAGATTTCGCCGAACGCTATCCGAAGATCGCGGCGCGGCTCGCGCTGTCCGGCGAGCATTGCGAGGATCCGCACGTCGAGCGGATGATCGAGTCGTTCGCGCTGCTCGGCGCGCGCATCAACAAGAAGCTCGACGACGATTACCCCGAATTCACCGAAGCGCTGCTGGAAGTGCTCTATCCGCACTACCTGCGGCCGTTCCCGTCGTGCTCGATCGCGCAGTTCACGCCGGCCTCGCCCGGCCAGCAGACCGAGCCGGTCGTGATCGATCGCGGTACCGAGCTGAAGAGCCGCCCGATCCGCGGCGTGCAGTGCCGGTTCCGCACCGCCTATGACGTGACGCTCGCGCCGATCCGCATCTCGGAAGCGCGCTACACGCCGGTCGCGCTCGCGCCGAGCGCGACGGTGCTGCCGTCGAACGCGACGGGCGTGATCTCGATCACGTTCGAGTCGCTCGCCGCGCAGCTCGATCTCGGTGCGCTGAAGCTGCCGACGCTGCGCGCGCACCTGCACGGCGAGCAGTCGTTCGTCGCCGCGCTGACCGACTGCCTGTTCGTCAACGTGCTCGGCGCGTATGTCGAGCCCGAACGCAACGGTCGCTGGACCGCGTTGCGCAAGCTGCCGATCGCGCACGCCGGCTTCGACGAGGACGACGCGCTGATCGACTATCCGGCGAAATCGCATCCCGCGTATCGCCTGCTCACCGAATACTTCGCGTTCCCCGACAAGTTCGATTTCGTCGACTTCGACATCGCGGCGATCGCGCGCGCGACGGGCCGCTGCCAGCGGGCGACGCTGCATCTCGTGCTGCAGGACGTGCGTAGCGATTCGCACGTCGCGCGGCTGCTCGAGCTGCTGACGGCGAGCCACTTCCGGCTGTTCTGCACGCCGATCGTCAACCTGTTCCGCCAGCACGGCGAGCCGATCCGCATCACGCACCGCGCAGTGTCCTACCCGGTGATCGCCGAGGCGCGGCGCGCGTTCGCATACGAGGTGTACTCGATCG
>Ga0209566_100331_pt1 | contig 42302 bp, 40 predicted proteins | sample Araplavi_mTSA_r2_2_FD_184287 | JGI IMG/M metagenome (GOLD analysis project Ga0209566, IMG submission 184287) | Arabidopsis root microbial communities from North Carolina, USA - plate scrape CL_Cvi_mTSA_r2 (SPAdes) (version 2) | ecosystem: Host-associated > Plants > Roots > Endosphere | place...
GCTGGGCATCATCCACACGCCGCTGCGCCTCTATCACAGCGACGCGGGCGTCTACATCGGGATGGTCTATTCGTACCTGCCGTTCATGGTGATGCCGCTGTACGCGCACCTCGTGAAGATGGACCTGACGCTGCTCGAGGCCGCGTACGACCTCGGTGCGAAGCCGTGGGTCGCGTTCACGCGCATCACGCTGCCGCTGTCGAAGAACGGGATCATCGCCGGCAGCCTGCTGGTGTTCATCCCGGCGGTGGGCGAGTACGTGATTCCGGAACTGCTGGGCGGCGCCGACACGCTGATGATCGGGCGCGTGATGTGGGATGAATTCTTCAACAACATGGACTGGCCGATGGCGTCCGCGGTGACGGTCGCGATGGTGATGCTGCTGCTGGTGCCGATGGCGCTGTTCCAGTACTACCAGGTCAAGGAACTGGAGGACGCGAAATGATCAAGCCGAGCAAACCGCTGTCGACGGGCGTCCTCGCCTTCGGCTTCCTGTTCCTGTACATCCCGATCATCAGCCTGGTGGTGTACTCGTTCAACGAGTCGAAGCTGGTGACGGTGTGGTCGGGCTTCTCGCTGAAGTGGTACAGCGCGCTGCTGGACGACGACGAGCTGCTGACCGCCGCGTGGCTGTCGCTGAAGATCGGCCTGCTGACGGCCACAGCGTCGGTGGTGATCGGCACGTGGGCGGGTTTCGTGCTCGCGCGCTTCGGCCGCTTCAAGGGCTTCACGCTGTACACGGGGATGATCAACGCGCCGCTGGTGATTCCGGAAGTGATCCAGGGTATCTCGCTGTTGTTGCTGTTCGTTGCGCTGGAGCAGATGTTCGGCTGGCCGAAGGGGCGCGGGATGGTGACGATCTGGATCGGCCACGTGATGCTGTGCGTGTCGTACGTGGCGATCATCGTGCAGTCGCGCGTGAAGGAGATGAACAAGTCGCTGGAGGAAGCGGCGCTCGATCTGGGCGCGACGCCGCTGAAGGTGTTCTTCGTGGTGACGCTGCCGCTGATCTCGCAGGCGCTGCTGTCGGGGTGGCTGCTGTCGTTCACGCTGTCGATCGACGACCTGGTGCTGTCGGCGTTCCTGTCGGGGCCGGGGTCGACGACGCTGCCGCTGGTGGTGTTCTCGCGCGTGCGGCTGGGGCTGAACCCGGAGATGAACGCGCTGGCGACGCTGTTCATCACGGCCGTGACGATCGGCGTGATCGTCGTGAACCGGATGATGATCGCGCGCGAGCGGCGCCGCGTGGCCGACATGAAGGCGGCGTTCGCGGTGGCGTGAGCGCGGGCATGATGGTGTGACGGCATGACGAAAGCGACGGCGGGCGCATGACGGGCCCGCCGTTTGCGGTGGTCGCTTGCTCGGGGGGAGGAAAAGGGGCGATCGTGTGCGGTGCGCTCGCTCATGACCGAGCGGGTCGGCTACGGTAACGGCGACGATGCCGCGTGCAAGGCGGCGCAGCCGCCGCGATTCGCGATGGTGCCTTCGGCGCCGGGTTTCGGGTTCCCGATGTGGCCGAACGACGCGTGGGAATGCCACATCGCACGCGATATCGCACGCAAGTAGCACGGTCGCCACGCGGCGGGCGACGCGCTATAGTCGTGCGACGCCCGCTGACGGTGCGATACACCCGGCGGCCCTTTCACTGACGCGCGCTCCCGATGACAGCCCTTCCCGACGTTACCCTGCGACTGACCGATATCGAGCAGCCGGCCGCACACGATTTCATCAGCCGCAAGCTCGGCGAATTCAATCACGCGATGACGGGGCGCGCCGACGCGGCCACGCTCGACGTGTACGTGACCGATCCCGCGACGGGCGAGATCGTCGGCGGCCTGACGGGGCGCACGTCGCTCGGTCTCTTCTTCATCGATCTGTTCTACCTGCCCGAATCGCTGCGCGGCGGCGGGTTCGGCAGCCGGCTGCTGCGCGAGGCCGAAGCGGAAGCGAAACGACGCGGATGCGCGCGGGCGGTGCTCTACACGATCTCGTTCCAGGCGCCGGATTTCTACCGGAAGCAGGGTTACGAAGCATTCGGCGAAGTGCCGTGCGAACCGGAAGGCACGTCACGCGTGTTCATGGTGAAGGTGCTTTGAACCGGTTCGGCCGGCGCGCGTCGCGCGCTCAGATTCTCGTGGCGATCGCCTTTCGCGTGTAGCTGGCGTGAGTGGCGGGATCGACGAACCGGCCTCTGAAATATCCGTCGCCGTTCGCGTCGGATACGAACGTCTGATGGGCCGGATCCAGCATGCGGCGCCAGAATGCGTTCCGGCGTTCGATGTTGTCGATCGTTTGCGTCTTCCCGAGAATGTTGCCGGTCATCGTTGCATCCTTGTCGCTGAGACTGCCGGCGAGCAGGAGCGAGAAGCCCGGCGGAAGGGGAAGCGTTCGATGGATCTCCGACCAGCACAGCGTGCCGATGCCCCGGCAGCACAATTCCGGCGGAAGCATGAAGTCGCCGATGTGCATCTTGAACGACGAATCGTCGAGCGGAAACCATCGTTCGCTGAACGGGAATTTCCTGACCCGGGTGGGCGATCCGAATGGCGACTCCCGGTATTCGAATTCGACGGACACGCGGCCCGTGCAGCAGCGATCGGGCAACGCGTCCAGCTTGTCGATTTCCTGCACGATCGTCATGGTCGCGATCGGCACGCCTTGCAGATCGGCGATCCGGTACGAATGCCGCGTGGTGTTCATCGTGTTGATCCTCGAGCGAGCACGACGACGGAGCTCGAACGTCGGCATCCGGGCGTCGGCGTCCGGGCGTCGGCAGCGTGCCCCGTGCCGGCGGCACGGGGCACACGCCGTCCGCGTCAGCAATGCTCCAGCGCGTACGACAGGTCGGCGATCAGGTCGTCCGGATGTTCGAGCCCGACCGACACGCGAATCAACCCCTCCGACACACCGGCCGCTGCGCGCGCTGCGGCCGGCACGCCCGAATGCGTCGTCGATGCCGGATGGCAGATCAGCGACTCCGTGCCGCCGAGACTGACCGCGGACTTGAAGAGCGTCAGGTGGTTGATGAACCTGAACGCCTGCTCGCGGCCGCCGTCGAGGATGAACGCGAACGTCGAGCCGGGCCCGCTGCACTGGCGCCGGTAGACGGCCTGGTAGGCCGGATCGTCGATGAGTTCGGGATGCAGCACGCGCACCGACCGATGCGGATTGCCGGCGAGCCAGCGGGCGACGGCGCTGCCGCTGCGCGCGGCCTGCTGCATGCGCAGTACGAGCGTTTCCATCGAGCGCGTGATCATCCATGACGAATGCGGGTCGAGCTGCGAGCCGAGCGTGCTGCGGACCGAGCGGATCTTCGTGATCAGGTTGCGGGTGCCCGTCACGCCGCCGGCGACGAGATCGCTATGCCCGCCGATGTATTTCGTCAGCGAGTACACGCTCAGGTCGATGCCTTGCCGCGACGGCTTCTGATACAGCGGCCCGAGCAGCGTGTTGTCGCAGACCGACAGCGGGCGGTAGCCGTGCCGCGCCTCGAACGCATCGATTTCGCTGCGCAGCCCGTCGAGGTCGAACAGCGCGTTGGTCGGGTTGGCGGGCGTCTCGATGTAGCACATCCGCACGTTGCCCTTTTGCGCGGCCGCTTCGAGCGCGGCGCGGATCGCGCTGGTGGACAGCCCGTCGGCGATCACTTCGGAGCGGATGCCCCACTCGGGCAGGAACTTCGAGATCAGCGTTTCGGTGCCGCCATACAGCGGCACGGACTGGACGACGCAGTCGCCCGGCCGCAGGAACGTCAGCAGGATCGCGGCGATTGCCGACATGCCGCTCGACGTCACGACGGCGGCTTCGGAATCGTCGAGCAGCGCGAGGCGATCCTCGACGATCTCCAGGTTCGGGTGATTGAAACGGCTGTAGACGAGGCCCGCGCCTTCGCCTTCGGGCGAAGGCTTGCGCCCGGCCACGACGTCGAAGAATTCGGCGCCGTCCTCGGCCGTGCGGAACGCGAACGTCGACGTGAGGAACACGGGCGGCTTCACCGATCCTTCCGACAGGAACGGATCGTAGCCGTACGACATCATCTGGGTTTCGGGATGGAGTTCCCGGTCTGCAATCTTGCGCTTGTGGTAGTTGCGATAGGCCATGCGGTGCTCCGTGCAGGGGTGGTGAGGAACGGCCGTTGCAGCGGCGGCATGACGCGTGCGGCGCCGGGTAGGCACCGTTCGTCGCGACCGCGTGACGCGATACTACCCGAAGGCATGGCCTTCGTGACGCGCGACTGTCACTATCGAGAGGGTGTCGCCTGTTCGACGATCATGTCGTACAGCGCACGGGCGGCCGGCGACAGTTGCGCGCTCCGGCGCGTGACGAGCACGAGCGTGCGCGACACCGCCGGCTCGACGAGTTCGATCGTGCGGATCATCGGGTACGCGTTCTTCTGGATCGCGAGCTTCGGCACCACCGCCGCGCCGAGCCCCTCCGCGACGAGCCCGAGCGCCGTCGAGCTGCGTTGTACTTCGTAGAACGAATGCAGCGACACGCCGCTCGTCTTCAGCGCGCCGTCGAGCAGCCCGCGATTGCCGCTCACTTCGCCGGCGAAGATCAGCGGATGCGGTTGCAGGGCGGCCCAGCGAATGCGCCGCCGCTTCGCGAGCGGATGATCGTCGCGGCACACGAGTACATACGGGTCGCTCGTCAGCGGGACGTTGACCAGTTCGGGATGCTGGTCGCCGGCGATGCCGATGCCGAACTCGGCCTCGCGATGCAGCACGGCCTGCAGCACCGACGCCGACGCGTGATCGAGGATCTTCACGCGATCGTGCGGGCGGTGCGCGGAGAATGCGCGCAGGATGCGGGGCAGGTATTGCACGCCGACCGTCGGCACGCACGCGATCGTGACGTCGCCGCGCTGGCTCAGGCCGGTTTCGCGAATTTCGGTGAGCGCGTCGGACAGCTCGTTCAGCAGCCGGCGCGCTTGCGGCAGGAAGCGCCGGCCGATTTCGGTGAGGGTGGTGCGGCGCGTGGTGCGCTCGACGAGCGCGACGCCGAGAAAGGTTTCGAGCTTGCGCAGCCGCTGCGTGATGGCCGTCTGCGTGACGTGCAGCGTATCGGCCGCCTGCCGGAAGCTGCCGCCGTCGGCGATCGCGACGAAAGCCTGAACACCGAGCGTATCGATCTTCATCAGAATTTTGAATCAATCACGATATTAAATTCATTTTACTGAACTTCACGACGACCGCAGAATGCTTCGCATCGACGGCCCCCCGCACCGCACACGCCGGCAGCGGCACGGCCGTCCACGCCGACCACGAGGAGAACGACATGACGACCCCACTCGATCGATACGCGGCCCAGTACGTGCAATTCGAGGACGAACGCACGCGGCCGATCCGCGATCTGCTCGCCGCTGTGCCGAACACGCCGATCCATACCGCGATCGACATCGGCTGCGGGCCCGGCAATTCGACGGAGGCGCTGATCGCGCGTGCGCCGGACGCAACGGTCCACGGAATCGATGCGTCGGCGGACATGATCGACGCCGCGCGCAAGCGCCTGCCGGACCTGCGTTTCGACGTCGTGGATATTTCCACGTGGGACGATCCCGGCGGCTACGACCTGATTCTCGCGAATGCGGTGCTGCAATGGGTGCCCGCGCACGACACGCTGTTTCCGGCACTCGTCGGCCGGCTCGCGCCGGGCGGCCATCTGGCGGTGCAGATGCCCGACAACCTCGACGAACCCGCGCATCGGCTGATGCGCGAGGTCGCCGCGGCCGGGCCGTGGGCGGACAAGCTGAAAGGCGCGGCGCGTACCGAGCGGTTCGATGCGCGTCATTACCACGCGCTGCTGTCGCCGCTGTGCTCGCGCGTGGACGTGTGGCGCACGACCTACTACCACCCGCTGCGCGGCGGTGCCGATGCGGTCGTCGAATGGTTCAAGGGCAGCGCGCTGCGGCCGTTCCTCGCGGCGCTCGACGACGGCGAGCGCGCGGCGTTTCTCGCGCGGTATCGCGACGCGATCGCGGGCCCGGGCGGCTATCCGGCGCTTGCCGACGGCACCGTGCTGCTGCCGTTCCCGCGTCTGTTCATCGTGGCGACGCGGGCATGATCCGGATGTGACGCGCGTTCGGCGGTGCGTTAGCGCGCCGGCCGCATCGATTCCGGGTCGACCGTGCGAATCCGTGCGGTCTGCCCGTCGCGCAGGTCCTTGTACCAGAACAGCGCGACTTCACCGTCGTTCTCGTCGTCCGCGTACAGCAGGCGATCGTGCCCGCCCAGCACGAAGCCCGAGCGGGCATAGGTGCTGCACGCGGCGATGTTGTTCGACTGCGTTTCCAGCCGCATGAAGCCGAACCCGTGGCTGCGCGCCCAGGATTCGGCGGCCGCGAGCAGCAACTGTCCGATGCCTTGCCGTCGGCTGCGGCGGTCGACGGCCAGCTCCGCGATCTCGGCCATCCCGTTCCAGCTCTGGCTGATCGCCACGAACCCGGCGAGCCGGCCGCCGGCCGTCGCGCGAAAGAGCGCCGTTTTGCCGGTCGCCTCGTCCGCCCAGCCGGCCGGATCGAAGCCGTAGTGCTTGCGGCGCGCCGGCAGCGCGCGCAGATCGAGCAAGTCCTGATACGGCGCGTTCAATTCCCACGCGATGTCGAACGAGAAGTCGCATCGATCCAGTTCGTCGGCGGGAAGCGCGCTCGTCTGTTCGATGCTGATGTGTTCGGCTCGGTCCATGTGTCGGTGTCCTGTCTTCTGCGGGATGGCGTGGTGTCGTCGGGGATGCGATCGCCGGCATCGTGAGGTGCGCCGCATCGAGTGTGTGCGTGCCGCGGATTTTTGCGCCCGCACAGTTCGCCGCGCGCGAGACCGGCACAGACTGGCTCCTCCCGTGACGGCGAAATGCGGGCAAACCATGAACCGGACGGCGACGCAAACGTGTGCGGGGTGCATGCGCCAGCGAGGGCGCTCTTTCAACCGCCTGATTATGCTGGATTTCGGCATGAGGCCGTCGCCGGCATCGACGCGATGCGGGCCGTCGTGCGTCGCGACTTCGATCCGGGTGACCGTCGGCCGCCTGTGGAGGAAAGACGACAGGAACCCGAATAATTGTTTACCGTTTCGTGACAACTCGATATATTCCGGAAAATATATCGAAGGTCGTGGCGTCATCAGGCGCCACGTCGTCCACCCGCTCCACGAAAGCCGGAAGAGATTCTGACCTGCATCGCCGGAGCAACGCGTCGGCGCGGCATGCGCACTCGGTGCGCACGCGCGCAGGCGCTGCAACACAGGCGGCCGCCCCGCGGCATGCCACATCAGCAAGCCCATACCGGTACCGAAACGAAGCATCGTGCATGTGCATGAGGTGTATGTGCGCGCGGCGATCCGGTGGCTCGCGTTCGTCAATCAGTCGGTGATTCGTCAACACGCCGCGCGTCACGCTGCGACGCAGACGCGCGTCGACAACAACAGGAAGTGAACATGAAAAAGACCATCGCGGCCGCAGCCGCACTCGGGATGTTCGGCACCGCCGCGCACGCGCAAAGCAGCGTCACGCTCTACGGGCTGATCGATGCGGGTATCACGTATTCGAACAAGGTCGCGACGTCGGGCGGACACGGCAAGCTCGTCAAGTACGGTGACGGCGTCGCGTCGGGCAGCCGCTGGGGCATTCGCGGGACCGAGGATCTCGGCGGCGGGCTGAAGGCGCTATTCGTGCTGGAGAACGGCTTCAGCAGCGGTGACGGCTCGATCGGCCAGGGCGGTGCGCTGTTCGGCCGGCAGGCGTTCGTCGGGCTGTCGAAGAACGGGATCGGCTCGTTGACATTCGGCCGCCAGTATTCGTTCTCGACCGACTACATCGGCGCGAACTACGCGATGGGCAGCCAGACGCCGGCCGGCAACTACGCGTATCACATCAACGATCTCGACCAGCTGACGTCGAGCCGCATCAACAACGCCGTGAAGTTCCAGAGCGCGAACTTTGCGGGCCTCACGTTCGGCGCGATGTACGGCTTCTCGAATTCGACGCAGTTCGCGGGCACGCCGACCACGACCGGCACGAACGGTTCGCAGGGTTCGTCGAGCGCATACAGCTTCGGCGCGAACTATGCGCAGGGGCCGTTCGGCATCGGCGCCGCGTACACGAACATCCGCTTCCCGAACGGCGCGACACCCGCGTTCGGCGTCAGCATCGCGAACGTCAACACGCAGGGGCTGCGCGATCTCGAGACGGTCGGCGTCGGCGCGCGTTATGCGATCGCGGCGGCCCTCGTGTGGGCGAACTGGACGCATACGAAGTTCGTGCCGCTGTCGGGCGAATCGTCGAAGCTGAACAACTACGAAATCGGCGGCCGCTATGCGTTCACGCCGGCCCTGAGCGGCGGCCTCGGCTATACGTTCTCGAAGCTCGACGGCCGCTTCGACGGCAAGTGGCATCAGGTCAATGCAGCAGTCGACTATGCGCTGTCGAAGCGCACGGACGTCTACGTGAGCGCGGCCTACCAGAAGGCGTCGGGCAGCAATACGATCAATGGCCGCGCGGTGCCGGTGCAGGCGGAGATCGGCTCGTCGGGTTCGTTCATCGGCAACGCGGGCGCGAACACGCAGTTCGTCACGCGGATCGGCCTGCGTCACAAGTTCTGATCGACCTCACCCGCGAGCGGGCGCTCCATCGGAGCGCCCGTTTTTGCTGTCGGGCGCGACGAAGCGCAACCCTGAACCGGTTGATCTACACGGCCGGCAACCTCGGCGATTTCGATGCCGCGCCGGCGGCCGGGCTGTGGATTCTCGAAATCCAGATCACGCGCCTGACGCGGCCGTTCGGCGCGTTCTAAGAGGATCTGCTCGTGTAGCGCCCGTCGCGCGGGCAGGGCGAAGGGAAACGCATTCGGGCGCAACGCGGCTCGTCGCGCCCGAATGCGTGCCGGCCCCATGCAGGCGGCCGGCACGGCACGGTCAGGCCACCGTCAGATGTTGATCGTGACGGGCCCCGCGAGCGGCGTGTAGCCGTCGTCGAACAGATACCACGCGTCGTACTGCCCCGACGCCAGCGTGCTGTTGGCCGTGGACGAGAACAGCAGCGAGCCGGTGCTCTTCGGCAGGTACGCCCACGACTTGTAGCTGCCCTTGGTCGGCTGCGCGCCATGCGCGAAGATGCCCACCCAGTTCTTCGGGCTGTGGCTCCACGGCGGCGCGACGTAGTCGAACCGCAGCGTGCCGAACGTCGAGCCCTGCGACGCGAGCGACGCGACGAACTTCTTGCCGGTATTGCCGATCGCCGAATCCGTGAGCAGGGTGCCGGATTGTATCTGCACGCAGCCGGCTACCCGGCGCAGGAAGTTCGGATCGCTCGCGTCGCGGATGCTGGCGTCGTACCAGCCGCCGTCGCCGTACCACGTGACGGCTTGCGTCGCGCCGGCGGCGACGGTGACCGACTGCCGCGTGTTCATGCCGTACGCGTTGTCGGTGAGCTGGAACGTCGTCGCGGCCGAGCCGGCGGAGTTGTCGAGCGTGATCTGCACGTTGCCGTTGGCCACGTCGTAGCACAGGCTGACTTCGGCGGTCGATCCCGTGTTGCCGGACGAACCGATGCTGCCGCGGAACGTCTGCAGGAAGCCGTTCGGTCCGTAGACGGAATAGTCGTAGCTGCCGCCGGCATTCAGCGCGAGCGAATCCGACAGGTTCGCGCACTGGCCCGCGCCGGCCGCGATCGTGTAATGCCGGGGGATCGTGCTCGTGCCGTCGACCCACGCCTGCAGGTGGACGCCGGCGGTGCCGGTGTTGGTCATCGTCAGCGACAGCGCGTTGCCGGCGCGATTGACCTTGCCTTGCACGAAGAACTCGTAGGGCAGGCGGCAGGCGGTGCTGCGGCCGGCCGTCTGTGCCGGCACCGCGGTGGTCGTCGGGTAAGGGATCGGGACGGCCGGGCCGTTCGGGTTCATGTTGCTTGCCGGCGGCTGGATCGCGGGAACCGTCCGGTCGGCGTTCGAGAAATCGAAGGCCGACGTCAGGTCGCCGCAGACCGTGCGTCGCCACGGCGTGATGTTGGTTTCCTGTAGCCCGAAGCGCGCTTCCAGAAAGCGGATCACCGATGTGTGATCGAAGACCTGCGAATTGACCTTGCCGCCCTTCGACCACGGCGAGATCACGAACATCGGCACGCGCGGGCCGAGCCCGATCGGCACGTCGCCGCTCGCCGAGCCGTCCGATGCGGCGCCGCTGCCGGAGACGAATTCGGCGGCCGTCGAGACCGTGGAGCGGCCGGTGCCGGCGGCGGAACTGGCCGGGACGGCCGGCGGCATGTGATCGAACAGCCCGTCGTTCTCGTCGTACATGACGAGCAGCACCGTGCTGGCCCACACCGCCGGATTCGACGTCAGCGCATCGAGGACGCTGCTGACGTACCATTCGCCGCCGCTCGCGGCCCACGACGGGTGCTCGCAGTATGCATAGGGCGCGGCGATCCACGATACCTGCGGCAGCGTGCCGTTGGCGACATCGGCCCGCAGCTGGCTGAAGAGGTTCGTGTCGTATTCCTTGCCGCCGCCTGACGGGTCGATCTGCGTGCCGTTGAGCGCCGGCGCGAGCGGATCGCCTGCACCGAGGTTCTGGTATTGCTTGAAGTTCAGGATGACGTTGTCGCCGTAATTGCCGTTCCACCAGAGATCGCTTTTGGAGCCGTTGTATTCGCCGTAGCCATGTGCGGCATCCAGGCCGTTGCCCTTGTCCTGGTAGAACTTCCATGTGACGCCGGCCGTGTTCAGGCGCTCCGGCATCGTGGTCCAGCCGGTGCCCGTCATCGTGTTCGTCGTGTACGGCGAGTAACCGGCGACGTTGCCGCAGCACCCGGTCCACAGATACAGGCGGTTCGGGTCCGTCGGGCCGAGCATCGAGCAGTGGTACGCGTCGCACACCGTGAACGCGCTCGCCAGCGCGTAGTAGAACGGGATGTCCTTCTGCGTGAAGTAGTACATCGTGCCGCTGGTCTTCGCGTCGGCCCAGTTGTCGTAGCGGCCGTTGTTCCAGGCACTGTGCGTGCCGTTCCAGCTGTGGTCCAGGTCGCCGTAGTAGGTGTCGCCGTTCGCCGTGCCGGAGGGCGGGGACGGGTTGAACGGAAACACGTAGGACGTCAGCCAGGGCTGGCGCCACACCGGATACCCGCTCGAAATCACGACCGGCCGAGGGTCGCCGAAGCCGCGTGTGCCGCCCAGCGTGCCGAGGTAGTGGTCGAACGAACGGTTTTCCTGCATCAGGATCACGACGTGCTTCACGTCCTGGATCGTGCCGGTGACGGTGGCCGCCGGAATGGCCTGGGCGCGCGCGATGCTTTCGGGCAGCATGCCCGTGATCGCGGTCGCGCCGGCGAGCTTCAACGCATCGGCGAGGAACTGACGTCGTGTCGTGGGTTTGTTTTGCATGATCGCTCTCTGTCGTGGATGGCTGGCCCCGGGGCCAGCGTCGGTCAGTGGCACGCGCTCGCGCAGTGCAGGACGGGCGTGGATGCCGAACCCGGTGCGGCCGCGCGCGCGGCCGCCACGTTGGCCGCGGTGCCCGAGTCGCCATCGCCGCAAGCGGCCAGCGTGCACAGCAGCGCGATCATGAAAATGCCGCGCCAGTGCGGAAAGCGGCTTTCCAAACGGCGCGACCTGACGACATGCTTTCGATTCGACTCGAATCGGATTCCTGAATGATCGAGGCCGTTGCTGCGTGTTCCGTATTTCATTACCCCTCCCGACATGAAAATGGACAGCAGAGAATATCGCCCGAATCAGAACAACTTCATGACAGGCCACCCGCGCGTGCCTGCCACCTGCAAAAGCCTCGAATCGGGATTGGTGGCGACCGGATGCGTGACGTAATCCAGCAGCGGCACGTCGTTGATCGAGTCGCTGTAGAAGTAGGTGCGCTCGAAATCCGACGGCGCGTAGCCGAGCGATTCCAGCCACGCGGTCGTGCGCACGATCTTTCCTTCGCGGAAGCTCGGCACGCCGGTGCTGCGCCCGGTAAACGCGCCGTCCGGCGTGCCGTCGTCGGTATCGAGTTCGATGCCGAGCAGGTGCTCGATGCCGAATTCGGCCGCGATCGGCCGCGTGACGAAGACGTTGGTCGCCGTCACGATGCAGCAGAGATCGCCGTTTTCGCGATGCCGCCCGACCAGCTCGCGCGCCTGCGGCGTGATCGCCGGACGGATCACTTCGTCCATGAACCGCGCGTGCCAGCGCTCGAGCACCTTGCGCGGATAGCGGGTGAGCGGCGCGAGCGTCACGGCGAGATACGCGTTCATGTCGAGCGTGCCGGCCGCGTAATGACCGTAGTGCTCGTCGATCAGCGCGGCGTGCGCGTCGTCCTCGCGCCAGCCGACCCGCGAGATGAAGCGGGCCCAGGCCTGGTCGCTGTCGAGCGGCAGCAGCGTGTGGTCGAGATCGAACAGCGCGAGATTCTTGTACATGCCGGGTTCCTTGTCTTGCGGGCTCATGCGCCGATCAGCTTCTCGATCGCATCCTTCGCATTCTTTCCGTCGATGGTCGTCACGCCGTCGAGCCACTTCGACAGCACGCCCGGATGCTTCTTCGCCCATTCCCTGGCCACCGCGACCGGGTCTGCGTGATTCATGATCGGCACCATCAGCTGGTTCTCTTCGTCGGTCGTGAACTTCAGGTTGGTCAGCAGCCGGCCGACGTTCGGGCAGCGTTCGAGATAGCCGGGCGTGACGAGCGTGTAGACCTTCGCCGAGCCGTAGTTCGGGCCGAACACGGTGTCGCCGCCGTCGAGGTAGGTGATCCGGTAGTCGATGTTCATCGGATGCGGCTCCCACGCGAGGAACACGATCATCCGGTGCTCCTGCACGGCGCGCGTCACCTGCACGAGCATGCCGGCCTCGCTCGATTCGACCAGCTTGAAGCCGCCGAGCCCGAACTCGTTCTTGTCGATCATTCGCTGGATCAGCGCGTTGCCGTTGTTGCCGGCGCCGATCCCGTAGATCTTGCCGTCGAGCTGGTCGCGGAACCTGGCGATATCGGCGAAGCGCTTGAGCCCCTTGTCGGATGCGTATTGCGGCACGGCGAGCGTATAGCGCGCGCCGACCAGGTTGGGATCCGGCAACTGGTGGACGGCGCCGGCGTCCACGAACGGCTTCACCGTCGGCGTCATGCTCGGATCCCAGTAGCCGAGGAACGCGTCGATCTGCGCCTTCTTCACGCCGGCCAGCACGATCGGCGGCGACGCGATCGTCTTGGTCGCCTCGTAACCGAGCCCGTCGAGCAGCATCATCGCGACGCCGGTGGTGGCCGCGATGTCGCTCCAGCCGACGTCGCCGAGCGTCACCTTTTTGCAGACGTCGCCTTCCGATGCGTGAGCGGGGGCCGTCGCCAGCGCCGCCAGCAGGGTTGCGGCCAGCATCCATGCCTTCTTCATCATGTTGGTCTCCTAAGCAAGTGTTCCGGATCGTGTTGCCTGAATGGTCTGACGATTGATCGTGCCGATCGGATGAAACAAACGAACTTGGGTCTGGCTTTGCAGTTTTTCGTACCGTATATTAGAACGCACAAAATCGCAAGATCACACAAAAATACAACTCGCCGGGTGCCGGGTGCGGCAACGGGCGGGGCAGGCAGGAAGAACCGGACGGCGGCCCCATGCGGGCCGCGCCTCATCGGATGGACCAGGCAAAGCAAGGAGACTTCGAATGATCAGTCAGCTGGAAATCGTGTCCCGCCTGTTGCTGGCGGCATTGCTCGGCAGCCTCGTCGGCATCGAGCGCGAGCGCCTGTCGTGGGCGGCCGGATTGCGCACCCACATGCTGGTGGCGGTGGGCGCCGCGCTCGTGATGGTCGTGTCGGCGTTCGGCTTCGCGGATGTCCAGAACGCGAAAAACGTGTCGCTGGACCCGTCGCGCGTCGCCGCGCAGGTGGTGTCGGGCATCGGCTTCCTCGGCGCCGGTTCGATCATGCTGCGCGGCGAGATCATCCGCGGCCTGACGACCGCGGCGAGCCTGTGGGTCGTGGCGGCGGTCGGGCTGGCCGTGGGCGGCGGCATGTATGTGGCCGCGATTGCCGCGACGGCGATCGTGCTCGCGATCCTGGCCGGCCTGAAGCCGATCGAGAAGCGCTTGTTCGCAACGCGGCAGCGTTGGGGCGTGCGTATCCTCGCGAGCCGCGGCGCCGTGAAGCTGACGTCGCTGCAGGCGATGCCCGGCATCGACCAGGCGCGCATCGTCCGGTTCATCATCGAGCAGGACGACGCCGCGCCGGACGACGACCGCATCCACGTGGTGTTTTCGAAGATGACGAGCAGCGAGTGCCAGGCGGTGCGTCAATCCCTGCAGACCCTCGTCGGCATCAAAAAACTGGAGGAGAGCGCTGCGTAGTTCGCCGTTCGAATAACATTGACGTTCATTCCGAGGACATTCCATGTGGCAAGAAGAGCGATACCAGAGGATCCGGCTTCTGTTATCGAAGATGCAGCGGGTTTCCACCGACCGGATCATGGCCGACCTGAACGTGTCGCGGGAAACCGTGCGTCGCGATCTCGTCGATCTCGAGGCGCTCGGTGAGCTGAAGCGCGTGCACGGCGGCGCGGTGCAGGTGGGCGACGAAGCGCCGATCGCCGAACGCGCGCAGACCCACGTGAAGGCGAAGCTGGCGATCGCCCGCGCGGCGGCCAGGCTGGTCACGGGCTCGCAGACGCTGTTCATCGACGCGGGCACGACCACGACACTGCTGGCCGAGGAACTGGCGAAGCTGTCGGGCCTCACGATCGTCACGAACTCGATCGACGTCGCGCTGAAGATGCGGTCGAGCGACCCGGGGCAGGCGAGGAACGAGACGATCCTGCTCGGCGGGATGATCGGCACCCGCGCGGCCGCGACCGTCGGCGACGGCACGGTCGCCGAGATCTTCCGCTATCGCGCCGACCTCGCGCTGCTGTCGCCGGTCGGGGTCGATGCCGTCCGCGGCGCGACCAACTACGACCGAATGGAAACCGAAGTGGCGCGCGCGATGGTGAGCAACGCGGCGGACGTCGCGATCCTGGCCGATTTCAGCAAGCTCGGCACGAACAGCCGGATCAGCTTCTGCGAGCCGGCGCGGATCGGCGCACTGGTGACGGACGCGAAGGCGGAATCGGTCGACAGCTTCAAGAGCCTGAAGAAGGTCGTCAAGAACATCGTGCTGTCGTAGCGCCGCGCGGCGCGGGGCGCGATCGGCCGGCGTTATGCCGCCCATGCGGCGCGCATTCTGCCGGCCGGTTTTTTCCCGGCGTAATATATCCGCCGATACGACGCAGGCCCGCCCACCGGCAGGCCGTCATGGAGGCGGGCGATGGAGAGGGCAGGGACGGCGGCGCTTTCGGCGCAACAGGTGCAACAGGTGCAACAGGCGCAACACGTGCAGCCGGCGGCGGCAGGCTCGGTCGCGCTGACGGGCGCATTCGTGCGGCCGATGACGGTGACGCTCGACGATCTGCGCCGGCACGCGAGCGCGACGGCGGAGCCGTTCGACCTGCGCTGCTTCACGACGAATCGCTTCATCCGCTCGGTCGCGCCGTATCGCGGCGCACGGCTGAAGGACCTGCTCGACGCGGCCGGGCTGCGTAACGACACGCCGGGCGACTTCAAGCGCATGGTGTTCATCGCGCATGCGCACGACGGCTACGCGGTCACGTTTTCCTGGCATGAACTGTTCAACACGCCGGTCGGCGAACACGTGATCGTCGCGTTCGAATGCGGCGACGCGCCGCTGTCGATCGACGACGGCGCGCCGCTGCTGTTCTCGGGCGCCGACCTCCTGCCTGCGCCGCGCCACGTGAAGCGGCTGGCCGGCATCGTCGCCCGCGTGCTCGAGGTCTGAACCGGCGTGGGCGGCCGGCATGCGTCGCATCGGCCATCGTGTATGCTTGCCCGCATCGTTCAAAGGGCAGCACAACATGAAGACACCGGCACACCCCAAGCCTGAAGTGCGATTCAGGATGCGTATCCAGCAGGCCGACACGATCGCGCTCGGCCCGGGCAAGGTCGCGCTGCTCGAAGCCGTGCACGAACACGGTTCGATTTCGGCGGCGGCGCGCAGCCTGAAGATGTCGTACCGGCGTGCGTGGCTGCTGATGGACGAGCTGAACCGCTCGCTGAAATCGCCGGCGACGGTGTCCGAGCATGGCGGGCAGAGCGGCGGCGGCAGCGTGCTCACGCCGGTCGGCGAGGAGATCATCCGCCTCTATCGCGGGATCGAGGCGCGCGCCTACGCGGCGTGTGCCGACGAAATCGCCGCGCTCACGAAAATGGTGCGGCGCTGAAGCGCGGGGCCTGTTGACGCCGACGACGCGCTTGCACCGACCCGCTGAAGGGCAGAAGGAGCGCGTCGAAGCGAATCAGGTCTAGCCGTGCCGCAGGCAGAAGCGCGGCGTGCCGCCGGCGGCATCCGGCGCCATGACGTCGCGCGCCTGGGCATCGAGCCGCCCGATCAGTTCGACGAAGCTGGCGACGCTGGCCGTCCGCAGCGGGTAGTACGCGACGTGGTGGCGTTCGCAGATGCGCTTGAGCAGGTTCATCGAATCGTGGTCGACGCAGTCGACCGGGAACACGACCATGTGCGCGCCCGGTAGCGCGGCGGCCAGCAGGCCCTTGCGATCCTCGATACCGCCGTCATGCAGCGTCACGTCACCGCCCGCCGCTTCGACGATCCGCCTGATCGCACGGTTCGAGCCCGGGCGCCCGCCGACGTAGACCAGACGCGTGCCCCGCAGGATCGACAGCGGATCGGCCGCGTGTTCGGCGGGATCGTCCGCCGACGCCTGCACCGCCTGTTCGATCGCGCTCGCTTCGGCGCGCAGCGTCTTCACCATCGCCATCAGGTCGTCGAGCCGCGCGCGCATCGCGCGTGCGCTCGCCTGTTCCGCGGCGATCCGCTGTTCGGCCGCCTCGCGGCGGCTCGTGTGCAGCGCGAGTCGCTCATCGCGCGCGGCCAGCGCCTCGCGCAGTTCGTGGACTTCGTCGCGCAATGCGCTTTCAGCCGCCGGCGGCTGTGCGTTCCGGCGCGCAACGAGGGCATCCCGCTCCTGCAGTGCTGCGTCGCGCTGCGCGCTCATTTCTTGCAGGCGCGCCTGCTGCCGGTCGATCTTCGCGTGCAGCGCCGCATTCTCCTCCTCCAGCGCGACCAGCCGCCGGATATCGGCGCGATTGGCCGCGCCGACCAGGTGCGACAGCATGTGCAGGTCGCCGAACGCGGCCTGGCGCACGGCCATCGTCGTGCGCGGATGCGTCATCAGCGCCCAGTAGGCGGGCGGGATGTCGCCGCTCTTCAACGCATCCTTCCAGCGCGCAAGGAGGTCATCCGCATCCTGTGCGCTGTCGAATGCGCGGATCGCGCCGGCGTAACGCTCGTCGAGCGCCTTGTGCAATGCCTTGGCGCCGGCCGTGCCGTCGATCGCGAGCTCGACGGCGGCGTGATGGATGTCGAGGTCGGTCGCGTGCTGGCGGTCGAGGTCGGTGTATTTCGGCACGAGCCTGCGCAGCTCGTGCGTGGTCAGGCAGGTGCCGATGATCGAACAGTGCAGGTTCGCATCGAGCTCGGACAGGCGCGTGCGGCGCTTCAGCTCGGTCAGTTGCGCGCGCGACGGCGCGCAGCATGCGTCGACCCGCGTGCCGGTTGCCGCGGGCAGATTACCGCCGGGCGACGAGAGATCGGCCGTGCGGGCAAGGCGAAAGGGCGGAACGTTCATGTTGACCTCTGTCCGGCACGGTCGGGCCGGAGACGGATGCGCGAAAGATTCGCGAAATATACCACGGGATATAACGAGCGAAATTCGGGGGAAATCACCGGGTAATGCGGTGTGGTGCGGCGTGGCGCGGTCAGCAGAGCGCGGTTGGGCGGTCGGTGGGCGACAGGGCGGCGGAGGGCGATGCCGGGGCGGACGGTGAAACGAGGCGCGATGCCGGCGCGTGCCGCTCCATCACGTACTCGACGCACAGCCCGACGAACAGCACATCGACGCGCTCCAGCGCGGCGACCACGTCGAGCATTGCGGCCGGGTCGTTGCTGAACGAATCGGAGAACACGTCGTCGCGTGTGCGTTCGAGGCGGCGCGCCTGGCCGATCGCCCGTTCGAGTTCGGGCAGGCGAGTGAAGCGGGCGGTGCGTGCGTCGTCTTCGAGCGTGGACAGCAGTTCACGAAAGCCCATCGCGGACAGCGCATCGTCCTGCGCGTTTTCAGCGTGCGCAGCCGAGAACATCCGGATGAAGCGCACGACGCTGCCGCGCAGGCGCCGGAACGCGTCGACGACATCCGTGACCTGCTGCGCGCGCGCATCGCTCGACAGCGGCCTGAGCACACTGATCTTGTGCGCGAGCGGCTGTTCCCGTGCGGCGCGCTGCGGGGCGCGATCCGTCGGCGTGCGGGGCATGGCGAATCTCCGGAAGTGCTGGTTTCGATATATTCTACGGAACATATCGAGTGTGCAAAAAAAAACGGCACCGTGCACGAGACATGGTGCCGTCAGCGGCCCTGGTAACGGCCCTCGCAATGGCCTTCGCAACGGCCTTCGCAACGGCCCGAGCAACGGCCCGAGCAACAGCCGCAACCACAGCCGCAACAACAGCTCCAACAACCGCCCCAACAACCGCCCGAGTCAGTCGATGTCGCGCCCGACCGTTCCGAATGCGACCGCGAAGCCGAGGACCACGCTGTCGCACAAGGGCTGCGCGCAGCGCCCGGCCCCCATCGGGCACATCCGCCCCGCGTTCGTGAACACGCCCGCGCCTAATGCGGCCGCGTGAGCACCGCCGGCAGCACGGCGGCCCGGGTGCCGGCCGATTCGTCCACGGTCGTCCGGCCGCCGTCCCGAAAGAACGCCTGCTCGGCGGCATTGTTCATCACGAGGATGCTGATGCGGCGATTGGTCGGCTCGTCCGCGACGTTCCGGTCGAGCGGCAGGACATCCGCGAGCCCACGCACCTGGAGCAGCTTTTCTTCCCGCAATCCGCCCGCGACCAGCGCGCGCCGCGCGGCGTTCGCGCGATCGCTGGAGAGCTCCCAGTTCGAATAACCCGTGGGGCCGTCGCGATACGGCGTCGAATCGGTATGGCCGGCAATCGACACGCGGTTGTCGACATCGTCGAGTGCCGTGCCGATCTGGGTGAGGATCGCGGTGGCATACCCTTCGGGATGCGAACTGCCCGACGCGAACATCGGGCGCTTGAGCGAATCGACGATCTCGATGCGCAAGCCCTCGTGAGTGATCGCGATCCGGATCTGGTCCTGGTACGCGCGCAATGACGGGCTTTGTGCAATCGCCGCGGTCAGCTTCGCCTTCAGGCGCTCGAGCTTTTGCGTATCGACGATGTCGGCAGCGGCCGCGGGCGAGCTGGCCGGCACCGGTTGCGCTTTCGCGTCGATGGCCGGCGCCGGGTCCGACAGGTCGCGGCCGCCACCCTGCACGATGCTCGGGCGCGGCGCCTGTGCGTCTTTCCCGCCGGACAGGAGCGTCGACAGCGGCGTGTTGAAGTAATCCTCGATCCCCTGCTTGTCGTACTTGGACACCGAGCCGAGCAGCCACATCAGCAGGAAGAACGCCATCATCGCCGTGACGAAATCGGCGTAGGCGATTTTCCAGGCGCCGCCGTGGTGGGCGTCGTGGTCCTCGCCCTTCTTGCGGCGCACGACGACGAGCGGTGCCGATGCGGACTGTTTCGACGGGTTGGAGCGATGGTCGGCCATGGCGCCTCCGTTATGCGGGCCTGGGCGACTTCGTCGCGCGGACGGCCTCGTCGAGCTCCTTGAAGCTCGGGCGATCGGCCGTGAACAGCACCTTGCGGCCGAACTCCACCGCCACCGCCGGCGCGTAGCCGCTCATCGACGCGAGCAGCACGGCCTTCACGCACTGGAACGGCTTGGCCGCGGCGCGGCCCTTCGCATTGAGCAGATCCGCGAGCGGGCCGACGAAGCCGTACGCGAGCAGGATGCCGAGGAACGTGCCGACGAGCGCGCCGGCAATCATCTTGCCGAGCACGGCGGGCGGCGCGCCGACCGAGCCCATCGTATGCACGACACCCATCACCGCCGCGACGATGCCGAACGCCGGCAGGCCGTCCGCCATCTTCTGGATCGCATTGGCCGCGACGGACGCTTCCGCATGGTGCGTATGCAGTTCTTCGTCCATCAGGTCCTGCATCTCCAGCGCGTTCACGTTGCCGCCCGACATCATCCGCAGATAATCGACGATGAAGTCGAGCAGGTGATGGTCTTCGAGCACGTGCGAATACTTCTGGAACAGCGGGCTTTGTTCGGGTGCGTCGACGTCGGCCTCGAGCGCCATCATGCCGTCCTTGCGCGCCTTCTGCAGCAGCTCGTACAGCAGCGCGATCAGTTCGACGTACTGCTGTTTCGTATAGCCGCCGCCCTTGAAACAGGTCGGCAGGCTCTTGATCGTCTTCTTCAGCGTCGCGACCGGATTGCTGACGACGAACGCACCCAGCGCGGCGCCGAAAATGCACAGCAATTCGAACGGTTGCAGCAAGGCCGGCAAATGGCCGCCCACGCCGACAAAACTGCCGATCACCGATCCGATCACGACGATCCACCCGATGGCTACGAACATGATTACCTCTTGCGCGACTCGCGCTGCCGCATCTGTTGTCGAAAAACGGGCGGGACGTTCGGCCATCCCGCTCCATGCCCGCGACGGCGCCGGATCGTTGCGTGTCGAATGCGATTCCGGCGGCCGTCCCGATGTATCGCAACGCGATGCCGGTCGGCGGGTGTTGATGCAATAACGGCGGTCGCCGGGGCGACTGAACCCGTGATTCCACGTAGCGCGCGCGATTCACGCGTGGCACACGTTTGCGGGCGGCGGTAGGCGCGATTTTCTTGATCGAAGTCAAAAATTGCACGCCTTCGCGTGAATTTCCGTATGGATGCGGCCGGGAAACACGGCGGCGAATGACATACCCGTCGCCACGGAAGGTTTCGCGCGAAATGCCGGGGAACGCGGCGCATCGCCGGCGCGGGTTCGCGCGCCGGCAGGGTTTTCATCAGGACATCCGGGGCGCCGCACGATCCATCATGGAGAAAGCACCGTCGCAGCCAACCGCAGGAGGGCGCACCGTGACGTCCGATCCCACTTCCTCGACCGCCTTCGTGTTCGCCGGCGGCGGCAGTCTCGGCGCGATCGAGGTCGGCATGCTCCGCGAGCTGGTCGCGAGCGGCGAACGGCCCGATTGCGTCGTCGGCGCGTCGGCGGGCGCGATCAACGCCGCCTATTTCGCCGGCCGGCCCGATGCGGACGGTGTCGCGATGCTCGCCGCGCTGTGGTGCCGGATCCGCCGCCAGGACATCATGCCGTTCTCGATGCGCAGCCTCGTCGCGATGCTGCTGCGCAACCGGCCGCATCTGGTCGAGGCCGATGCGCTGCGCCTGCTGCTGGAAAGGAACCTGCCGTACCGGCGGATCGAGCAGGCCGCGTTGCCGCTCCACATCGTCGCGACCGACGTGCTGAACGGCCGGGAAGTCGTGCTGTCCGCCGGCCCGGTCGTGGATGCCGTGCAGGCCAGCGCGGCGATTCCCGGCGTGTTTCCGTCGGTCAGCATCGGCGGCGTGGAACTCGTCGACGGCGGCGTCGCGAACAATACGCCGATCTCCGTTGCGATCGCGCTCGGCGTCAAGCGGATCGTCGTGCTGCCGGCCGGGTTCGCCTGCGCGTTGCGCGTACCGCCGCGCAGCGCGATCGCGCATGCGACGCACGCGCTGACGCTCGTGATCGCGCGGCAACTGGTGCGTGATCTGGAGTTGTACGGGGCACGCGCGCAAATCCATGTCGTGCCGCCGCTCTGTCCGCTCGACGTGTCGTCATACGATTACTCGCAGTGTGCGCAGCTGATCGACAAGGCCGCGGAACGCACGCGTGCATGGATCGACGCGGGCGGGCTCGCGCAGTGCGCGATTCCGGGCCAGCTTCGCGAGCACGACCATGCCGCCGAGCTGTCGCACTGAGGGTTGCTCACGCGCCGTGAAATCCCATGATCGGCGCACGGCGAACACCCCGGCGCTCTCCCCGAAGAACCAAAAAAAGCGGCACCGCGCAGAGACACGGTGCCGCCAACGGCCTGAACGGCCGCACTGGTCAGTCGATCGCGTGCATCGCGTGGCGCAATTCCTGATAGCTGCGCAGCCCCGCGACGCCGAGTTCGCGGCCGATTCCGCTGAGCCCGAACCCGCCCCAGCACACGTGCGGATAGATCAGCTGCGGTGCGTTGATCCACACGAGCCCCGCGCGCACGCGCTGCTGGAACTGCTTCGCGATACCGGCATCGCGCGTCACGACGGTCGCGACGAGCCCGTAGCGCGTGTCGTTCGCGAGCGCAATCGCTTCGTCGTCGGTGCGGAACGATTTCACGCACGCGACGGGGCCGAATACTTCGTCGGTCCACAGCGGGTTGTCGGCGGCGGGCTCGGCGATCACGACGGGCGCCATGAAGAAGCCCGCACCGCCGGCGTCCGTCACCCGGCCGCTGAAGGCGACGCGTGCGCCCGCATCGATGCCGTGCTGGAGCATCGTTTCGACGCGCGCGCGCTGCGCGGCCGAGATCAGCGGCCCCATCGCGACCTGTTCCGCGGCGGGCGGCGCGACGACGAGCGCACGCACGGCCGTCTCGAACGCGGCCATGAAGCTGCGGTACACGCTGTCGTGCACGAGGATGCGCGCGGTGGCCGAGCACATCTGGCCCGCGTTCGTGAACGCGCCCGCAACCGCGAGCGACACCGCGACGTCGAGGTCGGCGTCGTCGCGCACGATCAGCGACGACTTGCCGCCGAGTTCGAGCGTCACGCGCTTCATGTCGACGGCCGCGGCCTGCATGACCTTGCGGCCGGCCGCCGTGCTGCCGGTAAACGAAATCTTGTCGATCAGCGGATGCGCGGTCAGCGCCGCGCCGACCTCGGCGCCGCCGTTCACGACGTTGACGACGCCGGCCGGCAGCCCCGCTTGCTCGACGATCTCGAGCAGCGCGTGCTCGGTCGGCGACGTGAGTTCGGACGGCTTCAGCACGACCGCGCAGCCGGCCGCGAGCGCGGGCGCGAGCTTCCACGCGGTCGTGACCATCGGGAAGTTCCACGGCATGACGAGCGCCGCGACGCCGACCGCGTCGTAAAAGCGTTCGGCCGTGACGGCGTCGCTCGGCAGTGCGACCGGTTCGGCCGCGAACAGTGCCGGGTCTTCGCACAGCTTCGCGTAGTACGCAAACGTGGCGGCGACGTCGCCGACATCGGCCTCGGCCTCGAACGGCGGCTTGCCGCTCACCTGCATCTGCAGCGCCGCCAGGCGGTCGCGCGATGCCTCGACGCGCTCGGCGATCGTCGCGAGCATCCGGCCGCGTTCGGCCGGCGGCGTGTCGCGCCAGCCGGCGAATGCGTCGCGCGCGGCACGCACCGCGGCGTCGACGTGCGCCGCCGTCGCGAATTCCTGCCAGCCGATCGCGTCGCCGGTCGACGCGTTGAAGATCGGTGCGCCCGCCTTGTCGGAATGCGTGTGGACGGACTGCCCGGCGATGCGCGCGGCGGGCAGCACGAACGTCGCGGCGGAAGGGGAAAGCTCGGCGGTAGACATGAGGTTCATCCTGTCGAGGTCGGTCGGGTTAGCGGTAGGCGACGCCCGGCATCACGCAGAGCATCTCGAACGCGAGGTTCGCGCCCGTGAGCGCGGTGGTGCCGGTCGGATCGTACGGCGGCGCGACTTCGACGAGATCCGCGCCGACGATGTTCAGGCCCTTCATGCCGCGGATGATTTCCAGGCCCTGCTGCACGGTGAGGCCGCCGATTTCCGGCGTGCCGGTGCCGGGCGCGAACGACGGGTCGAGGCCGTCGATGTCGAAGCTGAGATACACCGGCGTATCGCCGACGCGTTCGCGCACCTGCGCCATCAGCGGCGCGAGCGACTTGTTCCAGCATTCCTCCGCCTGCACGACGGTGAAGCCCTGCTGGCGGCACCAGTCGAAATCGTCCGCGTGGTAGCCGGTGCCGCGCAGGCCGATCTGCGTGACCTTGTCGCATTGCAGCAGCCCGTCCTCCACCGCGCGGCGGAACGGCGTGCCGTGCGCGATCTTCTCGCCGAACATCGTGTCGTTCACGTCCGCGTGCGCGTCGACGTGCACGACGGCGACCTTGCCGTATTTCTTATGCAGCGCGCGCAGGATCGGCCACGCGATCGTGTGGTCGCCGCCGAGCGTGATCGGCCGGCAGCCGTTCGCGACGATCTCGTCGTATGCCTCTTCGATGCGGCGCACCGAGTCCTTCAGGTCATACGGGTTGGTCGCGACGTCGCCGATGTCGGCCACCTGCAGCGAATCGAACGGTGCGGCGCGGGTGGCCATGTTGTACGGGCGCAGCAGCACGGATTCGGTGCGGATCTGGCGCGGGCCGAAGCGCGAGCCCGAGCGGTTCGACGTGCCGAGGTCGAGCGGCACGCCGACGAAGCACACGTCGAGGCCGTCGGTCGTCTCGGCTTGCGGCAGGCGCATCATCGTGGCGATGCCGCCGAAGCGCGGCATCTCGTTGCCGCCCATCGGTTGATTGAGTTCGCGGGGCATGGGGCCGTCTCCTTTATCTGAGGTAAAGCGATCGGCCGATGGTAGAGGAGAACGCCCGCGCGAAGATTTTGAAGTCGCAACGTTTACATCGACGGGGCTCGATGCAAGTGGCGCCGCCGCATCGACGCGGCGCAACCGAACGCGGCCGCGCGGAGCCAGGTCAGGCCGGATCAGGCCGGCGCGAGAGGGCCGGCGGCGCGGCGCCGTCGTGGGGGCCGGAGGAGGGGAACGCTGTGGTCGCCGAACCCCATGCGGCGAGTTCGCGCTTCGTGCGCACGCCGAGCTTCGCGAACGCGCGCTTCACGTACGACTCGGCCGACGCGACGCGCACGCCGAGGATTTCCGCCGTTTCCGGCACGGTCTTGCCGGAAAGCAGGTGCTTGCAGGTTTCGTATTCGCGCTTCGACAGCTTCACGCCGTCGGCCGCGATGCGCGCGTCGAACTGCGCGAGCGGATGAACTTCGGGCGTCGGGTGCGCAATGCGCCGCGCGGCCGTAGTCGACGCGTGCAGTTCGAGCAGCGGGAACAGCACGTCGCTGATGCTGCGAAAGCGGTTCATCTCGGCGAGCGTGAACGGCGGCCGGTCGCGGCCGCGCTCCAGCGCGATCGAATGCTGCGAATAACGCGTGCCGCGTGCGAGCACGCATTCGTGGCCGATCTGCACGTCGTCGAACAGCCGCTGGCGGAATTCGCCGGGCGGGATCGCCGCGATGTCGCGCACGACGAGCATCGTGCCCGTCTTGCCGCGCAGCCCGGCGAACAGCGGGTCGCTGTCGAGAAAGCGCTCGTAGTAGAGCGTCATCACGTCGGAGACGTCGGCGCTCGCCGCGCCGATGCCGCTGCTGCCGATCCATTCGCATCGGTAGCCGGTGGGCATCGAGCCGTCGACGCGCGAGCGTTCGACGTGCGCGACGTCGAGCGGCACCACTTCATTGAGCAGTTGCGTGAGGCGCGGCACGAAGTGCGGCGTGCCGACCGTCTCGATCAGCTCGCCCAGCGCCTTGAACGACACGTTGAAGCGGTCGTTGTCGCGGTGGAAGGGGTTCACGTTGAGCAGCATGCGGTTCCCCGGTGAAAAGCCGGCGGATTGTAGCGTCGGCCACGCAAAACGTCATTAGGGGGAAATCCCGGCAGGTGTCCTTGCGACCTGACCGGCCCCGGAAAACACCGCTTGTCCCCCCCGGAGGGGGGCATACCGGGGCAGTGTAAATGAGTAACTTTGTCTCTGCTTTTTTCAATCAAGAGACGAAAGATTCTGATGACCAAACTGATCAAGGACATCCTGCCGCTCGGCGCAGGCATCGGCGAATTCACGAAGCTCGACTTCGGGATGGACGAAAGCGACTGGCGCGCGGCGGAAGGCAAGAGCGGCAACTACCTCATCGGCTGGTGGGAAGGCAAGGTCGGCTCGGTGGAGTTTCCGGAAACCGCGGCCGACGAAGCAGTGTGGCTCGTCGAGGGCCGGATCGCGCTGACCGACGTCGAAGGCAACCGCAAGGAATTCACGCCGGGCCAGGGCTACCTGCTGCCGGCCGGCTTCGCGGGCCGCTGGGAGACGATCGAGGACGCGAAGAAGTTCTACGTGCTGCTCGAGAAGTCGTGATGGCCGGAGCCGCCGCCGTGGTGTCGTCGTCCGTGTGACGCGCGCCCGGCGGCGGTTTCGTTTCCGCGTGTGATGGCAGGGATCATGGAAATGGAAGTCAAGGCAAGAGAGACTGCACCGGCGCAGGCGCACGCATTGCGTGGCGCGCCGGTCGCATTGGGCGTCGAGGCGGCGCTCGCGAATACGAAGCTGTTCCCGTACTGGCTCGACAACCCGGCCGCGCCGGCCACCGAGCCGGAACTCGTCGGCGACGTGAGCGCCGACCTGCTGATCGTCGGCGGCGGCTTCACCGGGCTGTGGTCGGCCGTGCAGGCGAAGGAACAGATGCCGCACCTGAACGTGGTGCTGATCGAGGCCGGCAAGGTCGCGCACGGCGCATCGGGCCGCGCGGGCGGGATCATCTCGACGTCGGTGATGCACGGGCTGCCGAACGCAGTGCGCGTGTTCCCGAACGACATCGCGCAGCTCGAGGCGTTCGGCCATCACAACCTCGACGGCTTCGAGGAAACGCTGAAGCGCTACGACATCGACGCCGACATCGAGTGGAACGGCGAGATGACGGTCGCGGTCGATCCCGAGCACATCGCGCACCTGAAGGGCGATTACGACCTGCATCGCGAGTACGGCCACAACGTCGTGCTGCTGAACCGCGACGAAACGCTCGAACAACTGAATTCACCGCTGTTCGCGGGCGCGCTGTGGTCGCGTAACCGCAGCGGCATCGTGCATCCGGCGAAGCTCGCGTGGGGGCTGAAGCGCGCGGCGCTGTCGCTCGGCGTGAAGCTGTACGAGCACACGCCGCTCGTGACCGTGACCGACGAAGGCAGCACCGTGTTCGTGAAGACGCCGAAGGGCAGCGTGCGCGCGCCGCGCGTCGTGTTCGGCAGCGGCACCGCGAAGGTCGGGATTCCCGACATCAACCGCCGCGTGATGCAGGTGCGCGACCACGTGCTCGCCACCGAGCCGCTCACCGACGAACAGCTCGCGCGGATCGGCTGGAAGAATCGCCAGGGCGTGTACGACACGCGCACGCAGCTCAACTATTTCCGCCTGACGAAGAACAACAACATCATCTTCGGCGGCCTGGTGAGCTATCACTTCGACGGCGATCCGGAACCGCATCAGGACGGCCAGCGCGAGACCTATTACCGGCTCGCGGAAGCGTTCTACCGCACCTTCCCGCAATTGAGCGACGTGCGCTTCTCGCATGCGTGGGGCGGGCCGATCGACTACTGTTCGCGCGGCTCGGTGTTCGCGAAGCGCTATCTCGGCGACAAGGCCGTGTTCGTCGCCGGCTATACGGGTTTCGGCGTCGCGGCGAGCCGGTTCGGCGCGTTCATGGGGCTGAACATCCTGTTCGATCGCGACAGCCCCGAGCGCAAGCTCGACATCGCGAATCAGAGCCCGAGTTACATCCCGCCCGAGCCGATGCGCTGGGTCGCCGCGAAGATCACGTTCCATGCGTTCGACGGCGCGGATGCGGAAGGCGGCTGGAAGCGCGCGTGGATCAGCGGCATCAAGGCGATGGGCTTCCCGATGTAAGCGACACGGCGGCCCGGGCCGGGCCGCCGCCATACCCGACTCCCTCGAGGAGACGGTCCGCGCCGCGGACACGGAGAGAGACACCGAATGAACGTAGTGAACCTGCAGGATGAAGCGCGACAGGAAAGCGCGCGGTTCGTCGTCGTGATGCTGCTGCTCGGCATCCTCGGGCCGACGGTCTTCCTCGGCCTGCCCGCGATCGTCGGGCAGGTCGAACGCCATTGGGGCTTCGGCGAAGCGGCGCTCGGGCTGTCGAGCTTCATCGAGGTGCTCGGCGAATCGACGGGCACGCTGCTCGTCGCGTTCGTGCTCGGCCGCCAGCCGGTGCGGTGGGTGCTCGCGGGCGCGGTGACGCTCGCGGCCGGCGCGAACCTCGGCACGCTCGCGACGCACGGGCTCGTCGCGTATTCCGCGTTGCAGTTCATCGCGGGCGTCGGCTCGGGCGGCCTGAACGGGATCGCGCTGCGCTACCTGTCGTATTCGCGCGCGCCGGAACGCAATCTCGGGATCATGCTGATGGGGCAGGTGACGTGGAGCATGGTGCTGCTGGCCTACATCTTCCCGATGCTGAGCGACGCATGGGGCGCGCACGGCGTGTTCGGTTTCGTCGCATGCGTGCTCGGCGTATTCGTGCTCGCGACGCCGCTGTTTCGCCGGGGCGAGACGCTGGCCGCCCCGGCACCGGCCGGCGTCGCCGGCCGCATCGACCGCCGGGGCGCGATGCTCGTGCTGTGCGCGCAGCTCGCGCTGTACGGCGGTGTCGGCGTCGTGTGGACCTTCCTCGAGAAGATCGGCACCGCGGCGGGCCTGAGCGGCAGGTCGGTGTCGCTCGTGCTCGGCATCGCGAACATCGCGAGCCTCGTGATCTGCGCGGCGATGCCGAAGCTCGGCGCGGGCGCGGGCCTGCGCCGCTGGGCGCTCGTCAACCTCGGCGGCTGCGCGGTCGCGGCCGTGCTGCTCGCGATGCCGGCATCGGCCATGACGTTCACGCTCGGCGCGGTCGTGTTCATCGGCTGCTGGACCGGCGGCGCGCTGCTGATCTACGCGACGATTCCGCAGTACGACCTGGTCGGCAAGTCGGCCGCGCTGTCGCCGGGCTGCGTCGCGCTCGGCTACGGCATCGGCTCGGTCGCGGGCGGCTCGCTGATCGAGCGCGCAGGCACGCAGTCGGCGCTGATCGCGGCGATCGTGCTGTGCGCGGTGGCGTTCCTGTGCTATCGGCGGCTGCGGCCGGCCGTGTTCGGCATGGAACGCGCGCTCGCGGTGGCACCTGAATGACGGTTTCGACGCGCGCCGCTGCCGATGGCGGCGCGCGTCCGGTCCGGTTCATCGGCGAAGGCGGCGGGCGTGGCGCGCGATGCGCGTCGTGCCGGCCGGGCAACGCGCACACGCGCAGCGGCTTCAGGCATGTTCTCGAATACTTCCGATCTCGATCTCCGGCTCATCCGGGTCTTTCTGGCCGTCGTCGACGCACGCGGCATCACGGCCGCCGAGGCGTCGCTCGGCGTGCGGCAGTCGACCATCAGCACGCAGCTGTCGGCGCTCGAAGCGCGCGTCGGCTTCAAGCTGTGCGATCGCGGGCGCGGCGGCTTTCGCCTGACGTCGAAGGGCGAACGCTTCGCGGCCACCGCACGCACGCTCGTCGCGGCGACCTCCGAATTCGTCGCGCGCGTGCGCGACATCGACCGCAAGCTGGTCGGCACGTTGTCGATCGGCCTGATCGGCCAGGCGCCGCTCGTCGAGAACGCGCGCCTGGCCGATGCGATCGGCGCATTCCGCAAGCGCGACCAGGCCGTCACGTTCGCGATGAAGGTCGCGTCGCCTCAGGAACTCGAGGAAAGCCTCGTCAACAACCAGCTCGATCTCGCGATCGGGTATTTCTGGCATCGCGTGCCCGGGCTGCTCTACACGCCGCTGTTCACCGAGCAGCAGGTGATCTACTGCGGGCGCGGGCATCCGCTGTTCCATGCGTCGCGGCCCGTGACGGCGGACGACCTGCAACTGCACGACTGGGTGTGGCGCACCTATCCGGTGCCGGAGGAGCAGTATCCGCTGCCCGAGCGGCGCGTGACCGCGAGCGCGGACAGCATCGAGGCCGCGACGATCCTGATCCTGTCGGGCGGCCATCTCGGCTACCTGCCTGCGCACTACGCGGAGCCGTTCGAGCAGCGCGGGCTTGTGAAGGCCGTCGGCCGCGCGACGTTCAGCTTCGACGTGCCGCTGCATCTCGCGATGAAGCGCAGCACGAGCGACAAGCCGATCGTCGACGCGTTCTGCGAGGACCTGCTGCGCGCCTTCAACATCAAGGCGGCCGCGCTGGCCGCGTAAATCCAGGCCGCGCGTTCAGCAGTCGACGAGTACCCAGTCGAACAGCTCGCGGCGCGTGCGCACGCCGAGCTTCGCGAACGCGCGCTTCACGTACGACTCGGCCGTCGACAGCTTCACGTCGAGCTGCTGCGCGGCCTCGGGCACCGAGCGCCCGCACAGCATCAGCCGGCAGATCTCGTGCTCGCGGCGCGACAGCTGCACGTCCTGCCGTTCGAGGCGCGCATCGAAGCTCGCCTGCGACGCGGCATTCACCGACACCGCCGCCACGCGCCGCGCCGCACAGGTGCGCGCATGCAGCTCGAACATCGGGAACAGCAGGTCGACCATCTGCCGGAAGTGAAACAGCTCGTCCGTGGTGAACGCGGCGCGCCCGACCGTGCGCGCGAGCCCGAGCGCGTATTGCAGGTGCGCGTTGCCGTGCACGAGCAGGCATTCCTGCCCGATGCCGGGCTCGTCGAAGATCCGGCGGCGGAACTCGCCCTGCGCGATGCCGTCGACATGGCGCTGCACGAGCAGCGTGCCGGGCTTGCCGCGCAGCGGCGCGACCAGCGGATCGGCCTGGCAGTAGTCCTGGTAGTAGATGTCCATCACGCGCAGCGTATCGGCCGCGAAGCGCAGGCTGCCGCTGCCGAGCCATTCGACGACGAAACCCGACGTGCTGCCCGTGTCGGCGCGCCAGCGCTCGAGGTGCACGGCGTCGGCGTCGATGCTGTCGTTGACGAACTCCGTGACCGCGCCGACGAAATCCGGCGTGCCGACCGCGCGCAGCGTCGCGCCGAGTGAGTCGGGACGCACGCCGATCAGGTAGTGGCCGCGGGCGGCAGGGTCGGGCTGGAGAAGTCGCATGGTCGGACGAAGGCGGTCGGGAGACAGCGCGACGTTACGCGAACGCCGTGCACGCGTCAGCCGGGAATTCACCGGATCAACCCCACGGATTTCGTGCGTTGTCCCCAAAACGACGACAAGACCGAACGCGCGGCGGCCGGAATTCGCGGAAGCCCCGGCGGCGGGGGGGCATACCGGCGCGAATCGTCTGCCTATAGTGAAAGCACTTCGAAAACCTGATGACCAGAAAGGACAGGCCATGCAGATGCAACCGACGCACGCCGCCACGACGCCGGCGGATTTCGTTCTGACCAACGCGAAGGTCTATACCGTCGATCCGCACAAGCCCTGGGCGCAGGCCGTCGCCGTGCGCGACGGCCGGATCGTCCATGTCGGCGACACGGCGGCCGTGCAGGCGTACGTCGGCGCGCGGACGAAGGTCGTCGATGCGGCCGGCCGGCTCGTGCTGCCGGGCTTCGTCGAATCGCACTGGCACTTCGAGACGACCGCGTTCGCGTTCCAGGCGTTCGTGAACGACGAGGATCCGCAGAAGGTGCTCGGCGCGCTGCGCGCGTACGTCGAATCGCATCCGGACGAGCCGGCGATCACCGGGATGGGCTGGGTGCAGGCGACGATTCCGCCCGCGCTGCTGCGCAAGGAGACGCTCGACGCGATCTGCGCGGATCGCCCCGTGTGCCTGCTCTCGACCGATTTCCATACGATGTGGGTGAACTCGAAGGCGCTGGAGATCGCCGGCATCGACGCATCGACGCCGCCCGTGCAGGAAGGCGCGAGCTGGTTCGAGAAGGACGCGGTGACCGGCGAGCCGACCGGCCTGATCGTCGACGGCGCCGCGTATTCGTTGCTGATGCAGCGGATCAGCGCGGCCGGCCTGCTGCCGACCGGCATCGACCTGTACCTGAAATCGATCCCGCCGTGGCAGAAGAAGCTGTGCGCGGCCGGCGTGACGACCGTGTTCGACGCGGGCTTCTTCGACGCGAGCGGCGACCAGTCGCTGCTGTACGAGACGCTGCAGACGATGGAGCGCGCGGGCGACCTGAAGCTGCGGGTGGTCGGCAGCGTCGCGGTGATCGGCGAGATCGACGACCCGGTCGGCACGCTCGTCCGGTACCGCGAGCAGTACGATTCGCCGCTCGTGAAGGCGCGCGCATTGAAGCTGTTCCTCGACGGCACCGAGGCGAACCACACCGCGTACCTGCTCGAACCGTACGCGGACCGCCCGGACACCTGCGGCGCGCCGACGATGCCGGCCGACACGTTCAACCGCTACCTGGTCGAAGCCGATCGCGCGAATGCGAACGTGATGGTCCATTGCGTCGGCGACGCGGCCGTGCGGATGGCGCTCGACGGCTTCGACGCGGTGAACCGCACGAACCCGCCGCGCGACCGCCGCCACGTGATCACGCACGCGTTCCTCACGCATCCGGACGACATCCCGCGCTTCCGCCGCGCGGGCGTGATGGCGAACACGCAGCTGCAATGGGGCGTGGTCGACGCGTACACCGAGCAGTTGCGTGACCACTACGGCCACGAGCGCTGGAGCAGCATGTACAAGTTCCGCACGTTCCTCGACGAAGGCGTGACGGTGTCGATCGGCATGGACGGCCTCGCATGCCAGTGCCGCTGCCAGCACAAGCCGCTCGAACACATCGAGTCGGGCCATACGCGCCAGCTCGCGGGCGAGCCCGATGCGCCGGTGTTCCCGGACATCGCCGAGCGCCTGAGCATTCCGCAACTGATCGCCGCGTACACGATCCACGGCGCGTACCAGCTCGGGATGGAGCACGAGGTCGGCTCGCTGACGCCCGGCAAGCGCGCGGATCTCGTCGTGCTCGAGAACGACCTGTTCGAGGTCGGCCAGTACGACATCGGCCGCATCGACGTCGGGCTGACGATGATGGGTGGCCGCATCACGCACGTGGGCGACGATTTCGGCGCGCGCACGGGTATGCAGGCGTCCTGAACGGGCATCCCGGCTGACGAAGCGGCGACGGAATCTTTCGGGATGCTTTCGTTTTCGCGGCTCGGCGCATCCGGCCGGAACCGGATGCGCCGATTGTGCGGCGTGTCCCCCTATTGGCAGGGCAGACCGGCCAATTTCCTCTGGCTACATTTTTCCGGACCGAAGCACACACCGTTCATTGCGAGCGGATCATGATATCGACGGAGGAAACCATGGCAGGGGATTGGAGCAGGCATCTGGGAACGGCATGCGCGGCGCTCGCGCTGGGCGGCGTGCTGTGGGCCGGCGCGCCGGTTGCACACGCGGCGGACGTCGTCAACGTGTACAACTGGGGCAACTCGATCGGCAAGGCGACGATCGCGAACTTCGAGAAGGCGACCGGCATCAAGGTCGTCTACCAGGAGTTCGATTCGAACGAGACGTTGCAGGCGAAGCTGCTGTCGGGCACGTCGGGTTACGACGTCGTCGTGCCGTCCGACATCTTCTGGGCGCGGCAGCTGCAGGCCGGCATCTTCCGCAAGATCGACAAGAGCCAGGTGCCGAACTACGGGCTGCTCGATCCGGAAATCCTGAAGGCGCTCGCGAAGGACGATCCGGGCAACCAGTACGGCATTCCGTGGACCTGGGGCACCGACGGGCTCGGGATGAACGTCGAGAAGGTGAAGGCCGCGCTCGGCAACGACGCGCCGCTCGACAGCTGGGCGCTGCTGTTCGATCCGAAGTACGCGCAGAAGCTGAAGCACTGCGGCGTGTCGGTGCTCGATTCGCCGGTCGATGCGTTCGGGATGGCGTTCGTCTACCTGAAGAAGGACCCGAACACGACGAACCCGGCCGACTACCAGGCCGCGTACGAACTGCTGAAGTCGGTGCGCCCGTACATCACGCAGTTCAATTCGAGCAGCTACATCAACGATCTCGCGGGCGGCGACATCTGCCTCGCGCTCGGCTGGTCGGGCGACGTGAACTCCGCGCGGATCGCGGCCGCTTCCGCGAAGAAGCCGTATCACATCAAGTACGTGATCCCGACCGAGGGCAGCGCGATGTGGTTCGACATGATGGCCGTGCCGAAGGATGCACCGCACCCGGACGCCGCGCTGAAGTTCGTCAACTTCGTGCTGTCGGAGAAGGAGAGCGCGAACCTGACCAACGACACGTCGTACCCGTCGGCCGTGCCGTCGTCGAAGCGCCTCGTGCGCGCCGAAGTGACGAGCGATCCGGCCGTGTTCCCGCCCGCCGACGTGATCCGCAAGCTGAGCCTCAGCAAGCCGGTTCCGCCTGAGCTGATGCGTCTGCAGAACCGCCTCTGGACGAAGCTGAAAACCGAGTAAGCCGGCCGCCGCTTCTCCGATTCCCGCATACCTTTCGCGCGCCCCGCCGCTGATCGCGGCGGGCGGGGGCGCGCTCGTCCCGACGACCACCCAGAACATGAAACTCAAACACATGACGGCGCTGTGCCTGCTCGCGTTCGACGCGGCCACGGCATTCGCGCACACGCCGCAGGCGACCGATGCGAGCAGGATGAAGGCGCTGCAGGCGCAGGTCACCGCGCTGCAGCAGCAGGTGAACGCGCTGCGCGCGAGCATGCTGGCCGCGCAGGCGCCCGGTGCGGCGACGGCCGCCAACGCAGCCACCGCAGCCACCGCAGCCACCGCAACATCGAGCGGCGCAAGGATCGGTTCGATCAACACGGCTGCCGCCGCCGCGCCGGCCGCCGATTCCGCACCGGCGTTCACGAACGACGACCTGCAGCAGATGCGCGAGCAGATCGCGAACGCGTCGCTGAAGGTCGACTCGCTGCAGGAAGCCGCGACGACCGGCCCGCTCGCGGGCCTGAGCATCACCGGCTACGTCGATCCCGTGTACCTGTTCAACCGCGCGCAGCGCACGTCCGGGTTCCAGTTCCTGAACCACGATCCGGGCGCGTACGACTACTTCAACAGCACGATCGGCGACGTCTACCTCGACATCAAGAAGACCTTCGGCGTCGGTCCGATGGCGCCGTCGGCGGAGGTCGTGATCCAGCCGAACCGCGGCTTCGGCAACGTGTTCAGCAATTCGCACGGCGGCGTCGGCAACAACATCGTCACGCAGGCCGTGGTGACCGTGCCGCTCAGCACGACGCGCACTTTCGAGATCGGGATGATGCCGAGCCTCGCCGGCTACGAAGTGCAGCCGTCGACCCAGATGCTGACGCTCACGCACGGGCTGCTGTACGACTTCAGCGAACCGGGCAACCTGATCGGCGTCGGCTTGAAGGGCTCCAACGCGGCGATGACGCGCTTCTGGCAGGTCGTGATCGGCAACGAGGTGCTGCGCACCGCCGGCGCGATCGCGAACGCGGCGAACAACACGACCAAGACCAACTGGACGCCGACGATCACCGCGCGCTTCGACAACGCGACGTCGACCGCCTTCGACTTCGGCATTTCCGGGATGCTGGGCTGGCAGTCGCTGTTCTCGCCGTGCGCGACGGCGGGCGGTTACGGCTACCAGTGCAACGGCTCGTCGCCGACCGGCCTCTACAAGTACGTGGAAGCCGACGTGACCTATACGCATGACAAGACGCAGGTCAACGCGCAGGTCGACTACGGCGAGCTGCAGAAGGGCGCGTGGAACGGCGGCACCGCACGCTGGTACGGGATGTCGCTGCTCGGCCATACGAAGTGGACGCAGGCATGGGTCGGCCGCATGGGCGCGACGCTGCGCTTCGACTACCTGAACAACACGTCGAACGGCGGCGGCGGCACGAACATCCAGTACGGGCTCGCGGGCGGCAATCCGTCGGTGAACGGGTCGAGCGGCTTCGGCATCGATCCGGCGTGCTTCCAGGGTTCGTCGACGAACGGCACCGAGTGCAAGGGCGCGCAGCGTTACGCGATCACGGCCGACCTGCTGTTCTATCCGACGCAGCAGATCACCGTGAAGCTCGAGTATCGCCACGACGCGGCGAACCATCCGGTGTTCCTGAAGAGCAACGGCACGTACGCGCGCAGCAACGACCTGGCCGGGATGCAGTTCATCTATTCGTTCTGACCGTTCCGACTGGTCTCGCCATTCCGGCCGGTGCAAATGCCGGCCGACCGGCTGCGCCATGCATCACGTTCCGGGCCGTGCGGGCCCGGCACGCATTCAACCCAGGAGATTTGACCTTGAAGCTGCACACCTTCGTGACCGACCTCACCGATCCGCACGAGCGCGGCCGCCTGATCGGCGCGCGTTTCGCCGCCGAGATTCGCGAGACGGTCGCGCTTTACCTCGCGTTCTTCCCGAAGCTCGGCATCGAGCCGCAGCGCGCGCGGGAGATCGGCGAAGCGAGCCTGGCCGCGCTCGGTGCGTGGTGCCCGCGCCTGGCCGCCGAAGTCGAGGCGATCGCCGACGGCGTCGACCTGCCGCGCTGGCAGCTCGCGTGCCTGAACGCACGCACCGAGATTCTCGCGACCGCGCCCGCGTCGGCCGAAGGCGAGTGCTCGACGACCGTCTACGCACCGGCCGGCCCGCATGCGCCGCGCACGCTGCAGACGTGGGACTGGCACGACAGCCTCGCGCCGCAGGGGCTGCTGATGCGGTTCGCGACGCCGCACGGCCGCACCGTCAAGCTGTTCTCCGAGTTCGGGATGCTCGCGAAGCTCGGCGTGAACAGCGCGGGGCTCGGGCTGCACTTCAACCTCCTGCATCACACGAGCGACAGCGACAGCGCCGGTGTGCCCGTGCACGCGATCGCGCGGCGCCTGCTCGAGGATGCGACGACGGTGCAGGAGGCGATCGAGCTCGCCCGGTCCGCGCGCGTGAGCGCGTCCACGGTGCTGACCGTGTTCACGCGGCATGACGCGAACCCGCGCGCGGCGAGCATCGAGCTGAGCCCGTCGGGAATCGGCGTGGTGGTGCCGCGCCCGGACGGCTGGCTGCTGCATACGAACCACTTCCTCGATCGCGCGCTGAGCGGCGGCGAGTGCATGCCCGACAGCTCGACCACGCGCGAACGCTTCGCGTACCTGAACGAAGTCGTGAACGGGATGACGAGCGCCGATGTGCGCGAGCGCGCGGCGGCAATGTGCGGTGCGGCCGGCGATCAGGCCGTCGTATGTTTCCACGCCGATCCGTCGATGCCCGACACCGAGCGCTGGGAGACGCTGCTGACCGTCGGCATCGATACCGACGCGTGCGCACTCGACTACGCGGCGGGCAATCCGCACGATCTCGCGCACGACGGGTTTCAGCGGTTCTGACGCGGCACGCGGGCGGCGGCGAGGCAGGGCGGCACGCGTGTGCCGCCCTCGTGAGGCTCATGCGTCGATGCGTTCGACCTTGCCGACGAGCAACCCGTATGACAGGCTGCCCGCGAGTGCCATCGCGGCGATATAGGTGATCGCGCGCGAGAAGTCCGCGCCGTTCACGAGCAGCCCGATCACGATCGGCGTCGCGATCGCGGACAGGTTGCCGATCAGGTTGAACACGCCGCCCGTGAGGCCGATCAGCCGCGCGGGCGCGAGCCCCGACACGAGCGACCACGTGATCGACGCGAAGCCGTTGCCGAAGAACGCGATCGTCATGAACGCGATCACCCAGCCGGTCGACGTGACGTAGTTCGCGCCGATGATGCAGGTCGAGATCAGCAGCCCCGAGATGATCGGCAGCTTGCGCGCGAAGCCCTGTGACGCGCCGCGACGCATCAGCCAGTCCGATAGCACGCCCGAGCACAGCACGCCGACGAACGCGGCGAGGAACGGCAGCGACGCGAGAAAGCCCGACTTGATGAAGTCCATTCCGCGGTACTTGACGAGGTAGGTCGGGAACCACGTGAGGAAGAACCACAGCGTCGAGTTCAGCGCGAACTGGCCGAGATAGATGCCCCACAGCTTGCGCCGGCCGAGCACGACGCCGAGGTCGCGCCACGTCGACGGTGCGCGTTCGGTGCGCGCCGCGATGCGGTCTTCGAGATCGACGAGGCCGCCGCCGTCGCGGATCAGCGCGATCTCGGCCGCGTTGACGCCGCGAAACGCGCGCGGCTCGCGATACACCGCATACCAGATCGCGGCCCATGCGATGCCGGCGAGGCCGGTCGCGACGAACACCATGTGCCAGCCCAGATGCACCTGCAGCCACGCGAGCACCGGCGTGAGGAACGCGAGGCCGACGAACTGGCCCGACGTGTAGCCGCCGATCGCGCTCGCGCGCTCGCGGGTCGGGAACCACGTCGTCACCACGCGGTTGTTGATCGGGTAGGCCGGCGCTTCGAGCGCGCCCACCGCGAGACGCAGCACGACCAGCCCGACGAACGAACCGGCGAAGCCGAGCAGCAACGTCGCGGCCGACCACAGCGCGAGCGCGCCGGCATACAGTACGCGCGGCGACACCTTGTCGACGAGCCAGCCGCCAGGCACTTGCATCAGCGCATAGGTCCAGCCGAACGCGGAAAACACGAGGCCCGCGCGCACGGGATCGATGTTCAGTTCCTTGAACAGCGCGGGCGCGGCGATCGACAGGTTGCTGCGGTCGAGATAGTTGATCACGACCGTGATGAACAGCAGCGCGAGGATCAGCAGGCGCTTGCGGCTGGGCGGCGCCGCCTGCGCGGCGGCCGCGCGGGCGGTTGAACCGGATGCGATGCCGGCGTGGGCGGGCAATTGATCCGGCGGGTTCGAGTGGGTGCGTGACGCGGATTGGGCCACGGTTGTCTCCTGTGTTCTGTGCCCGGCCGTCGCCCGCGAGCGGGGCGACCGAATCGAATGGCGTTGGGGCGAACGTTAGAGCCGCGGCGGGAAGCGCGTCAACATTTGGGCAGGTATCCCTATTAATGGGATGTTCTGCGTTCAATATATGGGAAGGCGTGGCGAATAGGCCGCCGCTTGCATCAGTTGCCCATCGCCTCCTTCGCACTGACCCAGCCCTGCACCGCGCCCGCATGCGGGTTGCGATACCGCACCTTCAGCCACTGGAAATCGGCGCTCGCGTCGATCACCTCCACCGTGTCGCCCGCGACGACATAGCGACGCGTGGGCGCATCGGTCATCGCATCGTGCAGCGGCAGGCGCGCCGGGCGCACCTTGAACGCGACGGTGCCGCCATCATAGGCGTCGGGGCGGCGCGCGACGCGCTTGCCTTGCGCGTCGTAGGTCAACAGCATCGACGACGGGCCGTTGTCGGTGTCGAGCAGGTCGCGCAGGTCGTCCGGTATCGCTTCGCTCGACTGGTACAGGTACATCCTGCCGCTGCCGTCGAAGCGATACGCATCGGTGTACCAGATCGGGCCGCCGCGGCACGAGCTGTACAGCGTGCGCTCCTTCGGCTTCGCCTGCACGTTGACCAGCCCGTCGCAATTGCCGTGCGGCATGTCGCTCGCGGGCATCTGCAACGGCTCGAACTGCTGGCGTGCGGCGTCATACAGGTAGATGCCGTAGCCATCGTTCACCATGCCGAGCGTCGCGTGCATCGCGAGATCACGGTGGCCGTCGAAGTTGTAGTCGTCCGATGCGAGGTGATAGCGGCCTTCCTCGTCGGCGGCGGTCACGTCGAGCGTCTGCGTTTTGCCGCTCGGCAGGAAGCGCACGGTAATGTGATCGCCGTCCGCCCGTTCGACGCGGGCCGTGACGGTGTCGTCGACCTTGAACGTGAGCAGCGGTTTGGCCGCTTGCGCGGCGGGCGCGATCGATGCGCAGGCGACGAACAGCATGGAGCCGTGGAGCAGCGAACGCAGTCGTGAAGGGCGCGTCATGGTCGGATCAGGCATGAAGGGCTTGAATGGCGTGAATGAGGATGGAAGCGGCCGGGCCGGACTTCCGTTTGCCGCCAATGTACCGGCATCCGGCGCTTTCCGCGAGCGGGGCCGGCATGGCCGGACATTGCCGGGTAGTCGCCATACCGGTACGTTTGCTTGCCTTGTTCGGGGCCGGCGCGATTGCAAGAATGTCCGTTCCATTCCTGCTTGCTGGTGAGGTGACGATGACGATATTCAAGCCCGGTTTCGCCCTTTGCGTTGCGATGCTCGCTGCCGGTACGGCACGGGCGGGCGATTTCTCGATCGAAAGCGCGGAGCTTGCGGGCGGCGCGTTTGGTCGCGCGCAGGTATCGGACAGCTTCGGCTGTCACGGTCAGAACATTTCGCCTTCCATACGGTGGAGCGGTGTTCCGGAAGGCACGCAAAGCTACCTGCTGACGATGTTCGATGCCGACGCACCGACGGGTTCCGGCTTCTGGCACTGGGTCGTTGCCGACATACCGGCGTCGGCGCATGGCATCGCGCCCGGTTCGGGCAATGACGTTGCCGGACTGCCGGCGGGTGCCGTCCCGATGAAGAACGACACCGGCCATGTCGGCTATCTTGGCCCGTGCCCGCCGCAGGGCGACACCCATCGCTACGTCATTACGCTGACCGCGCTCAAGGTCGCGAAGCTGCCGGTCGAGCGTGACGCGACGCCCGCGGTCGTCGGTTATACCGCTCACTACCAGGCCCTCGCGAAGGCGACGATGACGGTGCGGTTGAGCCGTTAACCGCGCGTGCTGTCGTCCTGAAACCCGCTCTTCCCCGCGAAGATCTCCTTCAACGCGGCGCGCAGCGTGACCGGATCGTACTGGCCGGGCGCGAGATGGATCACGTAGCGCGTCTGGCCGTCGAGTCGCGCGGCGATGCCGGGTTCGATCTCGATGTCGATCGTGTCGTCCGTCAGCCTCACCGACAGATCCTTGACGCGCCAGGTGATCTGGTCGCGCACCATCACTTCGATCAGCGTGTCGTCCGGAAAGCGCGACAGCGCGAAGCAATAGTCCTGCTCGGCGTCGTGACAGTAGATGTTGGCGAAGCTTTCGTCGTCGTCGAGATCGGACGTCGCCGCGCCGACGGTGGCGTGAAGTTCCATGAACGGGTTCCTGCGTAAGGGTGGTAGGGGTTATCGGTTCGAATGAAGGGCCGTTCCGATCGCTGCCGCCGCGCCGGGCGTCGCGCCGGTGTCGCACGACGCAGCGGCATCGCGCGCCTTCAGCCACAGCCCGAATTCGCGCATGACCTCGACGACGGGCCGCAGCCGGTCGCCGTCGGCGGTCAGGTCGTACTCGACCCGCACCGGCACTTCCGGATAGACGGTGCGCCGCACGAGCCCTGCGTCTTCGAGTGCGCGCAGGTCGAGCGTCAGCATGCGCTGCGAGATGCCGGGCATGTCGCGGCGCAGGTCGCTGAAGCGTCGCGGCCCGTCGAGCAGATACGACACCAGCAGCAGCCGCCAGCGGCCGCCGAGCAGGCGCATCGCTTCTTCAACGGAACATCCGGTCGCACTCGTTTTCATCGTGCTGAATCCTGGTCGGTAAATTTTTTGTGACTACGGCACAAACGACTGCCGTCTTCCCGGCGATGCGCCGATGCGAGATATTAGCGCCCGCGTCGCGGCGAATCGATACATGGACAACCCACGAAGGAAACGCATGAAGCTCTATCACGCTCCCGGAAGCTGTTCGCAGGCCATCTGCATCGTGCTGCGCGAAGGCGGCATCGACGCGGAGGTCATCAAGGTCGACGCACGCAAGCATGTCATTGAAGACGGGCGCAATTACTACGATGTGACCGAACTCGGCTACGTGCCGCTGCTCGAACTCGACGACGGCACGCTGCTGCGCGAAGGCCCGGTGATCGCGCAGTATCTCGCGGATCTGCGCCCGGACGCCGCGCTCGCGCCTGCGTACGGCACGCTCGCGCGCTACCGGCTGATGGAATGGCTCAATTTTCTCGGCACCGAGATCCACAAGGGGTTCATTCCGCTGCTGTACGCGGTGCAGGCGGGGAAATACGTCGATCCGGCGAGAACGAAGCTCGACAGCCGCTTTGCATGGATCGACCGCCAGCTCGACGGCAAGGCATTCCTGACCGGCGACACGTTCACCGTTGCCGATGCCTACCTGTTCGCGCTGACCGGCTGGGGCAAGGCCGAATGGATGCGGTCGGTGTACAACGCGGATATCGACCTGACCCGGTATGGGCATCTGCGTGCGTGGTACGAGCGGGTGCGTGCGCGGCCGGCGGTGCGCGCCGTGCTGGAGGCCGACGCGTTGGCTCGGTAGCGTGCGGTGGGGGCGATGGGTGGGGCTAGGGCGCGTCGTTTCGCCGTATCGATGCGCCGCCACACAGCAAAACCCCGCGCTATAATCGCCCGCATGAAATTCCTCCGGACCGTCATCCTGCTGCTGCTCTGCGCGGTGCTGCCCATCAGCGGGCTGGCAGCCAGCGGCCTGGCCGGGGAATGCCCGATGATGCAGCAGGGCATGTCGATGTCGATGGACATGGACGCCGGCATGTCCGCCGACATGCCGGGTTGCGATTCGATGCAGTCGTCGTCCACCGGCAAGGCCCACGCGAAAGCGACGGGCCTGTCCTGCAAGCTGACGGCGCAATGCCAGTTCGGCAGTCTCTATCATCCGGCCGCTCGCGCCGAAGTCAGTCGTCCCGCTGCATTCGCCAGCATCGTTGCCTTCCACTACGCGCAAATCCTCCCGGTCCGCGATCCGAACGGGTTGTG
>Ga0209566_100333_pt1 | contig 41936 bp, 32 predicted proteins | sample Araplavi_mTSA_r2_2_FD_184287 | JGI IMG/M metagenome (GOLD analysis project Ga0209566, IMG submission 184287) | Arabidopsis root microbial communities from North Carolina, USA - plate scrape CL_Cvi_mTSA_r2 (SPAdes) (version 2) | ecosystem: Host-associated > Plants > Roots > Endosphere | place...
TCATGGACATCAACAGCAAGCTGAACGCGCCTCCGGTATGCAAGTTCATCTGGGGCAAGCTCGAATTCAAGGCGGTCGTCGAACGGGTTCAGCAGCGATATACGATGTTCATGGACAACGGCGTGCCGGTAAGAGCGACGCTGCAGGTAACTTTCCGCGAGTATAGAACGATCTCGGAGCAGCTCGAGCAAAGCGGCGGACTCGCCGACCAGACGAAGCAGCTGACCGTCAAGCTCGGGTTATCCTTAAGTCTCGCGGCCGATCAGGAGTACGGCGATCCTGCGAAGTGGCGGCTTATTGCGAAGGCGAACGGCATCGCAAATCCGCGCAAGCTGTCGGCAGGCATTTCAATCAAGATCCCCCCTCTGGAGTGATCGGTAGATGGAGTTTGGTCAACTCGCGAAAAAATACGGCAACTTTTACGCGCCATCCTTCGAGATTGAAGTTGGAGGCCGAAGTCTGCGGCGGGAAGGAATGGAAATCGTCAGCATTACGGTAGAAAATTCGCTCTCCGATGCCGATCATTTCTCGTTTACCATCGAGAACGCGTTCGACCCGATTAAGAAGGATCTCAAGTGGATCGATGCGTTTCTCCCCGCGGGCAAAAGAGTACACATTCGGATGGGATACGGATCGACGCTCGAGCTGATGCTGGTCGGCGTCATTACGTCGGTCGTAACTCGGTATCCCGCCAGCGGGCTGCCGCAGCTGGACATCAGCGGCTTCGATCTGTCCCATCTGCTGATGAAGGGTACCGAGCCGCGCTCCTGGGACGACCACACGCACAGCGAAGCGATATCGCGGATGGCTTTCTCGGCCTACAATTTGAAGAGCGAAGTCGAGGATACGAAAGTGAAGATCCCAAAGCTCGTGAAGGAAGCCGGCAAAAGCGACTTCCAGTTTATTCAGGAACTTGCCCGAATGAATTACTACGAGTTCTCGGTATTCGGCGAGTCTCTGATCTTCCGTCCGCCCGCCAAGGACAGCGAGCCGGTCGTCACGCTCGAATGGCTGAAAAATCTGGTCCGATTCGAGCCGGAGATCAATCTGGCGAACCAAGTCTCCGAGGTGGAGGTCAGAGGCTGGGACGCCAAAGCCAAAAAGGAAATCGTCGGGAAAGCGAGCGCCGGCGACGAGCATGTCATTCGTTCGGGCGGCGGTGGCAAGACCGGTAGCCGGCTGGTGCAGGGACTGACTCCGGCTACGATTCGGGAGCATGTAACGTATCCGATCTTCTCTCAGGAAGAAGCGGATCAGATCGCCCGTTCGATTCTTAACGATCACGCCGAAGGTCTCGTGACCGGAACCGGGGAAACTATCGGCTTGCCGGAGCTGCTGCCGGGCAAGACGATTAGGCTCGCGGGCCTCGGCCGCAAATTCAGCAAGGTCTACTACCTGCAGAAAACGGTGCACAGCATCGGCAGCGGGGGGTATCAAACGACGTTCGAAGTCAAGGAGAGCACAATATGAGCGTATTTGATCTGCTGCAGCCCGATTCCCGGGGCGGCGCGAGGATGAACGGCGTCGCCGTAGCGATCGTGACGAATATCAAGGATCCCGAGAACATGGGACGGGTCAAAGTCAAATATCCGTGGCACGGCGGCGAAGACGAGAGCCATTGGGCGAGAATCGCCACGCTGATGGCGGGCAAGGAGCGCGGGAGTTATTTTCTCCCGGAGGTCGGGGATGAGGTGCTCGTCGCTTTCGAGATGGGCAACATTGAATTTCCTTACGTGCTGGGCGCCCTCTGGAACGGCGAGGACAAACCGCCGCAGCCTGCGGACGACGGCAAGAACCATATTCGCCAAATCAAAACGCGCGGCGGTCACGAGCTGACGTTCAACGACGAGGAAGGCAAAGGCTCGCTGCTTCTGAAGACAAAGAGCGGCCATCAGATTTTGCTCGACGATGCTCAGGGCGCGGAACAGGTACAAATCGTCGACAAAAGCGGCTCCAACAAGATCGTCATCGATTCCGCCAAAAACGAGATCGCTGTCGAGAGCGGCATGAAGCTGCGAATGAAGGCGCCAACCGTCGAGCTTGAAGCGGACTCGATGATGACGATTAAGGCCGGAGCGACGCTGACGCTGCAGGGCGCATTGGTAAAAATCAACTGATCGGAAAAAGGAGGAGAGGCGCATGCCGCCAGCTGCAAGATTGGGGGACGCGACGAGCCACGGCGCCCCGCTAAGCCCCGGACCGGGAAGCACAAACGTGCTGATCGGCGGGAAGCCCGCCTGGCGCGCCGGGGCCGATATGCACGTATGTCCGGCTGCAACGCCTAATCCGCACGTCGGCGGAATGGTGTCGCTCGGAAGCGCGACCGTGCTCATCAACGGCATGCCGGCCGTTCGCATGGGCGACATGATCATGGAGAGCGGCCCTCCCAACTCGATCCTGATGGGCGAACCTTCCGTGATGATCGGTTGAGCAGCAGCGACAAGCCGCGCAGGGCGATAAGGAGGAGGCAATATGGCAGACGATTTTCTCGGCACCGGATGGGCGTTTCCGGTTCGTGTCCATCCCTTGACTGGACGCATCGCCACGGCGTCCGGGGAAGACGATATCGAGCAGTCGATCCGAATCATACTTTACACCGCCAAGGGCGAGCGGGTCATGCGGCCGGAGTTCGGCTGCGGCATTCACGACTATGCATTCGAGTCGATGAGCACGACGATGCTCGGCATGGCGGAATCGATGGTCACCGAAGCGCTCGCCCGCTGGGAGCCGCGAATTGAGGTGCTCGACGTTATCGCTAAGGAGGAGCACGGCGAATCGGGCCGAATGAAGATTGAGCTGCGCTATCGCGTCAGGGCGACGAATCAGCAATACAACCGGGTTTACCCCTTCTATCTGCGAGAAGGATAATCGCGAAGGATTGGTGAGGAAATGAAGGCCCCGTTAATAGATGAAAGGGACTCGGAGACGATCCTCAGGCAGCTGCGCGACCTTGTGCCCCATTATACGCCTGAATGGAAAGCCGACGACGACCGGGATCCCGGCGTCGCCGTCATGAAGCTGTTCGCCGGCATGTACCGCGGTATTATCCAGCGCCTGAATCAGGTTCCCGAAAAGCATTATCTGGCGTATCTCGACATGCTGGGCGTCAAACGATTGCCCGCCCGTCCGGCACGAGTCCCGCTGACGTTCCACCTCAGCACCGGCGCATCGGAGCCGGTGCTCATTGCGGCGCGCACGGGGGCGGCCGCTCCGGACAAGGAAGGGGGCAAGCCGATTCCGTTCGAGACCGAGCGCGCGATTGTCGCCACGCCTGCGAAGCTCGTAGAGGCAATCGCGGTCGACCCCGCCGCCGATCGAATCGTCCGGGCACCGGGCGGCTTTCTCGACGGCCCGATCGCTTCGTTCTCGACGACGCTGACGGCCGACACCGGCGTTTCGGGAGGCCGATTGCTGCTGGCGTCCGCCGACGGACTGAAGCCCGGCGACGTCCTGCTCGTTACCGCAACATCGAGCGAGTACGTCGAGATCGCCGCAGTGAAAGGGTTCGAGGTAACGCCGGCAGCGCCGGTCGGCTCCTTCCCCGCAGGGGCCGCCGTCACCCGGGTGACGGGGTTTGAGTTGTGGGAGGGGCGGAATCTGCAGGAGCACGCGCTGTATCTGGGTCATTCGGAGCTGTTCCGGCTTCGCTCTCCCGCCGCGATCGAGCTTCGATTCGAAGGAAGCGGACAATCGGGCGACGTACTTGCCCAGCGGTACGGCCGGCTCGTCCGCTGGGCGTATGCGACGGAGGAGGGAGGATGGAAACCCTTCCAGCAGGAGGCCTCGGGAGGCTGTCTCGTTTTGCGCATGACGGGTCAGGATGCGCTGGGCGAGCTTACGGTCGACGGCAAGCGCAGCCGCTGGATACGCGGCACGTATGTCGGCGGAGCGGATTCGCTTGCCGGACTGCGCATCCGCTCCGTAGCGGCGACGATCGTTCACGAGGGCGCGGCTGCCGAGCTGGCTTTCGCGAACGATGTACCCATTGACGCGACGGTTGGCACATCGTTCTATCCGTTCGGCGAGGCGCCGAAGCTTTACGATACGCTGTATCTGGCCCATGACGAGACGCTGTCCAAACGCGGCGGCAAAACGGCAATCGCCTTTAAGCTCGAGCATGAGCTGTCCGAAGGGATGACCGACAAATCCACGACGGCCCGCTTGTCCTGGGAGTACTGGAACGGCGGGGGCTGGATGAGGCTGCCCGGCGTAACGGAACATTTCAAGGCGGGCGATGAATCGGTCGTGCAGCGCGAAGTCGAGTTTAACGTTCCCGACGATCTGTCGGAGACGATCGTGCTTGGCCAGCAGCGCCGATGGATTCGGATTCGAATCGTCAGCGGAGACTTCGGCCGGGAGGAATTGCTGCGGCAGGACGATAGCGCCTATCGGCTGGTTCCGCGCTATGTCCTGCCGCGTCTGTCGAACCTGACGTTCCAAAGCCGGATGCCGGCAGCGACAGCGACGAATGTTCAGCATGCGATAGCGCTCAATCAGCTGACGTATGTCGACTATGGATCGGCGCTGCGGTCCGGTCAGGCCGTCGAGCCGTTTGCACTGCCGGATGCGCCGCAGCCGGCGCTGTATCTCGGCTTCGACTCTCCTCCGTACAAAGGGCCGATCTCGCTCTATTTTGCGATGGCGGAACAAGCGTACGGCGAGGATGCGAGGCCCCGGCTCGTCTGGGAATATTACCGCTCGCAGGGCGGGAGAAGCGGCTGGACGCGGCTCGACGTTCTCGACGATACGGAGCATCTGACGAGAAGCGGCTGCCTGGCATTCGTCGGTCCCGACGATCTCGCTCCGGCATTCCTGTTCGGACGCAGACTCTACTGGCTTCGCGCGCTCGACACCGAGTCGCGTTTCGTCCCGTCTTCCCGGCGCAGGATGCAGTTGGAAGACGTTATCGAAGCTTCGGAAGCAACGCTGACGGATGAGGACGCAGAAGCGGCGTCCGCTTCGGAAGATTGCGGCTGCGGCTGCGGCTGCGATGCGGCACCGTGCGACGAAGAGGTGCAATGGTTCGGAACTTCTTTGAACGATGCGGTGCCGGGTTATGCTCCCGCACCAAAGCTTCATGGCATCTACCGCAATACGACGATAGCGGTTCAGGCGGAGAGCGTGCGCAACGAAACGCTCGGTTCAAGCCGCGGCACCGCCGGGCTGACCTTCGTCATCTCGAAGTCGCCGGTGCTGGCGGAGGAAGTCGAAGTCGATGAAGCGTCCGCGCTGTCTGAAGGCGAGCGCAAGGAGATTCGGGAGAACGGCGCGCTCGCCTACCGGGAGACGATCGGCGAGGACGGCGAGACGACGGCGTTCTGGGTTCGCTGGTCCCGAACCGAAGATTTGTCTTCGTCTTCGCCGGAAGATCGGCATTACGAGCTTGATCCGACGACGGGGACCCTGGCGTTCGGCGACGGCATTCGAGGCCGCATTCCGCCGTCCGGTATCGACAATATACGCTGCAGCTATCAAGCAGGCGGCGGAAGCCGCGGCAACGTCGCCCGCGGCGAGCTGTCCATGCTGCGAACCTCGATCGCCTATGTCGATCGGATCTCCAACCCCGCTCCCTCAGAAGGCGGTTTCGATACGGAACCGCTCGAGCGCATCGTCGAACGCGGGCCCGAGCGGGTCCGCCACCGGGGGCGCGCCGTGACGGCGAAGGACTACGAGGAACTCGCCTCCGAAGCCGCTCAGGGGCTGGCCAAAGTCAAATGCCTGGCCGGGATTAACGACAAATCCGAAGCCGAATCGGGCTGGATCAGCGTCGTCATCGTGCCGCAGGGGGCGAGCGACCGTCCGCTTCCGAGTCTTGGGCTGAAAAGGCAAGTGCTCGGCTACCTGCGGGAACGGGCCAGCGCGGTAGCGACCGCACCGGGACGGCTGCGGGTTACGGGTCCCGCTTATATCGAAGTGACGGTTACCGCGACGATCGTCGCCGTGAGCTTCGATTCGGTCCCGCTGCTCGAACGGGAAGCGGCAAGACGGATCAAGGCGTACTTGCATCCGCTCACCGGCGGCATAGACGGGCGGGGATGGCCGTTCGGCACGCTGCCCGCGCTATCCGACTTCTACGCATTGCTCGAAGGGCTTCCGTACGCCGACCACGTCGAGCGCCTGAGCATGACGCTGAGGGATGAGGGAAGCGGCCGCACGTTGGACATCTCGCCGGAGCATCCGGCTGACGTGCGGGCTTTGCCTCAGTCGCTGGTCTGCGCCGGGGAGCCAGCCATTGCCATTAAACCGCCGAGCGGCTGACAGGAAGGAGCGAAATCGTGTTACCGTTACCGAATCTAGATGACAAGACATTCGCGGAGCTGGCGGACGAAGCCGGCAAGACCATTCCAAGGCTTGCGCCGCAGTGGACGGATCACAATTGGCACGATCCGGGGATGACGCTGCTCGATTTGTTCGCTTGGCTGACCGAGATGCAGCAGTTCTATATGGATCAGATTCGACCGGACAGCGAGCTCAATTACTTAAGACTGCTGGGCGTCCATCCCTATCATGCGAGGCCGGCGCGAACGGAAGTGTCGTTCGGATTGCCGCCGGGCAAGACATCGCCCGTCACGATTCCGCGGGGAACGAAGCTGGCCGCAGAAGATTTAATCTTCGAGACGGAACGCGACCTTACGGTGGTGCCGGCCGAGCTCTCGCGCATCGCGAGCGCGCATGCCGGCGGCGTTGACGACCATACGGAAGCCAATCGGCGCGGCGGCTTGCGATTCTCCGCGTTCGGATCGAACGCGGAGCCCGGAAGCCGGTTGTATATCGGCTTCGACGAACCTCCGCCGCCCGAATGCGAGATTTCGCTGACCTTCCAGCTAGCCTCGCCGGAAGGCAAGATATCAGCGCCCGATGAGCCGCTAGCCGATTTTGAACCGTCCGCGAAGCTGTCATGGGAATATTGGAGCGACGGAGAAGAAGGATCGTGGCGCGAGCTCTCGCTCGTCTCGGACGAGACGAAGATGCTCAGCCAAAGCGGCGCGCTGCGGTTCACGGCGCCGGCCGGGCTATCGCGGCGAACGCTGCCGGGCATCAGCGAGCTCGCCTGCTGCTGGATTCGCGCGGTCGTGACGAAGGCCGGTTACGAGCTGCCGCCTCGCGTGGATGCGATTCTGCTTCACACGGTCGCTGCCGTTCAGGCGGAGACGCTGTCCGAGACGCTTGGCCGAGCGAGCGGGCTTCCGTGGCAAACCTTTCGCCTCGAACGCGCCTCGGCACTGCCGGACAGCCTGGAGCTCGAGATCGACGAGACGCCGCCTGAGGGAGGGCCGCCCCGGCCGGCGCGCTGGACCCTGGTCGATTCTCTTGACGCCTCCGGGCCGGAGGACCGCCACTATACGTTCGATGCCGAGACGGGCGTCATCAATCTGGGCGACGGAATTAACGGACGGCTTCCGGAAGTGCCGGCGAATCCGGGCGCGAGCAATATCTTCCTTCGCGCTTACGCCGTTACGGCCGGAGAGCGCGGCAATGTTCCGGCGGGCAGCATAACGCGTATAGCGCAGCCCGGAAGCGAGCTCGGCGGTCTCCTCGTTTTCCATCACACGCCCGCAGTCGGAGGCGCTTCGGCCGAATCGCTGGCTTCGGCCAAGCAACGCGCGCGCCAGCAATTGACCGCCGTAAGCCGGGCGGTTACGCCGGAAGATTATGAGACGCTCGCGCTGGCGACGCCGGGGCTTCGCGTCGCGAGGGCCAAGGCGGTTCCTTTGCAAGCCGAAGACGGCAGCCTGGCAGAGGGGAGAGTGACTGTCGTCGTCGTGCCTTACAGCGAATATCCGAATCCCCGGCCTAGCGAAGGCTTCCTTCGAACGGTATGCCGTCATCTCGATCGTCATCGGCTGCTAGGCACGGAGCTGCGCGTGCTGCCGCCGGAGTATGTAAACGTCTCGGTCGAGGCGGAAGTACGGGTGGTGCAAGGTTACGGAACCGATACGACAGCGAGCAAGGCGGCCGAAGCCTTGAACAGGTTCCTTCACCCGCTGACCGGAGGACAAGGCGGCCGGGGATGGTCCTTCGGCCGGAAGGTGTACGTTTCGGAAATTTATGAAGTGCTGGAGGGCGTACCCGGCGTAGACGCGGTGGCGAACGTTCGACTGCTGGGATCCGAAGGGGCCTTTTCGCTGGAGGAAGACGGCAGTCTCGCCATTTCCCCATTCAGCCTCGTTTACTCCGATCGGCATCGGGTGACGGCAACGAGCTCGGATTTGGAATGCGCGGCGCAAGGAGGCCTCTATGACAACGTCAGATGATCGGGAAGAACAACGCTATATCGCGCTTAATCGTCCCGAAGCTTGGCGGCGAGGCCTGATGGCCGGTCTTCGCGAGCTGCCGGGCGGCGGCATAGCTTTAGCCGAGACGACGGTTTATTCGGCACATTCGGCCTATTCGGTTATTTCGCTGCCTCCCGGGGCGGAGCCGGTCGATTTTGCCATCGGCCTCGGGCCGACGCTTTATTTGATGAGAGAAGGTCAACAAAGGCTGGACCTGTACGACATCCGGGCCGGACGCTGGTTCGATATGCTGGACTTTGAATTATCCGGTCTGGAGCGGCCAACCCGTCTCGCCTGCAAAGAAGGATTGCTCTACCTCGCGTCAGCCACGGGCGAACGGAGACTCGGCGCCTATTCGGAGCAATACGGGCAGCTTGTGTGGACGACTGAGGACCGGAAGGGGCGTCCTAGGCCGCTTGGAAGCGAACCGGAGGGAGAAGCGCCTCTTGATTGGAGGGCGGAGGCGCTCGCCGTAGACTGGAACGGCAGCAGCCTGTACGCGCTCGATCGGCTGCAGCGATGCGTGCTTCAGCTTGATCAGACCGGCCGGGCCTACGCATTCTTCGGCAGAGAGGCGCTCGCGGATACGCAGCCGACCGCGATCGCCGTGTCTGCGACCGGGGACGTCTATGTGCTCGACGGTCTGCATAAGCGCGTTCACCGATTCCGGGAAGGTCTGGAGGTCGGCCGCTTCGGCATTTCTCTTGCGGCACCCTCCGGACTTGCAGTGGATGCGGACGGCGTCGTTTATGTCGGAGAGAGACGCCCGCTGCCGGACGGAGCGGAGGAGGACCGCTACATCCATAGGTACGGGAAGCAAGGGGCGCCGCTCGGTCCGCTTGCAAGCTACCGGGGCCCGGTACACAAGCTGTTCATGGACAGGGACGACGGGATGTACGCGTGGAACCGCGAACGGTCGGTCATCGTGCCGCTCGAGCGCCGCGCGATGCTGACGGGAAGCGGCGGCGGACCGCTGTCGGAGGGCTATTACTTCTCGGCCGCTTTGGACAGCACCGAAACGGCGACGCGCTGGCACAAGCTGGTGCTGGATGCCGAGTTGCCGGACAACGCCCAGTTTGAGGTGTCCTGGCTGTACGGCGAGCACAAGCGGTTCGAGGTGCAGGGCGACATCCGGGATCTAGACGAGTATTTAGACGATCCTGCCGTCGACCCGGGCGTCAAGGTGATCGCGCTCAATTCGCTCGACTGGTCTGAATCAAGACTCAACCCTCGCGACATGCTGCTCGGCGGAAAAGGCGGACGGTACGTTTGGCTGCGTATTCGATTCCTCGCCTCCGGTGAACGCTCGACGGTGCTGCGGGGCTTAACCGCCTGGTTTCCGAGACAATCCTATTTGCGTTATCTCCCTGCCGTTTACGGGGAGGACGGGAACGGCAGCGATTTTCTGGAACGCTACCTGAGTTTGTTCGAGACGTTCTTCTCCGCGTCCGAACGTACGATCGACCGGATCGCGCGCTGGTTCGACGCCGATGCCGTATCCGACGCGTATTTGCGCTGGCTTGCCGGCTGGCTTCACGTCGCCTACGACGAAAGCTGGCCGGAGGAGAAGTTAAGGCGGCTGATTAAAGAGAGTCCGGCGCTTTTTCGCATTCGCGGAACGCGCGATGGGATGATTCGGCTCATCGAGCTGTATACGGAGGAGCGTCCGTTCCTGGTCGAGACGTTCCAGCTTCGCTGCGCGGCTTCAACAGAAGTGAAGGAGCAATTCGTCCGCTTGTTCGGCGAGGACCCGTATCGGTTCACGGTGCTGCTTCGTACAAGTCAGGCAAGAGAGGAGAGCGCGAGGCGAACCGTTCGCAGACTCATCGAGGACGACAAGCCGGCGCATACGACCGCATCGCTCGTTTCGCTGCAGCCGTGGATCCGTCTTGACAGCCATACGTATCTCGGAGTGAATACCTATCTTAGCCGACCGACTTCGACGATGCTGGATACGGGCGGAGCGGTCGTCGGACGGGATACGATGCTGACGGACGGCGGCGTCTCCGGCTTCGTCCAAGGCAAATCGAGCGTCGGTCTTGATACGGTACTTATATAAAGGAGGATGACTGGTGGCCGACCTATCGCTGCGCTCGTTCGAGCGCAATCGTTATTACAACGGCAAGATGCTGACGGTAAGAGACTTCCAGGCCGAGCAGACCTATGTCAACGAGAAGCGGCATCTGCTGAATCGTCTGCTGTACGGAGCCGGCGTCATGAGCGGACTGCAGATCGAGCCGCTCGGCACGCAGGAGAGCCGGGGCATTCGAATTCGGCCCGGCGTGGCGCTTGACGGAAGCGGCCGGGAGATCGTCGTCGCGCGGGAAGCGGTGCGGTCCGACATTCGCGTTATTCCCGGTTTTCCGGCGGACAGCCAAACCCAGAAGACGCTGTATCTGATGCTTCATTACGACGAATGCGCCAGGGCGCCCGTTCAGACGGACAGCGCCTCCGCTTTAAACGGAGGCTGCGAGAACAATCGGCTCCTCGAGACGTTTCGTCTGTCCTGGGCGGTCTCGCCTCCGGCTCCCGCTGACGATTGGCCAAAGATTACGCATGATACGACCGTGTTGTACGCCAACGATAAAGTCCGAATCGAGCGACTGCTGCCGCGATGGACGGCGGCTTCCGAGACATTTGAGACGATCATTCGGTTAACGGCGCTTGCTTCGCTTCCGCCGGGCGACGCCTTTGATATCGAGGTGTTCGAGTCGCCGTCGGCCGGACTGCTGCAGCTTCAATCCGATTCGCTTACGTTCGTCTTCGCCGGGCTTGATGCCGGCACGCAGATCGAGAGACGCTACACGCTGCGGGCGGAAGCCAGAGCGGAGATCGGCCAGATCGGGGGCCAGATTGTATATCAGGTTAATAGCTTTAAGGAGCAGAAAACGCTGCCCGAGAGCAGGATCTCGATTGTGGACGAACAGCCGCTGACGGAAAGGCTCGCGGAAGCTTACTTCGACGCGTATGCAGGACCAACCAGCGGTGCCTCCGAGTCGGAAGGGGTGCTCATCGCGGCGGTCACGCTGAATAATCAAGGTTATATCACCGAGGTGGACGATCGCCACCGCCCATACATATACAGCCAGCGGTTGTTCTCCCATCTACTCGAGGGAGCGGGCAGCGAGCGTCTGTTGAAGCATGGCCGTTCCCATGAAGCCGGAGGCATCGATCCGCTCGACGTGACCGGCTTGCGCGGCGTGCTGGCCGACACGCAGAAGGTCGGCGTCGCGATGGGCTATGAGCCTGCCGAGATCGCGGATACGAGAAATCTCTTTTTTGTCGGGGACGGCGTTAAGGTGAGCGATTACGGCGACCGCGCGATCATCGACATTCCCGGCGGCAACGGCGGGCCGCATGCGGCCAACCATCAATCGGGAGGCTCCGATCCGCTTGACGTGACGAACTTGCCCGGCGTGCTGGCCGAGCCGCAGAAGATGAGCATTCATTACGACGACTACCAGACGAACGCGAGCAGCTTCCGCATCGGCGGAGACGGCGTGAGCGTGAACGAGGATCAAGGTCATGTCCGCATTCATGTATCGAACCCGTTTCAATGCTATTCCGGCATCGTTACGTTTGACAGCGTGCCTGCCGGATCGTTCTTTGTGTCCAACCGCATCTATTTATACATGCAAGATAAAGAGCCTTGCATTATGCTCGCTGTACAGGACGACAGCGCCAACCGCATGTATTTTATAGACCACGTCAGCACGTCCATACCCGCGCTAAGTTACAGTTATCTCCTATCGGATGGGTATATGACCATCTCGCTTTTGGATCGTCGAACCGGAACGGGACTCCCGAGGGTGAACTACCGGGTTCGGTGGTGGGCGATTCCCCGCACGTCGGATATGGGACGTGTCGGCAGTTCGCAAGTCATTATCGGTTGAGCTTGATATTCCCGTCAAATCGTAGGAGGTAGAATCCATGCCGGAAAACGGCCTTCATGCATTCCAACGCAATCATTACTTTTATGGCAAGCTGTTAACGGTTCGCGATTTCGAAATGGAGCAGTCGTACTTTAACGACAAACGGCATCTGCTCAACCGACTTTTGCATGGAACGGGAATCGTCTGCGGGCTGCATGCGGCCAAGAGCGGCCTGCGCGGGCTGTCCGTCTCCCCGGGCGTCGCGATCGATTGCGACGGCAGAGAGATCATCGCGGTCAAAGAGCAATTGCGGACGGACATACGGGAGATGGACGGCTACCCGGAAGCGGGCGGCGCGAAAACGCTGTACCTTATGCTTCATTATGACGAACGGGCGATCGAGACCGTGCCGTCCCTCGGCGAAGCTTCTTCGTGCGAGGGGAGCTGCGAAGCGAACCGGATTCAGGAAGAACTCCGCCTGTCCTGGACGACGGAGGCGCCGAAGCCGGATGTGTCGCTTCAATCGGTGCTCCACGGCTCAACGGTATTGTACGAGGACGCCAAGATTCGCGTCGAGCGAATCGTCCCTCGCTGGATCAACCCGGGCGATGCCTTCGAAGTAACGATCCGGGCTACGGCAATGCAGAGCTTAGCCGACGAAAATATCGAGATCATCGCTTCGGAACAGTTTGGCGAGCATTTCACCAAGATCAGTTCGGAGCTCATGTCGATCGTGCTCGGCAACGTGGCCAAAGGAACGGTTCGGGAGCGTAGATATTACTTAAAGGCGTCTGCAGACGGGACGGAAGGAGCCGGCGCTATAATTGCCGGTAATTTGAGCGTGCTCAACGCGGGCAATCACCACGTGGTGGAGACGCCGCTCACCGCGATCGTGTTCGGTTCCCATGGCGCGCTGAACGAACGGGTGATTCGGTATTTTGCCGAGACGGAGGAAACGACCTGGGCATGCCTTAGCGACGGCGTTACGCTCGCGGCTGTGACGGTTGACGACAACGACGAGATTACGGGCGTGTTCGATAGCGTCAGGCGGTATGTTTACAACAATCCGTTGCTGCAGAAGCTGCTGATCGAAGAGGACGGAGCCGTCGGCAAGCTGCTGCCGCATTCATTGTCGCATGCGGCCGATGGGTACGATCCGATTAACGTAAACGGTCTATTCGGCTTGCTTGCAGATCCGCAGTGGGTCGTTGCGTATACGCAAGGGGACGAATATGTGGAGGCAAGACGTTTCAGCTTCGTCGGCCCCGGCGTAACCGTACAAAAGAGTCCGGACTTGGACGATCACGTGATCGTGGGAATCGCGACCGCGCCGCATGCCCCGCAGCATATGTCCGGCGGAGATGATCCGCTTGACGTGACGAACCTGAGCGGCAAGCTGGCCGATCCGCAGAAAGTGGCAGTCAGCCTCGGCGGATCGAGCTTCAGCGCCGAGAGCCTGGAATTCAGCGGCAGCCTCACCGTCAAAGCGGCAGGGAACAAAGCGCAAATCATCGGAACCGATACTCGCGGCGTCCAGGTGTTTAACGGCACGGACTATGCATGGGCCAACAAGCTCCGTTTCTTGGGAGAAGGCGTCAAAATCTCCCGCGAAGGAGAACTGACGGATGTGACGCTGTCGAACGCGCCTCAGTCGGTTGGTGCAGTCTTGACGGGAACGATTATCTTTTACAATGTAGGCGGAGGGGAAAAGCGGAGCTCGCACTGGCTCGAGGATGCAGGCGTCACTCCCTCGGTTACCTTCGGCGTGGACATCGTCGATGGAGATCATGCATCGGTCGGCGTGGCCGGCCAGCTGGCGCTCGGCATGGCGGACGCCCCTGAAGTCGCCTCGATCTACAAGCCGTACGCACCAGGATTCATGATCGTCCTGCGCGACCGCAGGGAAGCCGGAGCCGTTCCCGTCACTTGGCGTATCCGGTGGTGGGCGGCGCCGGTCGGCAAAGATTACGGGGATGTAGCCGCGGACGCCGGGGACGCATGGTTTACGGAATTGATCATCGCGCGGCTGATCGTTGCGCCAGGCCAGACCGTTTTTGATCTGACCAAAATATTTAACGAACCGGAGGACGCGGTACAAAAGACATTGAACATGCTGGAAGAGGCGAAGCGGATCGTGAAGGACGAATACGGATACTATCGCATCAATCCGTTTATAAACGAGAAATAACGGATGGGGGATACGGATGGCGGGTAAAGGGTACTCGGGCGTTCATCAGCCGCTTTATTCCGACCAGACGGCGGGAGCGCCGAAAGCGGGAACGAAAGCCGGCAAAGGCGCAAAGCCGGCCGTTCCTGCCGGAATCGCCGGACCGTTCCTTCAGCTTCAATCGGTCGCGGGGGCTAAAGCCGCCGCGCGGGGCATGCGCTATCGGCTGGGAGAAGCGAAGGAGCCGTCCGTTGCGTTCGACGAAGATTTCGTGCACGATCCCAAAGCAAAGCCCACGGCAAGCGATCGGGCGTCATGGGCGAAGTGGAGCGCGATCCGCTATGGAGCCCAGCCTTTCTCCGACGCCGGCATCCGCAAGCTGGAGGATGCGCTCGAAGCCTACCAGCATTATCGGGACGCTTCCGGATCCGATCTCGTCATCGACTACGAGAAGGCCTACGAGGAGGATTCCACCATCAAGGATGCCGTCGATCGAGAGATCCGTACGGCCCAGCTCGACGCGGAAGTGCTGTTCGCCGCTGCCGGTTCCGACTCGTTCGAGATGACGGGCGATATTGTCCGCGTCGGCAGCGCGACGGAAAACTGGCAGAAAACGGTCGGCCGCCATCTTATCTGGGGGAGCGCGTACGTAAAGGCGGAGAGCGGACATTTCGCGATGACGATCACGATCCATGAAGTCGACCGTTACAACTTCAACCGAGGCGAGCACGATATCGCAAGCGGCGCGCCGGACGACGTTAACGGCCGGTTCGCAGTGCTCGGCTGGGCGAAATCGTTCCTGACGCGCGGAACGATTAAGCGCCATGTGATGTGGAAGCGGGGCGACATCGGCAGCACGATCGTACGCCGGATTGTCGATTAATCGAACGAGGAAGGACGAGATCGTGGATGAGAAGCTATGGGGAAGCGCGGACGGCGACGGCAAGCGGAACCCGGAAGTCCGTCGGCGGATCTGCGAGAGCGGCTCCGCGCGGTTCGGCTCTGATCCATCTTCAGAGATCGCTGGGCAACCAGGCGGTTGCCCAGCTGGTTCAAATGAAGATGCGCATGGGCCAGCCGGGCGATGCGTATGAGCGGGAAGCGGACCGCGTTGCGGACCAGGTGATGCGGATGCCGGCCGTCACCGTGCAACGCAAGTGCGCGGAGTGCGAGGCCGAGGAGCAGGAGCAGGTCAGGAGATCGACGGAGGCAGGGACGCCGAGCGTCGAGATGAATCCGCAGACGGAAGCGGGCATACGCTCGCTGCAAGGCGGCGGGGCGCCGATGCCAGGCTCGCTGCGCAGCTACTTCGAGCCGCGGTTCGGCTATGACTTCAGCGGCGTACGTCTGCACACCGACGGGCGCGCGGGCGGGCTGGCCGAGTCGATCGGAGCCCGTGCGTTCGCGATAGGGGGAGATATCGCGTTCGCGCCGGGCCAATATTCGCCGGAGTCGACGGAGGGCAAAAGGCTGATCGCGCACGAGCTGACGCACGTCGTGCAGCAAGGCCGCGCCGGCCCCGCCGTGCAGCGACAGCCGGAGCCGACCTCGGTCTTGGCGTCCAATGGCCCGACGCTGCAGCGGGACGAGGACGACGATGCATTGAAAGGAATCGACGTAGACGATCCGAACGTTCTCGTTTGCCTAATTTTATGTTACCTCGGCATTCCGACGCCGGCTTGGAAGCGGCTGGTCGGCTTTATGTTGCGTGCGGTATACGAGGAATACAAGGCGGCCTACAAGCAGGAAGAAGCGGAACAGAAGTTCAAGTCGTACCGGCAGGCGTTTACCGCTTACAGCCCGATCAACATGATCAAGTCCGTACTCGTGTTCGCGACAGAAGGCAAGCTAGCGATGATGCCGGTTGTGAAGACGGCGATCGGGAAGAAGATGCAGGAACGATTGTTGGAGTTCCTGCTCGCGAGAGGCGCGACGATCGCCACGCTCGGGGTCGCGGCGCAAATCGCGAAGAAGGTCACCGTAGCGATCGAGCTCGCCATCATCGCGGGCTGCGCCGCCTATTGCGGCGGTACCGCGTTGGGCAAAAAAATCGGCGAAGCGGTCGATACGATGGTGGCCGGACTCGCAGAAAGACTGGAGGCGGGCGCCGAGATCGCAAGCTCCATTGGCAACGCGATCGCGACTGGGCTCGTCACTAGGCCGTTGTATACGGCACGCGCGACGGTCGATCCCGTCAACTGGGATCTAGGCGCAATGGGCGGGCGAACCCGCGCGGACATCGGCGTGCTGGGCGCCTTCTTATGGTCGCAGATGGAAACCGAGCAGGCTGAGCCATTTTTGCGCAACGTCAATCGGCCGCTGTCCAGCTATCCCATTCCGTCGGAACTCATCCGCGATATTGCCGGCGGCATGTCCGCTGCCGTCAAGGGCAGAACCGGGTGGGACGTCGTGTTTACGCCGTCGCTGATCCGGGAGCTGTCGCCGATTACGTTCGTGCAGATGCTCAAGGATTACAAGCTGCTGACGTTTAAAAAGGATCCTTCCGCTATCGCGGAAGCCGCCATATCGGCGGAAGGGAAGCATTGATTTTCGTCTTGGCATCCCGACCATATTGAAGCGGAAAACAAAGGTGTGAGCCCCATGGGAACGGAATACGCGAGCGTAAAGGGGCAGCCGGCTTCGTCGGGCTCCGCGCGCGAGCAGCGGACGAGAGCATCCGGAGGAGGACCTACCCGCGAGATGCAGCTCGTGCAGCGGGTCGCCGGCAGCGGCCTATCGCTGCAGCGAAGCGGCGAGGACGCGGCTGCCGACAGGATCGGACGTTACGAATCGCTGGCGAGTCTAGATGAGACGGCGTTGGGGCGGGAACTCCTGCGTCTTTCGCTTAAAGGCGCGTATCCGACCGTTCACGAGACGCTGGATCGGCTTGGGTCGACAGACCGGGATGACGTGTCGTTAGCGTTCATGCAAGCGTGCAGCGCGCAAGAGCTGGCCGTGCTGTCAGGCACGGACGAGGGCAGCCGGTTGATCGGCCGGCTGTTCGACGAGCTAACGTCCGGCAGCGCAGACGAGGAAGAAAAAGCGCAGGCCGACCGCATTGTGAAGGTGAAGATGGCAGCGCTGGATCCTGCCGAGCTTGGACGAACCGACCTGAAGATTTTCCCTTTTCGGCTCTCGGGTCTCACCGTGCTTCGAGCAGCGCCGCTGCACGCGGAGCGCCGTCCCGGCGGCAAAGTATGGGTCAAGATGCCGGTGCATGTCCTCGGCAAGCGCAAGTTTCGGGAAGAGACTCGAACGCTTCCTGCCGCCGTGTTCGGGGGCGGAATGGAGCTGCCGGAGAACGAGATCGTCGGCGTTCGCATGTACGATCAAGGCGAGACCGCCCCGATCGTCTACAGGCCTGCGCTGTTTCTTGTTCAGTTAGCGAACGAGACGACGACGAACGCTTATCAGAAAATGGGCGAGACGGCGGGGATCGGGCTGACGCTGGGCGGCGGTCAGCTGGCGGCTTTGGGGGCCGAAGCGGGTTGGGCGGCGCGCGCGTTCCTGTGGGCCGATCGTATCGCTTTTGTCGTCGGGACCTTCTCGTCGATCGTCCAAGAGCATCGCGGCTGGCTCATCGACTCGTTCGGAGAGAACGGCCGCCGATTCGTGGACATCTCCGACCGGGTGAATGCCGTGATCGCCATCTACGGATTGACGCGCGGTTCCATAGGAGTTCTGAAGCAGCTGAGCGTCCCGCTGAAGGCTGCGCATGGACGGCTGCTAGTCAGTGCCGACGCGGCTGAGATGATGGGAGAAGAGATTGGAACGCTGCAAAAAATAAGCTTAAAAACGGAAGAACTCTTGCAGAAGATAAACAATCTGTATGACGACTGGATAACCGCATTAGATAAAATGAAAGAAAAGGCAAAGGATAGCGCCAAAGGACTCATTCCTCATGCGGAAACCACGGCAAACCTGCCGATGCCGATTCCCGAAACTGCCGATGCCGGCAAGCTGGCGCATGAGATGCGAAGCGCGGGCAGAGACAGGGGCTGGCGCGTTCTGGGAGATGAACACCGGTATGTCCGTACGGGTGCGCGGGTAGATCCCAAAAAATTTGAGCCTTTCGTACGCGGGTCCTTAAAGGACAGGTACTTGGGCGCCCGGATTCAGAACGTTCAAGGTCAAAGGCTTCCCGTTATGATAGATACGATGGAGGGATACTTCAACAACTCGGGGAACGGAATCGACATCTTGGCCGTCGACCTCAATGGAAATCTGTGGGTTGTTGAGGTGTCGGCCGCCCAGAATAAAGTGCTATCTCCCGTTCGATATGCAAGCGGGCAGCAGATGACCGCGACGTGGAGAGACTCCGCTGCCCAACGGTATCTAAACGAACGGCCCGAAGCGAGGAACCTCATCCGCAAGCTGTTCGGCTGGGGGAAAGACCTGCCGGACAAAGAGGTAGAGACTTTGTTCATGCATAAAGTCAAGAATTGCAATTACGCTTTTGTCGTACCGGAGGGCTCCAACGTGAAGCCTGCTTCCGCGACGGGGTTTATCGGGGATGACGTATATTACTACCATTTCGAGAACGATGACCTCAGCCCGTTGAGTTTTGATTTTTAATGCGGCAGCTCCAAGAGCAAGTATGAGCGCGCGTCAAGCGGGTCACTAAACCTCTTAATCTTCGCGACCGAATAAAACGGACAGTCCGAGCGGGCAGGTTATAGAAAGTCCCCCGGGGGTAAGGAAGGGTTATAGCTCAGCCATTCTTCCACCGGGGAGTGAATATTCATGCAAAAAACAAATAAAGTACTGATCGTGGTTACGAACGGCAAACAGTTGGATGGCGGACCGATCGCGGGGGTATGGTGGTCCGAGGTCGCGGAGCCGATCGAGGAATTCGCGGCGCGGGGCTTTGAGGTGACGATCGCGAGTCCCAAGGGCGGCGAAGCGCTCGTCGACCCGGCGAGCATGAAGGACGCCGGCGAGCACGCGGAGCATCGCTATCAAAAATGGCTGTCGGATACGATGCCGCTTCGCCAGGCCAAGACGCAGGATTTTGCGGCGATCTTTCTGGCCGGCGGTCATGGCGCGATGTTCGATCTGCCCCATGACGTCCATCTGCAAAATCTGCTGACCGACTTCGTCACGGCCGGCAAGCCGATCGGAGCGGTCTGCCACGGCGTGGCGGGACTCGTCGGCGCGAAGCTGGACACGAGCAATCCGCTCGTCGAGAATAAAAGGCTCACCGGGTTCACGAACGCGGAGGAAGCGAAAACGGCGCTCGAGGGACGCCTTCCGTTCCTGCTCGAGACGAAGCTCAGGGAGCTGGAGGCGAACTTCGTGGCAGCTCCCGATTATACCGAGCATATCGAGGTGGACGGAGGCTTGGTCACGGGGCAAAACCCCGCGTCGTCCAGAGCGGCCGCCCGTGCCGTCGCGGATCTCATCGCAGCCGACAAGCCGCTTGAGCATCGCCAAGGTCGCGTGCCCGGAGGTGTAGGGCAATGAACGGACTGAGCGAAAAGCAACTGAGCCGCCTGAAAGAGCTGCTGCTTCAGGAGAAGCATGAAATCGACCGCCACTTCCTGTCCGAAGCGGAGGACGGCGGCATCACTACGATTACTGACGATACGGGTGAGCTCTCTTCGTACGACAACCATCCGGCCGATCTGGGAACCGAGACGTTCGAGCGCGAGCGAGACGCAGCGATCGACGACCGCTTTTTCGAACGAAGGGACGAAGTCGAGCGCGCGCTCGCCAAGATGGAGGACGGTACGTACGGGCTGTGCGAAGCGAGCGGAGAGCCGATTCCTTTCGAACGGCTTGAAGCGCTCCCCACGGCGAGATACCGCATCGAACACGTGCCTCCCGAGGATGATGCGCCTGGTCTCTATCGGCCGGTCGAGGAGGAAGTGATGACGCCGCCGCCTTCGGGTGCAGGGGAAGCGCGGCAGCGCCATGCGGGACGCTTCGACGATGCGGACGCCTGGAAAACGCTCGAAGAGTACGGCAATGCCTCGGACACGCAAGCGACCGGAACGGAAGTCAATTCGGACCGGTAAATCCAAGCCAAAGATACAAAACGCAGCACGGCGGATGAGTGAATTCTCATCGCGCCGTGTTTTTTTATTTAGCAACAATTGGCGGAGCTTGTCGTCTATACACATACGGAGCAATTTATTACTCATTTCGCTTGGAGGCAATGTCATTGATTTGGACTCGTAAAATGTGGATGCCGTTATTGTGCGCGTTGATCCTGGTCGCGGGGTTTGCGCCGCAGGCGAGGGCGGCCAAAGTCGCGGATATTAGCGTATATCTGGACGGCGTGCGACTGCCGGCGGACGTACCGCCTTATATCGTACCGAAGCTCGGCGTCACGATGGTTCCGATTCGGACCGTGAGCGAAGGAATGGGAGCCGTCATCGCCTGGGCGCCCAAGACCCAATCCGCCACGATCACGCAAGGCGATTATATGATCGTGCTGACGAGCGGCAAGACGACTGCAACCGTCAACGGCAGTCCGGTCCCGCTGGACGCATCCGTGCAGAACAAAGCCGGACGGATCATGGTGCCCCTTCGCTTTATCGGCGAAAACCTGGGACTGGACGTGACTTGGGACGCGGCCGCAAGATCGGTCGTAATGCTCTCGCGAGCGAATGGCGGCGGAGGAGGAACCGGCGGTTCCGAAGCCGGCGGCGGAAGCGGTGGCGGAAACAATGGAGGTAACAGTGGAGGGGGAGGAACCGGCGGCGGCAACGGCAGCGAATCCGGCGGAGGCAGCGGCGGAACAACGGACGACGGCGTGCGCGGCGCCTGGATATCCAGCGTTTACAATCTGGATTGGCCTTCGACCGCTTCATACGGCAACGAGATGAAGCAAAAGCAAGAGTTCGCGACGATGCTCGACCAGTTCCAGCAGATGGGGCTGAACGCCGTCTTCATGCAGGTCCGACCGGCATCCGATGCGCTGTACCGGTCCGCGCTCGTACCTTGGTCCAAAGTGCTGACGGGTACGCAGGGACGCGATCCGGGCTATGATCCGCTACAGTACTTGATCGAAGAGACGCATAAGCGCGGCATGCAATTCCATGCGTGGTTCAATCCGTTCCGGGCCAATACGGACACGAACACGTCGACGCTCGCATCGAACCATGTCGCCGTGCAGCACCCGGAATGGATCGTCGCATCCGGATCGATAATGTACATCAATCCGGGCATTCCCGAAGCCAGGCAGCATATTATCGACACGATCATGGAGGTCGTGAACGGATACGATATCGACGGCGTGCATCTGGACGATTACTTCTATCCGTCAAGCGGCATCTTCAGCGACGACGCGACGTTCGCGCTTCACAACCCGAACCGGATTCTGCTCAAGGGAGACTGGAGACGCGACAACATTAATACGTTCGTTCGGGATCTGGGAACGTCCATCCATGCCGCGAAGCCTGGCGTATCGTTCGGCATCAGCCCGTTCGGCGTGTGGCGCAATCTCGCGTCGGATCCGACGGGATCCGACACGAAGGCAAGCGTGACCGCCTACGACAGCATGTATGCGGACGTGCGCACTTGGATCAGGCAAGGCTGGATCGATTACGTCGCTCCGCAGATCTATTGGAGCATGTCTTTCAGCGCCGCACGCTACGACAAGCTCGTCTCCTGGTGGTCGGGCGAAGTCGCAGGCACGAACGTGAAGCTTTATATCGGCCACGGCGTCCACAAGCTGGGCACGACCGAGGCCGGTTGGCAGTCGTCGGCCGAGATCATTAATCAGCTTAAATACAATGCCGAATACCCGGCCGTGCAAGGCGATATTTTCTACAGCGCGAAGCCGCTTCTGAAGAACCCGCTCGGCATCATACAAGCGTTGCAATCGTATTACCTGTCCGGTACAAAATAGATCGAATTCGATTCCCCGGTGCTTCGAGCGCCGGGGATCTTTGTGTTAGGAGGTGCGGGGAATCGGGTAAAGAGGGACATTTACGCCGGAAAGGAGCACGCATACGATGCTTGAGATGATTACCTTGAAGCTGATCATCGCCGTAGTCGGTCTCTGGGCGATGACCCGTCTGCTGGGCAAAAAAGAAATCTCGCAGCTGACCGCGTTCGATTTCGTATCTTCGCTTATGTTGAGCGAGCTCGTCGGCAATACGATCTACGATCAAGACGTGAAGCTGATTCACCTGGTTTACGCCCTGGCGCTATGGACCGGCCTGTCCATCGGGTTGGAGAAGCTCACCGTTCTGTTCCCGCGCCTCGGACGCTTTGCCAGCGGCAAGCCGGAGCTCATCATACATAACCGCAAGGTCATTTATCCCGCAATGCGGCGCAACAATCTCGATTTCGATCAATTGAGCGCGATGCTGCGTCAGAGCGGCGTTTTTGCCTTGAGCCAGGTCGAATATGCGGTGCTGGAGACGAACGGCAGCTTAAGCGTTATGCTGAAGGCGGATGTGGAGGACGAGGCGCGCGACGATATGACGCCGCCGACAGCCGAGGTCGTGCTGCCCGTATCGCTGATCGTCAATGGGCGGATCGACGCGTCAAGACTTCGTGAATTGGACAAAGACGGCGGTTGGCTCGTCAACGAATTGCTGAAAAAGGGCGTGGAGGACGTGAAGAGGGTGCTGTACGCGGAATGGAGCGATAAGGAAGGGCTCCATATTCAGCTCAAGGCTTAACGCCGGGAGCTGGATTGAATCGTTCCCGCTCGCGTCTAGGGACCGCACCCGAGATTCGCTCCCGCTCGCGTCCTGGGACAGCACTCGAGATTCGTTTCCGCTGCGTCCAAAGTCAGCACCCGAGATTCGTTCCCGCTCGCGCCCAGGGACCGCACCCGACTTGCTAGTCCGGCTGCTTGTGCGTTATAATTTTGTAGCCAATCCTATTAAAGAGGAGTATGAAGATGGGAAAAGTATTGATCTTCGGTCACAAAAATCCCGACACGGACACGATTTGCTCTGCGATCGCCTATGCGGATCTTAAAAACAAGCTGGGCGTCGAAGCGGAAGCCGTCCGCCTGGGCAACGTCAGCGCCGAGACCCAATTCGCGCTCGACAAGTTCGGCGCATCCGCGCCTCGCCTGGTAGAGACCGTCGCTTCCGAAGCGAAGCAAGTTATCCTGGTCGACCACAACGAGCGTCAGCAAAGCGCCTCCGATATCGATCAAGTGCAAGTGATCGAAGTCATCGATCACCACCGGATCGCCAATTTCGAGACGAGCGCGCCGCTGTATTACCGCGCAGAGCCTGTCGGCTGCACGGCTACGATTCTCAACAAGCTGTATAAAGAAAACGGTGTCGCGATCGACAAAAACATCGCGGGACTCATGCTCTCCGCCATCATCTCCGATTCGCTGCTCTTCAAGTCGCCGACCTGCACGCCGGAAGACGTGGCCGCCGCTCGCGAACTGGCCGAGATCGCCGGCGTCGACGCCGACAAGTACGGCTTAGACATGCTGAAGGCCGGCGCGAACCTGATCGACAAGTCGATCGACGAGCTCGTGAGCCTCGACGCGAAGGAATTCTCGATGGGCTCCGCCAAGGTGGAGATCGCGCAAGTGAACGCGGTCGACGTGAACGACGTCCTGTCGCGTCAAGGCGAGCTGGAGGAAAAGCTGAACGGCATCATCGCTGCCAAGGGCCTCGATCTGTTCCTGTTCGTCGTCACGGACATTCTGAACAACGACTCTGTCGGCGTTGCCCTGGGCAAGTCCGCATCGGTCGTCGAGCAGGCTTACGGCGTCAAACTGGACGGCAACAAGGCGATCCTCAAAGGCGTCGTCTCCCGCAAGTCGCAGATCGTGCCCGTGCTGACGGATACGTTCAACAAGCAATAACAGGCGCTATAACGACCCTGTGCCATACGAAGAAGCCGCCTAACCAGGCGGCTTCTTTTCGCATATTGACGGGAAACGGCAAATCGACTTCCATTAAGGCAGCGCCTACGAGATTCAAGCGTTACGTTGGCGCTCCCTTCTGAAGGTAGCCGGGCGGCGCTCAGCTGCGGCTCGCCTCGAGACCGAAAGCCTCGGCCACCAGTCGATAGGATCGAAGGCGCGCTTCGAAGTCGTGCGTCACGGTGACGATCATCATCTCGTCGATGCCAAGACGCTCGGACATCTCCTCCAGGCGTCGCTTCACTTGGTCAGGCGTACCGATGATGCGGCGATGGCTGCCGGCTTCGATTCGCATGCGGTCATATTCGGTATATGGATAAGCTTGGGCGGTCTCCACGCTCGGGAAACGGTCGAGCAGCCGTCCGCTCTCGATCGACAAGAAGAACAGTTCGGTGCTGGACGCAAGTCGGCGGGCTTCTTCTTCGGTGTCGGCGCAGACGACGTAGACTGCGGCGAGAAGCTTCGGCGCCTCGTTCAGCGCGGAAGGCTTAAAGCGCTCCTTATAGTGTTGCACGGATACCTCGCTGTCCGGGACGCCGAAAAATTGCGCGTAGCCATAAGCCGCGCCAATTTCCGCCGCGATCGCCGCGCTGCCGAAGCTCGATCCGAGCAGCCACAGCTCGGGCGCCGTCGGAATGGAGGGCGAAGCCGTTAGTCCCTTGAACCGGTGTTTTTCCGGCAGTGCATCGTTTAAATAACCGATCAGGTCGGCCACCTGCTGCGGGTAATTGTCGATATGGGAGATCTTGCCTTCCTGCAGCGCGCGCGTCGAGATCGGCATGCCGCCGGGCGCGCGTCCGAGACCGACGTCGATGCGGCCGGGATGCAGCGCCTCGAGCACGCGGAAGTTTTCCGCCACCTTATAGGCGCTGTAATGCGAGAGCATGACGCCGCCGGAGCCTACCTTGATTCGCCGGGTGTTCGCCGCCAGATGGGCGATGAGCACCTCGGGACTGGAGGAGGCGAGCGCGTGGGAAGCGTGGTGCTCGGCGACCCAATAGCGGTGATAGCCGAGCCGGTCGGCTTCCTTCGCCAGCTCGGTCGTCTCTCGAAGCGCGTCCGTGGCCGTGCGGCCTTCCGCGATCTGAGATTGATCCAAAATGCTGAGTATCATGAAGACGCCACCTTATCCGTTGAATTTTATCTGTGATTTATATTCGCACATTTAACGCAAAAACGCCAGCATGCTTTACTTCGATCGGAGAATCCGGTCGCTTTGATCGGGGCGAGCGTTGGACTTTTCCTATCGGGTGGACTAATATAATGTATGCAAAACGCGGCAGTGACGCGGTCTGGATGGCCGGATCGGACGCCGCGGAGCGAGCGGGAGGCGCCGGGGGATGAAACTCGAGCAGTGGGATAAGCCGGAGGAGAATGTATGGGCGGAAGCGTTGTCGCTTTATCATGAGGCCTTCCCGGCGCAGGGGCGCAAGCCGGATGCCATTTTGAAACGAATGCTGGACAGCGGTATCGGCATGCTCGCCACGTACACGGAGTCGGAAGAAATGAAGGCGATGGCCGTATGCGGCGTACTGGACAAGCCGAAGCTGCTGCTGATTGACTATCTGACGGTGCGCGAGAGCGAACGGGGCCGGGGAACGGGCGGCGCGTTCGTCGCGAGTCTTGCGGATTGGTCCGGGAACCAAGGACTTCGCGGGCTGCTCGTGGAGGCCGAAGCCGAGGATACGCCGGAAAACGAAGCCCGGCTTCGGTTCTGGGAAAAATGCGGATTTGTCCGGACGGATTACGTCCATCAGTATATATGGGTACCGGAGCCGTACCGGGCGCTGATCTTTTGCTTCGAGCCCGGCGGAAGCCGTCCGCCGGAGGGGCAAGCGCTATTCCGGCATATAAGCGAGTTTCACAGGAGGTCATTCAGATGAAGGAAACCGTCTACGGTTCGCTCGATCGCGCCTACATGCTTACCTTTCTCGAGCGGCTGCTCGGCTGCCCGAGCCCGAGCGGCTACTGCATGGAGATTGCGAAGCTGCTGATCGATGAAGCAACAAGGCTTGGATACGCGAGCGAGACGACGCCGAAGGGCAATGTCATCGTCACGGCCGAAGGCAAGGAAGCGGGTCCGGCCATCGGCTTGTCGGCCCACGTCGACACGCTCGGCGCGATGGTGCGCTCCGTCAAGGGGGGAGGCACGCTCCGGTTTACGCCGATCGGCGGCTATGCGATGCAGACGGTCGAAGGCGAGTACTGCAAGGTGCACACGCGCGACGGCCGAACGTACGAGGGCACAGTGCTCTCGACGAAGCCGTCGGTACACGTGTATGCCGATGCGCGGGATTGGAAACGGGACGAGGAAAATATGGAGATCCGGCTCGACGAGGACGTCGCCTCCAAGGACGACGCGCTCGCGCTGGGCATCGCACCGGGCGACTTCATCTCCTGGGATCCGCGGACGCGTATCTATCCGAACGGATGGATCAAGTCCCGCCACCTGGACGACAAAGCGAGCGTCGCCGCGCTGTTCGGCCTGTTGGAATGGATGAAAAGAGAAGGGCGCCGGCCGGTCCGTACGCTGAAGCTCGTCTTTTCCGTCTATGAGGAGGTCGGTCACGGCGCTTCGTGGCTTCCCGGCGATATCGAAGAACTCATTGCGGTCGATATGGGTGCGCTCGGCGACGACTTGTCCGCGACGGAACGGGACGTGTCGATCTGCGCCAAGGACTCCTCCGGGCCTTACGATTACGGAATGACCACGCGCCTCGTCGAGCTGGCCAGACGAGAGGGCATCGCGCATGCGGTCGATATCTATCCGCACTACGGCTCGGATGCTACCGCCGCGCTTCGCGGAGGCAGCAATATCCGCGCCGCGCTGATCGGACCGGGCGTGCACGCTTCACACGGCATGGAGCGCACCCACGCGGACGCGATACTCGGTACGGCGGCGCTATTGATCGCTTATGTCACGGACGAACGGTAGTCCGGAGACGGGCGGCGCCGCCAGGGCCGAAGGCAGCGCCGTCCGCAGGGTGTCGGCGACAGGGAAGCCCTGGCGGGTTCCGGCCATGGGCTTTATCGTCTTTACCGTCCTGCTGCTGGGTAAAATGGCGCTATTGCGTTATTTCTGCTTCGGCGAGGTATCGTGGACGCGTCTTGGCTCGGACGCGGCGTCGGTGGCCGTCCTGACCAGTCTGATTGCGCTCGTCTTCCCCGGGCGAGGGGCCAGAACGGCGTACTGGCTGCTCGACGCGCTGATCTCGGCGATCTTGTTCGCCTCGACGCTTTATTTCGCCCACTTCGGCTCCATGCCGACCTATACCGCGCTGCTGGAGCTTCATCAGGTGCCGCAGGTTCAAAGCAGCGTTCAGTCGACGATGGATCCGGCCTATTATCTCCTGTTCGCGGACTTGCCGATATTGGCTGTCCTGGGCTTCTTCCTTCGCCGACGCAGGGTTGCTGCCGCGACGACGGTCTCGTATCGCAGGTGGATGGCCCTGATCGCCTTGATCGCATGCGCGGGCATCGCGGCCAATGGCGTCCGCCAGGGACTCGGCATCGAAAACGAGCTGGCCGCCGCCGACCGGGAAGGCTTCCTCGGCTATCAAGTCATCGCGGCCGTCAAGGCCGGCCGGGAATCCCAGCAGGCCTCGGCCGCGAATCTCGCGCAGACCGTCAGCGAGATCAAAGCGCTGCAAGCGACGTTTCCTTATCGGGAGAATACGGGAGCCGGAACGACCTCGGCACAGACGTCGGATCCGGCGCGTTTCGGGGCTGCAGCGGGCAAAAACCTGATCGTGCTGCAGCTCGAAGCGTTTCAGAACTTCCCGATCGGACTGACCGTCGGCGGGAAGGAAGTGACGCCCGTTCTTAACAAACTGTCCGGCGAAGGCTTTTACTTCCCGCGGGTATTCCAGCAGATCGGCCAGGGCAATACGTCCGATGCCGAATTCATGGCGAATACGTCCATCTATCCGACGGCCAAGATCGCCATGTCGACAGGCTACGGGGACCGCCGGCTGCCCAGCCTGCCGAGACTGCTGCAGCTCAGCGGCTACAAAGCGTACACGTTTCATGTCAACGACGTCAAGTTCTGGGACCGGAACCGGCTGTATCCGGCGCTGAACTTCGATCAATATTTCGACAAGCCGTATTATACGAACGACCACTTCAACGAATTCGGCGCGTCGGACGAGGAGCTGTACCGCTTCGGCGTGGAGGAGCTGTCGAAGACGCATGCCTCGGGTACGCCGTTCTATGCGCAGTTCGTCACCGCATCGAGCCACTTCCCGTTCAAGGTGCCCGAGGACCGCAGGCGGCTTCAGGTGCCGGCGTCGCTCGAGGGGACCCAACTCGGCGATTATTTGATCGCTGCGAATTATACGGACTATGCGATCGGCAAGCTGATCGAGGGGCTGAAGCAGACGGGCCTGTGGGACGATACAGTGTTGGCCGTGTACGGAGATCATTACGGGCTCCAGCCGGACGACAACGACCCCGCTTGGGTCGGCAAGGAGCTCGGCATCAAGTACGACTCGCGCGTCTCGCGCCTTAACATTCCGTTCATCGTCCGTCTGCCGAATCAGGAGAAGGGGAAACGGGTAGAGCAGGTCGGCGGGCAGCTCGACATGATGCCGACGATCGCCAATCTGCTCGGCGTCCGGCCGGACGCCGCCGGCATCGTTCCGTTCGGACAGGACCTGCTGCACATCGGGCGAAATATTGTCGGCAGCCGTTATTACTTGCCCACCGGCTCGTTTTTTAACGACGACGTACTCTATGTACCGGGCACGGGCTTCGAGGACGGAACGGCGATCTCGCTCGATACGCTCGAGCCCGTCAAGGATGTGTCGCCTTACCGCAGCGACTACGATTATATTATGAAGTTGATGAGCCTGTCGGACCGGTATGTGCGGCAGCTCCCCAAAAGATAGCGGAACAAACGCTTTCTGATCAGAAAAATGGCAGCTTGATCGATTTGCGGTACAGCGGGTAGAGCCATTTGACGCCGAGCGAGGTCAGCGTATCGGCGATCAGATGGGATGCATACCCGGCGGCCGATACGATGGCAATACCGGGGATCGCCCGTTCGGCTTCGAGCTCCCGGCCGAGCCAATACCAGAAGATCAGCGCCCATATGGTATGCGTCATCCCCCGGTGCTTGAGCCAGGGCGCCCATGCCGTGTACGCGCCGAGACCGATCAGCCACGTCGATCCGCTGCGCGCGCCGGCGACGGCCAGCCCGACGCCGACGAGCGAGACGAGGCCGTTGCGGATGGTGCCCGAGGAGACCGACATCAGCACCAGCATGAGCGGGATGCCGATCCAGACGAGCAGCACGGGCACGCCCTGGCCCGAGGCATACAGATAGCAGGCGGCGGCCGCGAACGCCGCTCCCGCGAACAGCGCGCCGCGATGGATGGCGCGAGACAAGCCGCCGAGCTTGGCGCTCAGCATGTTCGTGCCGTCAAGATCGGGCGCGAGCGCGGACAGGCCCGCGGCGGCGACGTAAGCTGCGGATTGAACGGGACCCGGCGGATAGTAGACGGCCGCGGCTGCCCCGATGACGAGTCCGATCGCAAGGTGAGTAGAACCTTTCATGTTTGAACGTATCTCCGATGGGAACATTTGTTTGTCCATTATACCCGCGCAGTGGATTTTCCACAACCGCACGATCGATCATTCGAGGTGAATACAATGGCGAAGAGAAAAACGGGCCGTCCGCACGGGACGCCGTCCAAGCAGTCGGAGCAGGCGGCTGCGCCTCAGTCGACGCTGAAGGATCTGCTGAGCGCGGATACGCTTCAAAAGCTGAAGGAGCGCGCGGACGCGATGAAGGAAGACGAGCGCAAGCGGGCAGAAGAGAAGCGCGCCGCGGAAGAAGCGGCGAAAAAAGCAGAGGAGAAGCGGCTCGCGAACGACTTCGGCCATCTGCTCGACAACAGCAAGCTCGATTGGAAGACATTCAAGTAAATCGCGGGAAAACGCCAGACGATAGAAAAGGACCGAAAACGCCGCGATGGCGTCTCGGTCCTTTTTCCGCTTGCGCGGCGGTTATTCGTAAGTCAGCGTATCGACCATGGCGCCGACCGTGTCCTGATACTTTTCCACGCTGTCAGGCTCGGCCGTATAGGTGACGATAAATGCTTTATCCCCTTTGATCATCGCGGCCTGCTGCCAGTGTAGATCGAATTGGCCTTGCTTTCCGGTATATTCGAGGAAGAACGCTTTGTCGTCTTCGGAATGTTCGGACGATACGAGCTTGAAGTCCGTAATCATTTTTTCGAGCGCCTTTTGGGTTTCGTTCGCATATTGCTCCATCGTTCCCGCCTGGGCGCCGCTCAGGTCCTGCACGACCAGCGTCACGTTCTCGTTGAACTGGTCGTCGGCGCCCTCCGATGGGGACAGAAAGGCTGCGTTCACGCCCTGCACCTTGGTTTGAACGGTCCAATCCTTCGGATATTGAATGCTGTAGCCGTTTTCCTTGTCCGTGAAACGCTCGAAGCCGGCCTTGACTTCTCCGGCCGACGCGCCCGCACCGGAACTTGCGCTTGCGCCGGCACTCGGGCTCGGGCTAGCGACAGCGCTCGCGCTCGGGCTAACGCTGGGGCTTGCGCTCGGGCTTGCGCCCGCGCTTGCCCGAGCCGATGCGCTGGCCGAAGCGGATTCGGCCGGGGCATGATCGTCGTTTTTGCCTCCGCAAGCGGCCAGCACGATCGCCAGACCGAGCGGCGCCGACCATTTCATCCATCTTTTCGTTTGTCGCATGTCGATTTTCATTGCTTGTTTCTCTCCCTTTATATGTATAATGCATACCTGGGCAGGCAAAAGCCGCGCCTTCAAGCATATACACAAACGAAAGCAATCAAAAACGGGAAATCGTGCTTTTTAGGAAATTTTTAGGAAGCCGGCCCGTTTATACAGCTGCGTTGACGTAAAATCCGATGCATCGATCGGACATCCCCAGCGTATAATTTTTTGCTTCCGTCCCCTTCTCCATGGTAAGGTACAGTAATAAAGCAAGTATGGGGCGGAATCGATCGATAGAGAGTTGAACGGGGGAACCCAGCTTGAGCGATATGATCAACAATGCCATCGACTGGCTCCTGGAGACGACGAATCTTCAGGGCTTCTACGTGCTGCTGCTTACCGTGCCGCTGGCGGTCATACAAGGCTTTTTCGGCATTTTCCCTTTTTCCACGCTGATCTTCCTGCAGATCTCGGCGCTCGGCCTGGTCAACGGACTTGTGACGAGCTGGCTGGTAGGCATTGTAGCGTCACTGGTCGTCTATTACGCTTGCAAATACTTGTTCGCGGACTGGTTCGACCGCAAGATGAAGGCGAAGGCGGGCCGCTACGAAAAGTGGCAGAGCTATTTTATGAAGTACGGCGTCTGGTCGATCATTTTTCTGCGTACGCTGCCCATCATGCCGAACAACGTGATTTCGTTCATGGCGTCGCTGTCCAAGATCTCTCATCGATCCTACATGGTTTCGTCGCTGGTGGGCGTTATGTCTCACATCTGGCTGTTCGGCATCGTCAGCTCTTCGATTTTGTTCCCGGATACGGACATTCGGCTGCTGATCGGATCGTATATCTTGTTCTGCGTCATCCTGACCGGTATCTTCGTCGCGCAGCTGGCCCGCGAACGCAGAAGAGCAAGAGGCGTCTGACAGACCGGCGATGAAAGAGAGGCAATCTAGCGTGAAAAGATTCAAGAAGGTTTACATCGAAGTGACGAGCGTGTGCAATCTGTCCTGTTCGTTCTGTCCGCCGACCGAGCGCAAGTCGAAGTTCATCGGCGTCGAGGACTTCGCCCATACGCTCGATCAGGTGAAGCCATATACGGATCATATCTACCTGCATGTGAAAGGCGAGCCGATGCTTCATCCGAAGCTCGATCAGCTGATGGACCTGAGCTACGAGAAAGGCTTCAAGGTGAACCTCACGACAAACGGCACGCTGCTTCATAAAGCCGGTCCGAAGCTGCTCGGCAAGCCGGCGCTGCGGCAGATCAACTTTTCGCTGCACAGCGAAGGCCCTCATATGGACGGGATCAACAAGGAAGCTTACGTGCTCGGCATTCTGGCGTTCGCCAGGGAGGCTGTGCGGACGGGAGGCGTCACCATCTCGCTGCGGCTATGGAACCTGGAGACGGACAATGCGGAAAATGCGGCTCGAAGCCGCAACCGCGACATATTGGCGATTCTCGAGCGGGAATTCGGCCTCGAGCGGCCGATCGAGGAGAGCTGGGAGCGCGGCAAAGGGCTGAAGCTCGCCGAGCGCATCTACCTGAACCAGGACCATGAGTTCAAGTGGCCGGATCTGGCGGAGCCGGAGGACGAGGGACGCGGCTTCTGCCACGGCCTGCGCAATCAGGCGGGCGTCCTCTCCGACGGCACGGTCATTCCGTGCTGCCTTGACGGCGAAGGCGTCATCAATCTCGGCAACATCCGCGAACGCACGTTCGGAGAGATCGTCGACGGCGAGCGCGCGAAGCGGATGTACGACGGCTTCTCGCGTCGCGAGGTTGTCGAGGAGCTGTGCAGAAAATGCGGCTATCGGCAGCGGTTCGGGCTGTCCGGCCGCGCATAAGGGAAAAGGGAGCTCTCGCCGGTTGACCGGCGGGGGCTTTTTTGAGTTGCGCGGCATTTTTCAAATCGCCGTCCCCATCGAACAATTAGACGAACGACCCCGAACAAAAAGACACCTGCGGACCGAGATACCCGCATTTTGCGCGACAAACGGAGGCCCCTTCGCCGACATCCGTCGGTTTTCCCGCGCTATGCCGTTCGCTACAATGAAAGCGCATCCTGAATTGCGGGGGAGACAACTCATGAGCTTCGATCTAAAAACGGTGCCGTTCAGCAGAAGGGATACGTTCCTGGCGGCGTCTTTGCTGCCCGCGTCCGCCGACGGCAGGCGAGAAGGCTTATATTTGCGTACCGTACGCGGCGGCGACGATAAATTCGGGGAGGCGTTCCTCGTCGAGCTGTTGGACGAGGAGGGAGCTCCTATTCCGTTCGATACGGAGGCGCGTCCCGAGCGCATCCGCCTTCTGACGCCGGTAGGCCCTTCGGCCGAGATCTGCATTCAGGACCGATCCGCTTTTCGCATCCGAACCCAAGGCTGCGGCGTTCGCCTGACGTTCCGAACGGCCGCATACGACTATGCGTGCGAGGCGGCGGGCGGCAGCTGGGAAGTGAACAGCTTCACGCACGAATGCCGGTTCATGCTCACTGCGCTGGCGGGCGATCTGAAAATGGACGTGCCATGGGAAAGGACCAAAAGCGCGAGCATCGTCGCGGGCGTTGTACCCGAAGCCGGCAGCGAAACGGCGGAGCTGGCTGTCGAAGAGTACCGCACGGTCTGGAACCCTCGGCCGTCCTGGCCGCCGTTCGAAGAAGCGGTCGCAAGCGCGAAGGCGGAATACGAAGAATGGCTTGCGGGGTGTCCGCAGGTACCCTCGCGCTGGGAATCCGCCAGGGAGCTGGCGGCTTATATCACCTGGTCCTGCCTCGTACCGGCGGAAGGCTGCCTGACCCGCAACGCCATGTATATGTCAAAAAACTGGATGACGAACATCTGGAGCTGGGATCATTGCTTCAACGCGATGGCGCTCGTCCGCCACGATCCGAAGCTGGCCTGGGACCAGTTCATGATCTTTTTCGACCGGCAGGACGAGAGCGGACTGCTGCCCGACTTCATCAACGACAAGTACGAGCTGTGGAATTGCAACAAACCGCCGATTCACGGCTGGACGCTATCCTGGATGATGGCGCGCACGGACTGGATCGGGGAAGCGCAGCTGCGCGAGGTGTACGGACCGTTGTCCCGCTGGACGAAGTGGTGGTTCGACTACAGAGACGGCGACGGCGACGGAATCCCGCAGTACAATCACGGCAACGATTCCGGCTGGGACAACAGCACCGCCTTCAACAACGGCATACCGGTGGAGAGTCCGGACCTGGCGGCGTTTCTCGTCCTGCAGGCCGAGGCGCTGGCGGATGTCGCAGCCCGGCTTGGGCTGAAGGACGAGTCGCAAGCGTGGCAGAGACTCGCGGACGACACCTTGGACAGGCTGATTCGGCATTTTTGGCAAGACGGTCGATTCACGGCCTGCCGATCGGGCACGCACGAGCCGTCCGACGGCGACAGTCTCCTGCTGTTCGTTCCGATCCTGCTCGGCCGGCGCTTGCCGGATCCGATTCGCGAGACGCTGTTGGCAGGCCTTCGGGAGGAGGGGCGGTTCTGGACGGCGAACGGCTGGGCGACCGAGAGCGTCCGCAGCCCTTACTACGAGCCGGACGGCTACTGGCGAGGACCGATCTGGGCGCCATCGACGATGCTGCTCGTCGAAGGGGCGGCGGCCGCGGGGGACCGCGAGCTTGCGAAAGAGGCCGCACGCCGGTTTTGCGACATGCTGAGCCGAAGCGGAATGGCCGAAAACTTCGATGCGCTGACCGGACAAGGGCTGCGCGATCGCGCTTTTACCTGGACGTCGAGCGTGTTTCTCATTCTCGGTCACGAATACGCGATTTGAACGCTGACGCACTTCCCCGGCCGCGCCTCGGCCAGGGGAGGTGCTTTTGCCGTTTTTCCGCGACCGGGTAGAGCTGTCCGCCCGCACATTGTTCAGGTTCGAAAGGGCATGCTACACTGAAGTGGGATTTGTCGAAAAAAGGCGGAATGCAAGGGGGAAGGTGCCAAGATGAAGGCGTATTCGCCGAAAATAAGGAGGATCCGCTTGTTTTCCGGCTCTTTCCGCAGTATCCGGACGAAGCTGCTTTTTTGTTTTCTCGTCGTGACGATTATTCCGCTGCTGTCCCTCGGCGCTCTCTCCTATTACCAATCCGCCCGGGTGCTCGATTCGCAGTTCGGCAAGTACGGGGAAAACGCCGTGGCGCAATTGGAGCAGCAGACGAGCTCGTACTTGACGCGCATGAACCAGACGACCGAGACCATTTACTCTTACCTGCTCGATCCGGCGCGCATCGACCTCAAGGACGCAGAACCGACGACCTACGAGGATATTATGGATAAGAACGATTTCGAAGATTTGTTGAAAGCGCTTAAGACAGATCGGACGACCGGCATCTATATTATCGCCCGATCGGGCTATTATTATGGGGAAAACGATCTGGACGTCGCCAAGCTGAACCGCATCCCCGCCTGGCGAGCGATGGGAGAGCGCCGGAAGGCGAAGTATTGGCTAGGCTTCTACCCGCAAAATCACGGCATCGGAAACGCGGAATCCAAAGGAACCGTGCTCGGTCTGGCCGTCCCGATCAACAATCCGTACGGGGCGCTCAAGGGCAGCGACATTCTGGTCGAGGAAAACGCCGACGATCTCTTGCAAATGTTCCGGCTGTTCGAGCATGACACGAATGCAAGGCTGACGATTACCGACGCAGACGGTGTCACCGTCTACGAATCTGCGTCCGCGTTTGCGGCGAGCGACAGCAATATCGTCTGGCATCAGACGATTCCCGTGAACGGCTGGCGCATTGAAGCGCGGGTGCCCGCCGCATCGTTTTACCGTTCCTCGGGACTTATCCGCTCCAATACGATCCTCGTGGCGTCCTTATCCTGCCTGCTGGCGTTCGCGCTCGCCTATCTGTTCTCCTCTCGCTTCACCGCGCGCATCCGCCGGCTGAAGGACGCGATGCAGAAGGTCAGCTTCGGCAAGCTTCAGACCCGGGCGCCGGCCGGACCGAAGGACGAACTGGGCATCCTGGATATGAGCTTCAACAGCATGGTGGGCGGCATCCGATCGCTGATCGGCGAGGTCGAGCGGGGCGAGCGCCTGAAGAATGAGGCCGAGCTCAAAGCTTTTCATTACCAGATCAACCCCCATCTGCTGTTCAACACGCTGAACTCGATCCAATGGAAGGCCAAGCTGCAAGGCGCGGACGAGATCCGCCAGATGCTGTACCATCTGACGATGGTGCTCGAGGGCAACCTCGATATCTCGCAGGCGCTCGTCCCGCTCGGCCGCGAGCTGCGGATGATCGAGCACTATTTGAAAATCCAGGAGATTCGATACGGCCCCGTCTTCAAATACGAGCTTGAATGCGAGGAGGGGCTCGGCCGATATCTGATCCCCCGCATGACGCTGCAGCCGTTGTTCGAGAATATCTTTTTCCACGGCTTTGAAGACGGTCAGGGGACGATCCGGCTGTCGGTCCGCGAGCAGGGCAGCCGGCTGGTGCTGACGCTCGAAGACGACGGGGCCGGCATTCCGCCCGACAAGTTGGAAAGGCTGCTTCGCCCCGGCGAACCGGAGCCGCGCGGCAGAGGCGGACTCGGCGTCCGCAACGCCGACCAGAAGTTCAAGCTGCACTTCGGACCGCAGTACGGGCTCGACATCAGGTCCACGCACGGCATCGGGACGACGATCGTCATCGAATGGCCCAAAAGGGAGGAAGGAACGGATGGAACAGAACAAAACGATTAAAGTGCTGATCGCCGACGACGAGCGCATCGTCCGCCAAGGGCTTCGCTCGACCATTCCGTGGGACAAGTACGGGATGGAGGTGGTCGCGGACGAGCCAAACGGACGCAAAGCCTGGGAGGCGTTCGCCGTTCACCGTCCCGAGGTCGTCATCACGGATATCGTCATGCCCGAGATGGACGGCATCGAGCTGTCCCGGAAAATTAAAAGCGAAGCGCCCGGAACGAAAATATTGCTGCTCAGCTGCCATCGGGACTTCGAATACGCGCAGCAGGGCATGAAGCTCGGCGCTTCGGGATATCTGCTCAAGACCGCCTTCGAAGACGAGGAGCTCGAGGAGATGCTGGAGCGGTTCCGAAGCGAGCTGTCCGCAGTCCCAAGCGTTCAGGAAGCCGACGGCGAGGACCGGTTCGGCACGCTGCTGCATGCCTGGCTGAACGGCCTGAACGACAAGCTTGGCGAGGAAATGGAGCGGCGCGTCCGCGAAGAGCTGTCTGGGCTCGGCGGTCCGGCGTATCTGTATTTAATCAAGTTCGACGGCTGCGACGAATCGCTGCGCGATCGTCTTCGCAGCGAGCTTGCGGCGGACCGCCGGTCCGTCGATGGCGCGATCCACGAATACGGCGAGCAGCGCTGCTACTATTTGACGCCGGAACGACGCGCAGACGCTGTAGACGGCCTGCTCGTCGAGCTCAAGAGCCGCTGTGCCAAGCTGAAGTGGAGCCGGCGGGGACCCCTTACGGGTATCGACGACACGCTGGAAGCCTGGAAGGCGCTGCATAAGGAAGCCGAGCTCGAGAAAATCTATGGCGTATCTCCGGGCGATTGGCCGGAGCCGATCTGGCGGGCCGTAAAGCTGCTTCACGAGCATCCTGCTGCAGACTGGTCCGTCAGCGACGTGGCCGGGCAGGTGGGACTCAGCCGCAGCCACTTTTCGATCTTGTTCAAGAAAGCCGTGGGCGACAGCTTCGTCGCTTTCCAATATAAGCGCAAGCTGAGGCTCGCCTTCGGATTGCTCAAAGACACGCAGCTTACGCTGCAGGAGATCGCCGAGCGGACTGGGCTCGGCGACAGCAAATATTTCAGCAAATGGTTTAAACGCTGCACCGGAACGACGCCAAGCCAGTACCGGATGCAACAAAAAGAGGAGAGCGCCCGAACAGAGTGACACCCCCGTCCGCGAATCGAACAAAAGCGGGGCAAAATCCGAATAGTCTTCGGTGTTGAACCGCTTTCATTTTCGTTAAGATGAAAGCGGTTCAACTATTCTAATCTCATAGATCGGGGAGCTGCCCAATGAAACGAAAAATACCTGCCGTCTTGATGGCGACGGCGATGACGATGGCAGCATTGACGGCTTGCGGCGGCAATGAGAAAGCTTCGAACGGCGCCTCGGGTTCGCCGTCGGCCAGCGCCGGCGCCGGGAGCGGATCTGCAAAGACGCTCCGGTTCGCCACCTGGGACACGGGAGACGCCCTTAAGATCGAGCAGGATATCGCCAAAAAGTTCGAGCAAAGCCATCCCGGCACAAAGGTGCAGGTGGAGGCGTACGCGGACGGCTTCGATCAGAAGATGGCCGCAGGCTTCGGCGCGACGAACCCGCCGGACGTGATGTACATGTGGGACTTTCCCACGTACCATCAATCGCTCGAGCCGTTGGACAGCTATGCGGATTCGGACAAGGACTTGAACAAATCCGATTTCTACTCGGGGTTGTTCAATTACGCGACGATCGACGGCAAGCTGTACGGCATTCCGGCGGGCTTCACGACGCGCGTCATGTACTACAACAAGAAGCTGTTCGATGCGGCGAACATCCCTTATCCGAAGGACGGCTGGACTTGGGACGACTTCCGGAACATCGCGAAGCAGCTGAGCGACAAGAGCAAAAAGCAGTACGGCTTCGGCGTGCGCGCCGAAAACGACACCTACGACCTGCAAGGGTTCGTCTGGAGCAACGGCGGCTCTTATATTTCGGACGACGGCAAGACGATCGACGGCTTCATGAACGGCAAGGACACGGCCGCCGCTATCCAGATGTTCGGCGACATGGTCAAGGACGGCTCTGCGGCGCTGACAGGCGGGAAGGGGCAGCAGAGCGGCGAGGACATTTTCAAGGGCGGCAAAATCGCGATGTGGGAGAGCGGCATCTGGCCGTTGGAATCGTTCAAGCAGGCGGGCATCGACGTCGGCACCGTCGAGATGCCGGCATTCCCCGGCAAGCCGGTCAAGGGCGTCGTGGCCGAATCCGCGCTGTCGATCGCGAAGGATTCCAAGCAGAAGGATCTCGCATGGGAATTCGTCAAGTACTATGTGTCCGACGAAGCCATCAAGATGCGCGTCGCCGACCTGCCGGTCCGGATGAGCGTCGTCAGCGAGCTGAAGAAGGACCAGGATCCCCTGTACAAGCCGTACTACACGATGCTTGAACGTTCCGACAATACGCCGGCCTTCCTGCTCAATCCGAAATGGAACGAGATCAACCGGCAGCTGTCGGTGGCGGTCGAAGCCGTGGTGCACGGCAGCAACGCGCAGGATGTGCTGAACAAAGCCGTCAAGGACAGCGAGCGCTATATGAAATAAGAATACAGCATCAGAAAGAAGGTTGAGAGATGGCACGCGCACACCCGCAAAGCGCAGGGGAACGAACGGCCAGCCTCGGACCTGGAAGGAAACGCAGAAGAGGCGGGGCGGCGCCCTACCTCTTCATTTTCCCCTGGATCTTCGGTTTCCTTGTCTTCACGCTTGGTCCCCTGGTATTTTCGCTTATCATTTCCCTTTTCGACTGGCCGATCGTAGGCAAGGTACGATTCATCGGACTCGGCAACTATGCCGCGATGTTCACGGACGACCCGTTATTCTGGAAGTCGCTTGGCGTCACGCTCAAATTCGCCGCCCTGTTCGTGCCGCTCAATATCGCGGTCGCGCTTCTGCTGGCCATTCTGCTTAATCAGAAGGTGCGCGGCAGCGCGATTTTCCGGACGACCTTCTATCTGCCTTCCGTCATCTCGGGCGTCGCGCTGGCGATGATCTGGTCGTGGGTATACAGCGGCGATTACGGCATCCTGAATTACTTCCTGTCGCTCGTCGGCGTGCAGGGCCCGGACTGGCTGAACGATACGCACTGGTCGCTCGCCGCGATGGTCGTCGCCAGCCTCTGGGGACAGGGCTCCATGATGCTCGTCTTCCTGGCCGGCCTCAAGGGCATTCCGAAGGACCTGTACGAGTCGGCTTCGATCGACGGCGCCGGCAAGCTTCGGCAGTTCGTCAGCGTCACGCTTCCGATGCTGAGCCCAACGATCCTGTTCAATCTGATAACCTCCATCATCGCGGCGTTCCAGCAGCTCACGCTGGCGCTGCTTCTGACCGGAGGCGGGCCGATGAAGGCCACCTATTTCTATGCGATGTACATGTACGAGAACGCATTCAAATATTTCAAGATGGGATACTCCGCAGCCAACGCCTGGTTCATGTTCCTGATCATCCTCGGTCTTACGTTCCTTGTCTTTAAATCTTCCGAGGCGTGGGTGTTCTACGAGGGCGAGATGAAGCGGGCGCCGGGAGCGGCGAAGAAAAGGAGGCGGTCCGCATGAAAAAAGTCGTCGTGTACGGGCTGTTGATCGCCTGCTCCCTGCTGTTCGCGGCACCGCTGTTCTGGGCGGCGACGACGGCGCTGAAGCCCCAGACGGAGCTCTACCTGTTTCCGCCGAAGTGGCTGCCGTCCGTCTGGAAGTTCGGCAACTTCGCGGAGGCTTGGCAGATTCAGCCGTTCAACCTCTTTTTGAAAAATACGGTGATCGTGACGCTTCTGTCCACGCTCGGCCAGATCGTATCGTGCGCACTCGTCGCATACGGATTCGCTAGATTCGAGTTCAAGGGGCGCAATGCGCTGTTCCTGATTGTCCTTGCAACGATGATGATCCCATGGGAAGTGACGATGATCCCGCAGTATATGGAATTCAATTACCTCGGCTGGATCAACACGCTGAAGCCCCTTATCGTGCCTTCATGGTTCGGCTCGGCCTACTTCATTTTCTTGCTGCGGCAGTTCATCATGACGATTCCCCGCGAGATGGACGAAGCCGCGACCATCGACGGCGCCGGCAAGCTTGGCATACTGGTGCGCATCCTCGTGCCTCTCATGGGTCCGTCGCTCATTCTGGTCGGCGTCTTCCAGATGATGAACTGCTGGAACGACTATCTCGGACCGTTGATCTTCTTGAACGACCAGTCGAAGTATACGCTGACGCTCGGCCTGTCGCAGTTCAAGGGCATGTTCGGCGTCGACATGCAATCGATCATGGCCATCACATGCCTCATCTCGCTCCCGCCGCTTGCCGTCTTCTTCTTCGCGCAGCGGTATATCGTAGGCGGGATCGCCGGTACGGGCATTAAAGGATAAAGAGACAGAACGCAGGAGGGAGAAGCTTACCATGCTAGAACCAAGATCGGTCCGCGATTGGGACAACCTTCAGGTCCTGGAGCGCAACAGAGCGAAAAGCCGCGCTTATTTCATCCCTTTCTCCGACGGCGCCGGGGCGCTGTCCTACGACAGGGGGAGTTCGCCGTGGTTCCATTCGCTTAACGGGACATGGAAGTTCCATTATGCCGCATCTCCGGACGACGCGCCGGAAGGATTCTACGAGACGAAGTACGACTCGTCCGCCTGGGACGACATCCGCGTGCCCGGCCACTGGCAGCTGCAGGGCTACGGGCATCCGCATTACACGGACCTGGACTATCCGTTCCCCGTCGATCCGCCCCGGGTGCCGAGCGACAATCCGACGGGCAGCTACGTCAGGACGTTCGAATTGCCTGGACACTGGAAAGAACGGACGGTGTGCGTGAAGTTCGACGGCGTGGACAGCGCCTTTCACCTCTGGGTCAACGGGACGTTCGTCGGCTACAGCCAAGGGAGCCGGCTGACATCCGAATTCGACCTGACGCCCTATTTGAAGCCGGGTACGAATCGCATGGCGGTCCGTGTCTATCAATGGTCCGACGGCAGCTACCTGGAAGACCAGGACATGTGGTATCTGAGCGGCATCTTCCGCGACGTCTATTTGGTCGCAGAGCCGTCCGCCTTGCGGATCTCGAACTTCAAGGTCGAGACCGAGCTGGACGCCGGCTATCGCGATGCGAGGCTGCTCGTCGAAGCTGAACTCGGGGGAAAAGACCGCCGCGGGTCGGTCCGCATCCGTCTAAGAGACGCGGCGGGCAGGGAAGTGGCGGCGGACGAACGGGAGATCCGGGACGAAGGGGAAGCACCAGTCGCGTTCGATGTCCCGGTCGCAAGTCCAGCGCTCTGGAGCGCGGAGGCGCCGAACCTGTACCACCTTACGATCGAGGCTGTCGACCCGGA
>Ga0209566_100334_pt1 | contig 41913 bp, 33 predicted proteins | sample Araplavi_mTSA_r2_2_FD_184287 | JGI IMG/M metagenome (GOLD analysis project Ga0209566, IMG submission 184287) | Arabidopsis root microbial communities from North Carolina, USA - plate scrape CL_Cvi_mTSA_r2 (SPAdes) (version 2) | ecosystem: Host-associated > Plants > Roots > Endosphere | place...
TGCTCTGCCTGAACGGCGGCGCCGTGGAACGGAACGTCATTCAGCATTATCTCGGTCAGCGTCTCGGAACGGGATACCGCGAGCTGAGCAATGAGCGCATCTTCGCAGGCCTGCGGAGAATTTTGAGTGAAGCGGGAGGAGGCAGAGCGCTGTCTCCTGATGTACGGCACGGCGGCAGGCAGCGGATGATAGTGGATTGAGTCAGGGTTTCTAAAAAGCAGGAGTTACCACCTGAAGCAGCAGCGGCGAATATTCATCGGATCACAGACCGGATGTCATTTATTCGAACGACAGCGCTTCGATTCCGATTGCATTTTCCAAAAAGTCATATTTTTTTAAGAAGGGACTACCCTTATGAACTATATGGACGAGCAGATCCTTAACATCAAAAACAAGCTTAATCAGAATGCTGCATCTAATAATGAAAATACGATCCTATCTCAAACGACTGTAAATAATCACGATAAAAACATAACTGAAAAAAACTCAACGTTATGGCTGGGCGATAAGCTCATTACCTTGGAAATGAGAGCGATTTTGGACGGACAAATGGTGGTTAGCGTCCCGAAATTCTTTAAGCTAATGCCGCTTGCGCAAGCCAAGTTTAAATATCCTTCGGAGCATCGTCCGGAGCTCATTTATACTTCGGAGGATGGAACGGTGAATATCACCTTTAATCGAACCGAAACCCCTTTGGCGGTCGAGGAGCTACCTGATTTTGTAGACCAGATGGCAGACGTTCTGCGGTCTGTACAACCGATCCGTAACTGGATGGGTACTCAAGTGATTGTGAATCGTTCCGCTCTATCCATCGGGCAAATCCGTTTTATAGCTGCAGGCGTGGATACGAATTTGTACAACGAGATCCTGTTGTTCATCCATGCAGGACAGGTGATGATGGGGACGTTTAACTGTGTGGAATCGGACATGGAGGTATGGCTGCCTGTTGCGGAACATACGGTACAGTCGCTCCAAACGGTGTCAGTGCCCTTGCCTCCTACGTTTGAGAAAGGAGCGTATTCGCTATGAGCATAGGCTACGAAAATATCCAAATCCATCCTTACGAGCTGGTCAAACTGGAGCAGCTTACTCTCACGAAGAAAATAAACGAGCATACCCGTCTCTATTTTACTGGGATCATCCCCGAGGAGCTACGGGACAGCTATGTGGAAAAGACAGAGAAGAACACGGTCATTCAGGTGAGTCAGCGAGACGAATCGGGCGAAAGCAAGCCGTTATTCAGCGGGATCGCACTAACGGTCGAAGTAAGGGTTGAAAGGGATGTTTACTACCTCATGGTTGAGGCCATTTCTCATACCTACCGGATGGATATCCAACAGCGTACCCGCTCTTTTCAATATACGAAGATGACGATTCCTCAGATGCTGGAGATCGTCGGCAAGGATTATGAAGGGCTGGATGTGATTGATGGGGCGACAGGCGGAGAGCCCATCAGCCGAATTGCCATCCAGTATCAGGAGACGGACTGGGCTTTTTTAAGACGCATGGCTTCCCACTATCATACGAGTCTAATGCCTGTGGCCCGTTTTGACAGTCCAAAATTTTATTTCGGCATCGAGGATAGCCCGGCACAAGTAGTGCTGGATCATACCCGTTATACCGTGCGCAAGCAAATGCTGCCTTTTCGCTATTTTCAGGAGAATGAACAGGCAAAGGTGGGCGAGAATGATTTTATTGTTTATGAGGTAGAGACGGACGAGGTGCTGGACTTGGGGGCTCGGTTAGCTTTTAAAGGACATAGTTTGTTTGTCATTGAGGCCTATACGGAGATGAGGCAGGGCTTACTGCGCCATCAATATGTGCTTACTTCGTACCAAGGATTGCGACAGAAACGTTATTATCAGGACAAACTGGCTGGTGCTTCGTTAGGCGGGGTGGTCGTGGACGTGCGTCAGGATCAGGTACGTATCCATCTGGACTGCGATGAGAAGCAGGCGGTCGAGCAGGCGCATTGGTTCACCTATTCGGCGGTGTATAGCGGCGGAGGACATACAGGCTGGTATGTAATGCCGGAGAAAGGGGATCCGGTGTCTTTATATTTCCCGGGAAGTCGTGAAGAAGATGGCGTTGCGGGAAGTGCGGTCCGACGTGCGGGGAGAGGGAGCGGACACAACAAGTTCTCCAATCCGCAGATGAAGATCTGGCGAACGCCCCATGGGAAGGAAATCCGTCTGGGACCGGATGAACTGGTCGTGACGGGGAAAGATGGCTCTATTTTTATTAAGCTGGACGACAAGGAAGGCATTCATATTGTAAGCAGCAAGCAGGTAAGTATCTCGGCGGGTGGCAATTTGAGCTTGTCTGCAGGGAAGAAGATGAGCTTGTCCGCAGGCAGCGAGCTGCGTATGGACTGCAAGGGCAGTCATATTCAATTGAGCGGATCAGCCGATATGAAGGGCAGCGAAGTGAAGTCGAATTAGGCTATAGTTCGCGAACGAATGAAGGCAGCTTGATGATATGACCTATGAAGAGCTTCAGATCGTGGGGGAATGTAAATGGAGAAGCCTAAAGAAGAGCTAGACCCGCAGCAAGCCGCCTCGAATCTGGCGTGGTACCTGATCCGCAGACACTGGGCACTGAAGTTCAAGGTGGTGCAAGAACAGCGGATGAAGGCCTGTATCGAGGACTTTCGGAGGTACTGCCGGGATATTCGACAAGAGCAGATTCAAGGGAGAAAGGGGAAAATCGGCTATATTACGTACTCCACGCTGCGTACCACATGGCTGGAGGAGCGGCCTGCTTATCTTGTAGAAGCTTCAGATGCCTTATGGATGCTTGATTCCCAGCCGATCCGATTTGAATGGGATACGAGCTGGTCATATTCCTATTGGTTCGATTTACGGCAGCAATTGCAAGAGGAAGTAGAGAAGCGGAGTGTTTCGCTATCGGAGCTTGAATGGGAGCATGCCATGTTGGAGGCGGCAGAACATATTCATGCACTCCTTGTAAATATGATTCGTCTCGCGATGAAGCAGGCCGTGTGCTTGCCGGAATTTCAAGAGTTGGAGCGGGAAGAGACGTTCGAGATTCGTGTGGGCGAGTACATGGATCACAGTGTATCGGTGTATCGAGAAGATCGCAGAGCCATGGAGGCAGATGAGATTCGGTTATGGCTAGAGGAAAAAGAAGAGCATGCATATAGTTATCAGGCGTTGACCCAAGTCCAACTGTCGGATGGAGATTATAGTTTGCTGGATTTTCGCTATACAGCTTTTCGCCAGATTGAGATGGAGCATAGCCGTCTATATGGCTGTGTTTTAGTAGGAACGGTGTGGCAGGAGAGTCAGTTGAATGGTAGCGACTTGACATACAGCTTGCTTCATGGAGCCGATTTCAGCGGATGCTCGATGAAAGGAGCGATATTGGATGTTGTTATGGGCAACGCCGGATATGGATCAGATGTTTCTTTGGATTGGGAGCCATTGGGTTTTGCCGGTGTAGATTTCACAGGGGCAAGCTTGCATAAGGCCAGCTTTCAAGGTGCGCAGTTGCGTGGAGCCGTATTTCAAAATGCGTTACTTCAAAGAGCAATATTTACCGGAGCGGATCTAACGGATGCCTGCTTTGCTGGGACAGATCTATCAGGCGCATCTTTTGCCGGCGCTTGTTTGATCGGGGCTGATTTTACGGGAGCTAATGTACAAGGAGTCATTTTTACAGATGTACAGCGTAGAGAAGCCATTGGATTGGGCGGGGTGGCTTTCGAGAACGCCCATCCCAATGGTAATCCTCCTACGCTTGCACAGTCGAGGGACGCTGTTAGTAAAAGGGAGTGGCTGCATTGAGATATTTTCGACTGATGGTAGATGAGCGGGTAAAGAACAGGGTGGAGCCTGCTGCGATGTCTCCTTTGCAAGTAAGAGATATCCTGGCAGATCCACAGGGACAGAACCAGCAGGAGGACCCTCTTTTTCTAGCTGTACATACCAGTCCACAAACGGTGTACCCGGATTTTTTGGAATTTCCTCTGCCGCTGGTGTCGGATCGGATGAAATCATTATTGGAGAAATATATGCCGGGACTGGAATGGAGAGCAGTCATTCTTACCGATTTCAAGCAGGTGAAACAGGACGTATACTGGTTGCTTCGTCCGCCGATGGAAGATTGTTTGTCCGCACAAACAGAATGGTACCCCAATCAGACATTGAAGCGTTTGGTACTGAGACAGGGGGCGTTGGAATCGCCTGTTTTTCGGATTAAGGGCTCCATCGAACCTCATATTTATATCCATTTGGCTGTGGCGGAAAGCCTGTTGCGACGATTCTTTACAGGCATTCGATTGCAAAGAGTTGAGATGGAGGCATGAAGGGGGAGAGAGCAAGATGGAAGAAACTCAGGTGAAACCGGGAAGCGCTGCGAAAAAAAGCTATGTTGTGGCAGGAGCGATCTTGAGCTGTAGTTATGGTACGCAGCCTACCCGTTTGAAAAGGCCTTTTAGCCATGGTGTCTACATAAAAAACAAAGCACAAATGAATATTGGGGATTACGTGCCTGGGGTGAACATCGAGTCTTTTGGGAACTGCTCCAGCCCGCTAAATCCAGCCGTGCAGGCGAGTGAAATGGTAGACATCTATGGCGTGAAGAAGGCTCCGTGTGTTCCGATGCTGACCATGCCGTGGCTGAACGGGAAAAGTGATGTGAAGATCGAGGGTCAGCCTGCCTTGATGCAGAACTGTACCCTTCAATGTCTATATTGTGGTCATATCCAAATCGAAAATGACGGGCAGGAGTTGGATTAAGGTTCGGCTCTCAAAACGTCAGGTTTCGGAAGTGACCGCGGCTTTATGCCGCCCGAAAGGAGAGATGAGCTCACTTGAGTGCATTACATAACGAAATCGGATATGAAAGTCTGCGTTTCTACGGTCCCTTTCAGCCTCAACATATAGAGAAGCTTCAAATTACAAGAACCATCAACGATCACGCATATGTAACGGTAAGCGGCATGCTGTCAGAAGAGCAGGGAGCTGCATGCATTGGACAGAACATGGAAGAGGAACCGATCGTTATCCGCCAGTTGGATGAGCGAGGACAATCGGTAAGACGACTGTTTCATGGCATTGTTACGCGCCTATCCGTGCATTGCTTTCGGGGCGTGTATACCTTTGAGCTGGAAGCCGCTTCGCATTCCTATCAGATGGATATCCAGATAAAGAAGCGATCCTATCAGGATATTCATCGTACCTACGATGATCTGGTCACAACGATGATTCGTAAATACAAGTTTGGAGACGCCATCGATACCGTAACCAACAATACCAAACTGGGAACTTTTGTTTTACAATATGAGGAGACGGATTGGGCATTTTTAAAGCGTCTGGCCGCTCGCTTTGGGTCAGTACTGGTGCCGGAGGTAACTGCAGCGTCGCCTAAGGTCTTCTTCGGAATGCCGGTAGGCAAACTGTACAAGCTGGAACGGGATGTAAGTTACCAGGTTCGTAGGACGTTCCATGAGCTGGAGACGGGGAAGCCGGGAAAACGTGCGGGCTCGTATGTGACCTACGTGTTCGAAAGCCTGCAATACTATGCGTTGGGTGATAGCATCGCGTTACCGATTGGACCTGGGAAAGAGCTAGTTGTTGTTCGGGCAGTAACACGGATGAAGGATGGACTGCTGCTTACCCGTTACGATCTCCAGGCTGAACAAGATATTCGCTATGCCCGCTATGAGAACGATCAAGCTACGGGGATTGCGCTGTCGGGCAGCGTGTTGCAGGTACAGCAAGATTTGGTACAGCTCCAACTGGATATCGACCCTAAGCAAGACCCGGCTAAGGCATGCTGGTTCCCGGTGGCCACTCGCTATGCAGCGGAAGAGCATAGTGGCTGGTACGATATGCCAGAGGTTGGGGCGCGTGTGGAGCTTTATTTGCCGACGAACCGGGAGCATGAAGCCTATGTCATGGATTCGCGACAGCATCGCCACGCACAAGGGGAGCCAGACGTTAAAGTATGGAGACATGCGCAAGGAAGCGGCGTGGATATGTCTAAACAAGAGCTGACCCTGTCTACCTCGGGAGGATTTTCAATTACACTCCATGAAGGGAACGGCATTACCGTCAGCAGCCCGGGAGATGTGCGGATTCAAGGCGGTCACGTGAAGCTGGATGCGGGTCAGGAGCTGTCGCTTACAGCGGGAAGTGCATTGTACCTCACAGGTGGAGCCAGCAGCATGGTACTAGACGGTGAAACGGATATCAAGGCCCCGGTGGTGGATCAAGAGGGAACGGTGAAGGCTCCAGTGTTCGTCATGGATCTTCCTTCTGTATCAGAGCCGCCACTAATGAACATCAAAGACTATGAAGCAGCACAAGCCGCAGCCAAGAAGGGTTCATCTAACAACACAAATACCCCGACCGCGAAGATCACGAACCCGGCGGATCAAAAACAAGCCGATGGATTGCTGGGTACGGAGTCCAAACTGCTAGGCGCTATTCCGATGATAGGGGCAGTAGCTGGAGCAGTAGTGGGAGTAGCAATGGGAGCGGCATTAGGCGGATTTGTCGGAGCGGCTGTGAGTACGGGTCTACTGGCAAGTGCTGCTGTTCCTGTTCGCAGTACAGGGACGAGTCATGTTGGAGGTGGAGGCGCAAAAGGTGGATTGCATCCACTGAAATATCTGGCCGGTTTGTTCATGCAAGGACTCATCAGTCAATACGAGCACGAGAAAGCCAAAGATGCCTATTATAGTAAGTGGCTGCTGGGCAAGGTGTTCACAAGTGCGCGTCATATAGCAAGTTCTGGTGGTCTACGAGAGTTGATTCAAAACATGGTGATAGAGTCAAATGCGATAGCTCATGCGTATCAGCAGGTTCCACCCGAACTGAGACAACGCTGGAAGGCGAACTACGATCGTTACATGGCAGAGCAGCTGCAACTGAAGCTAGAAGAAAATAGTGGTTGGGAAAGTAAACCAGCGAAGAAAGATTTTGTAGACATTTATCTGGTAGATCCATTTATAGAACTTGTCACCGGTGAAAAGCCCGGTATAAAAACCCAGGGCCAACAAGTGCTAGAAGCTGAATTGATTTCTATGCAAATGCAGCAACAATTAGTATTAACTGAGTTTTCGTCGGATCTGCAAGCTGCTTTGCGCGGTGCAGCAAGTGCTGATAGGATAGCTGAGGTGGTGTCTAAGTCTCCAAAACCATCTGGGGGAATACCAAAGGGGACGCCTAAACCGGCGAGTACGAGTAACCATTTTGAGGGGACGGGTAGTGGTGAGAGTTATTCTGGAAAGATACCTCGATCTGGACCAGAATGGGATGATTATTTCCGTTCAAAATATGGTGATAAGAATGTAGAATGGAAAACTAGTTCAGAGTACTATCTACATCCTCCTAAATATATTCCTTATACACCTAAAATCAGACCAAATGCAATAATTACAAAGCCTTCATTACCTAAAAGTGGGAAACCAGAGGGGAATTATGCTAAGATTCCACCAAAAGGTGATAGAGGATTAACGAGGCAAAATGAATCTGCTGATGTACTTGCAGAACAACGATATCGTACAACAATGCTTGACGAATTTGACAATGGTAACGGGTATGGAATCGTTCCCGAAAAAAGTCCAGACTTTATCATAGAGGGGCAGGTGTTTGATTGTTATGCTCCTAATACAACTATTCAAAAGAACGTACTTGACATGCTTAGAGATAAAACTACAAAACAAGCTAGGCGAATAGTGCTAAACTTAAATGATTACCCTGTTGAAAAAAGGGCTGAGCTTATTGAAAATCTAATTAGTCAAACACACAAGGATTTAAAATACCTAAATGAACTCCTAATTATCGAAGGTCGTCAAGTAACTAGAGCATACTGGAGGTTTGAATAAGATGGATTTTAGACTATCAGTTGGTTCTAATTTGCCTAAAGAAGAATTGGGGAAATTGCTTTACAATATGATTTACGAAGTATTATTTGTAGAATTAATTAATTATGAGGCAGAGGTATGGGATCGAACTGGTACTCAATACGTGAGCATCGGTTGCACATATTTTTCAATGAGCATTAATTTAGATGATGAAGATGACTATACAGAACGTTTTCGAGATATGAATCACGAAGCGTACGGTGTGAATACAAATGTACTTATTAGTATCCAATTTATAACGCGTACGTTTGATATCGGATGGTTAAAACTACTCGAAGTAATTGGAAAACTATTGCGGTTAAACAATCTGGATTTGGTTGTTGAGGATCACACAACGTATCCTCTATTAAAAAGGGATAAGGGGCGTTTGTTTATTAATAGTAGTTTAGATTATAGGACATGGTATATGACTACAGAAAATCTAGCACTACTGAATTATCCTTATCAAGAAGAAGATTTTTTTAAAGATAGTGAGAAATAGAAGGTGAATTCCCCTTGTTTGTAGAATGACATCAGAGTTTTTAAATTATCGTTTATTACAACCAACAGCGCCACAATGCGAGCTAATTGCCCATTGTGGCATTCTTTTTCATTTGCCGCTATATCTCAAGCAACACAAGCGGTGGCTGTTCAAAAAGACCCCATCCAGTACCGAATGAACTCACAATTCAATTAATACCAGACTTAACCCAGGCTTTGAATGATGGAGCTAAAATAGGTGATTTATACTTGTACACTACTAAAACAACCCCTGCCGAGTTTGGAGCAGCAAAGGTAGCTTGTCAAAATTGTACGTTTACTTTTAAAGGAAATGTTCTTGATGCACTTACTGGGTGGTATAAAGGAGACTAATAAATGATGAGTATGGATAAATTTAAGCAAATTTCATTAAGAGGTAGAGTTGCTTATGGAGTTAGCTGTTTTGAGAACGTCCTTCTAGCTTTAAAATATAATCTCAATGATTGGAAGATAGTTTTGAACAGGCCTGTTGATTAACCATATAACGGAAAATGTGGCTTTTCAAAAAGGACAGACCTCTCCCTTAAAATTGAAAGCTTTACAAGCCAAATCTGAGATAGCTGGTTAAGCAGCAAAAGTCGCGAAAACTGTACAAAAGTGAGAGCAGCATGACGCGGTACTACCAAACTGGCTGTATCATAGAAAAACTTCAACAATACATAGACAATCAAGGCGGAATAAAGCTGCCCATACACCGCATTTTCTGTTGTTCCAAATAAAGTCGGCACATTTAGATGCTGCTTGATCCAGCGAAAGAACAGTTCTATCTGCCAGCGGTTTTTATAAATCCCTGCGACTTGTTCTGCAGAGATCGTTCTTAGATTCGTAACCACCCGAATTTCATGGCCATGTCCATCGTGAAACGCAACAATTCTATGCCGTTCTTGAGAACGACATTGGGTGGTTCCAAGTAAACAAGTGATATCTCGAGTGATAGGAGAGCCTTCTGTTTTCTGACGACGCAAGGCGTGTGGGAGTACCGTGTGAATATTGTCTTTTAAGCGAATGACGAAAGATTGTCCTTCCCTCTTATAGCGATCCAATCGTTCGATTTTACCATATGCGCGATCTTGGACGAGAATATAGTCTGAATTCGCAAGCTCTTCGCCAACAGGCCCATCATGGCGGGATCCTACTGTTTCAACAACGTTCTGTGGTCGACCACTTGCTGCGTGAAAAGCAACATGCAGCTTCACTCCTGCTCGTTCGCCATGGAACGGGAGCCCAAGGCAGACGAGTCTTGCCTACGGTAATTGTTGTGGAATCGATAAGCAATAATTCTTTAGGAAACTTCAATTGACGCCGTGTCTGTCGGCTGCATTTCTGATGCACAAGATGAAATAACCGTTTGAACAGCTCAAAAGGAACATCCTTGGCTTTCTTCGAAAATGTTGAGTAATTAGCCCGAGTTAATCCGCAGGTAACCGCACGGTCAGCGCCATCTCGGTAACCATCCCACTGTTCGAAAGCCGCTTGTGCCCAGTATTGCAGCAAGGTGTAGACCGTAAACTTACGCGCGGTTTCATGGTAGCCTACCAGTTCGGCTAAATGAATTACTTCTTCTTCGAATAGAATAGATTGAAGTAATGACTGGAACATGGTAGACTTTTTCATGAGGTCACCTCTTTCGAATCGTGTTGTGTGGTGCAAACGATTTTACTGAAAAGGCGGCCTTTTTGCTGTGATATTTTTGTATTTTATTGGATAATCAACAGGCATGAGTTTTGAACTACTTATGGGAATTCACTAATTCTAGCAACTTAGAAGAATGTAATACAATTGCTAATGAATTAATTCCTGAGAATTTGCTGGAGTTTAAAACATATGAAAAGCATGAGTTTGAACGATTGAGCAAAGAGGAATTTCTGCACTTGTACAAACTGTATCAAGATATAGATGAATCCATTAACTTATTACTTTACAGTATTCATGAGCTTGGTGCTAGCCACGCATATGGTACGGTTAGTGGTTATGGTGAAAGTAGCTTAAAATCTTTGGAAAGACTTATAATTCTAATGTTAGATCACAAATATCCATTGCCAAGTGTATATCAATTCCTAACATACTCTATTAATGAAAATAAAGGATGGGGTAATAAGTTTGAGGGTACAAAATTATCTAAAATTCTGTAACGTCTTTTAAAGATTATATGTAAATTTAAAACATCAACAACAAAATCGTATAATACAATCAATAAACCAAAAAAACCTGACAACCAAACTTAATAAACTTTGAAGGCTTATTCCAACTTGAACAGTGAGGATGAGCCTTTTTAGTTAGTTGTCCCAGTCATAGATCAACCGAGTACCGGAAATGAAATCGTAGATCAAATAGCGGATCTTACTGGCGGCGCAGCAGGATTGGTTGTGAATCCAGGATGAGTTGGCACAAGTACACAGAACTTGTTCACAACAACGAATAAGAGGGTAAGTTCTTTAGCTGCTACCGAAGGCGGACAAATTGTACAAAATACGATTCCAAGGCGTTGGAAAAGATTATGCATCCCAATACCGCCTAGCGCATCACACATTACGACAGTTTGATGTTGGTTCCCGGTGGCCACTCGCTATGCAGCGGAAGAGCATAGTGGCTGGTACGATATGCCGGAGGTTGGGGCGCGTGTGGAGCTTTATTTGCCGACGAGCCGGGAACATGAAGCCTATGTCATGGATTCGCGACAGCATCGCCACGCACAAGGGGAGCCAGACGTTAAAGTATGGAGACATGCGCAAGGAAGCGGCGTGGACATGTCAGAACAAGAGTTGACCCTGTCTACCTCGGGAGGATTTTCAATTACACTCCATGAAGGGAACGGCATTACCGTCAGCAGCCCGGGAGATGTACGGATTCAAGGCGGTCACGTGAAGCTGGATGCAGGTCAGGAACTGTCGCTTACAGCGGGAAGTGCAATGTACCTCACAGGCGGAGCCAGCAGCATGGTACTAGACGGTGAAACGGATATCAAGGCCCCGGTGGTGGATCAAGAGGGAACGGTGAAGGCTCCAGTGTTCGTCATGGATCTTCCTCCTGTACCGGAGCCGCCACTAATGAACATCAAAGACTATGAAGCAGCACAAGCCGCAGCCAAGAAGGGCTCATCTAACAACACAAATACCCCGACCGCGAAGATCACGAACCCGGCGGATCAAAAACAAGCCGATGGATTGCTTGGTACGGAGTCCAAACTGCTAGGCGCTATTCCGATGATAGGAGCAGTAGCTGGAGCAGTAGTAGGAGTAGCAATGGGAGCAGCATTAGGCGGATTTGTCGGAGCGGCTGTGAGTACGAGTCTACTGGCAAGTGCTGCTGTTCCTGTTCGAAGTACAGGGACGAGTCAAGATAGAAGGGGTCAACTCATTCTATCTCCCCTACTTTCTTAAATATTTTCGTACAAGTTGGTCAGCCTGTCGAGTTACCTCAGGTAGTAAAGAGAAACCTTTAATAACCAATCACAAACTGTCGGCAGAGAAATGCGATGGCCAATGGATATAAAAAAAGTTATCTTACCTCTATTTGTCTTCTAAGTGAGCTAAATATCTATTTACCAATTGATCTGCCTGGCGAGTTGTCTCGGGTAAGCGGAAATGAGGAGCTAGCCGTAAAACCCATTGCATGCCGTAGGTAATGAGATTCGGTGTCCTACAGAGACATAAATAGGCTTTATATGATCCTGGGTTCTTAATACGATACCAACTTTGTCCGATTGATCAATGAGAGTTGCATATTCCCCTCTTTTTTGACCAGGTTCTTCGGAGTCTCCAATTAACTTGGTTTTACCACAACCTATTGTTGGAATATTAAACAGTACTCCCAAATGACTTGCTAATCCAAATCGTCTCGGATGAGCGACCCCTTGTCCATCACAGACTATTAAATCTGGTGTAATAGATATTTTACTGAATGCTTTAATAACCGAAGGTAATTCTCTGAATGAAAATAATCCAGGAATATAGGGGAAACTAGACCTACCTTCTACTACAGTGCTTTCAACTTGTTTTAGAGTAACGGCATCAAGTATTACAACGGCAGCTACTAATCTATCACTATTTTTACTATAGGCTACGTCAACACCAGCAATATAGTTAACTTGATTTAGTTGGTCTTCCTTCATTACTTTTAAGGCAAGCTCCTTTTGGAGAATAATTGCCTGTGATTCGCTTAAATCCCATGAATGCTGAATAACTTGTTCGATATCATTTTCTCCTTTCATAGATAGATCGGTAGTAGTTTTTTTATTATAGCAAGACTCGTATGGTACTATATCGCAAAAGTAAGTTGATATAATGGTGATAGTTATTAGTACATAGACGTGGGGATCATTTTCTTTTTTTCTGATTTTAAGATAACAACATAGGGGACGGAACAAGCTAAACAAGGTTACCTTCTGAAAAGAGGAGAGTGAAATTGAATATGAATATTGATACATTTAAACTAATTTCATTCAGAGGTAGAGTTGCCTATGGTATTAGTTGTTTTGAGAATGCACTAATATCATTAAAATACAATTCAGATGATTGGAAGATTGTTTTGAGATATCTATGGGAATTCACAAGTTCAAATAACTTAGAAGACTGTAACTCAGCAACAGCTGAATTAATTCCTGAAAATTTAATGGAAACTAAAAAATATGATGAAGATTTTGAGCGGATAAGTGAAGATGAATACCTAAGTTTATATAATTTATATCAAAATATTGATGAATCAATAAATATCTTATTACGAGATATTCATGAACTGGGAGTTAGTCATGCTTATACTAATATTAGTGGGTATGGGAAACGAAGTCTGGATGCATTGGAGACACTTATCAGTCATATGTTAAATAACGACTTTCCATTACCTGATATCGAACCATTTTTGAAATCCTCTATAGAAGAAGACGAAGGGTGGGGAGATGAGTTTATTGGTGTAAAATTATCTAAAATTCTGTAAGGGACTGTCAATAATTTTGTGTAAACTTATTTACACCCCCAACAACAAAATCGTACAATATAACGACAAACTCGATTAAACACGTTTGATAAACTTTCAAAGGCTCATCCCACTTAAACGATAAGGAGGATGAGTCTCTTTAATATGACGGATTATAATATGAAGTGCGACATCTAGAAAACAAAAAGGCCCGTGTGAGTTTTGTGTAAAATGGGAATTACCACACCACCATTCATACAGGAGAACTAACATGAGCTACTCCCAACTTAACATAATTGAACGTAGCAAACTAGAAGCTCTGCATCGACTTGTTTGGACGACACGAGAAATTGTTTGTGAGTTGGGTAGACACCATTCCCTCATCGCACGAGAAATCGAACGCGGAAGCCTCAGAGCAGTATACGAAGCCCCGGTCGGCTCAACACGCTTATCGTTGCCGCAGCACCTAGTGCTTCTGTCGGCAACGATAAGCCTTAACTTGCAAATGAGAGCTGACCGAGAAGCTGGTTCAGGTTCGCAAGCGTGAAACCTTCGGCCACTGGGAGCTGGATACCGTTGTCTCTAGCCGTGGCAAAAGCAAAGCTTGTGTAGCCACTTTTATTAAGCGTAAGACTCGGCACTACTTAGTCTTTAGGATGCCCGATCGTAACGCCTATCGATGGAGGTTGCTTTTGGTGTTGTTGCCAGCCAGTATCCTCAAGCCGCCTTTCCAACCGCTACCGTAGATCGCGGGAAAGAGTTTGCTTGCTATGCCAACCTTGAGAACTCTCATAAATCTAAAAATTTATTTTGTAGATCCGTATTCTCCTGGTAACGAGGCTATCTCTCTCATTAATAATCGTCCACGTAGATGTCTAGGCTGGATGTCTGCTCACGAAGCGTTCATGAATGAACTGTCGTACTTAGCTTGACAATCCGTCAAATAAATAAATCCCAGGAATTCACCGTTTCCTGATCAGTTGAGATGGACTCACTTTCTGAATTTGAACAAGGATATCAAATGTTTTACCTAATGGTACATCAACAGTCGTTGGGAAATCTGGACCTACCGTTGTTACTCCGGCAAAAATGGTATGTTGCTCGTTTAGCCAAGTTTTAGTCACTCCGCTTGCCTTACGTAAATCAACAAAGAACTGGTCGTATTTTACTTGTCCAAAGGTATAGTTGTAACTATTCGGGTCATTTAATTTTAATGTTCCATAGGGACCGAATTCTTGGTTACTGTTGTAAACATTGTAACGTCCCTCATAGACAGATGTTCCAATGGATACATACCGTTTTCCATAGTGTTCTGCTAAATGCTGCCCAGCTACTTTAGGGTATACGAAGGGGATCATGTTTGTTTTCGAAACGTGCCCATTATGTCCCCACACGATTGTTTTTCCTATATGTTCTTCTGTCCATTTCGCATTCTCATACATGGCAATATCGTGTTCCAAATAAAAGTCTTCCAGGTTATCAGGATATGCGGCTGTCATTGTCGTAAATTGCTCGATAATACGGGCATTCTGTTTGATCCATGCGAACTCTGGGGATTTTCCATTCAGTTTATTTTTATTTTGCTCTAATAAAGCGCTGATTTGTTTCGCATCTGAAACATACCGTGCTTTCGTTTCTTTCTTAAGATCACCAAAGGTATCTAAATCCTTGGTTACAGGAATAAGGCCTTTCATCTTTTGTTCGAAACGAGTGACAAGTTTCGGATCGTATTTCTTTACATACGTTAGGATAGTGTTATAAACACTCTCGTTTACGGTTTGTATATCCATCCCGATGATCCGTATTTTGGATTTATGCTTTGGATCAGCATTATATTGGCGTATCCATTGAAGCAGATCTATGATTTCTTTCGTGTTAAATACAGGACTTAGATATTGGCTTGGGTCCCCTTTACCCGTAAGAACATAGCGATCGAGTCCCAATGCTCTGTCCCATCCCTCTTCTAACACTAAGGCCTTAAAGCCCATTTCAGCTGTCAAATAATTAACAATGCGATGCTTCATGGTAAAAACTTCGTGAGCTCCATGCGTCGCTTCGCCTAAACCAACAATTGTAGCTGATCCGATCATATCCTTAAGCGGTCTTAAATCCTGAAGAGATGCTGTTGGATCCGTTGACTTTAATAGCATGGCATGCTTTTCTAACCATTTTATCTGTTGAGCCATTTGATTTGTGTTGTAGGAACCTGTAACAGAAACTTCTGCTTTCGAAGTTGCATAAGTACTTCCTGTCAAACTAGTTAGAGTGATAATAGAGGCAGCAATTGCGATACCCATTTTCTTTTTCATAAAATCCTCCTGAAATACTTTATAAGTTGGTTTGTTAAGATAAATATATTCTAGTTCCTAAAAGTCTCTTTTTTCTTACTAGGTTCTTAAGTAAACCTTAAGATGCTTATGTATATACAAAAGACAAAGCAGCTGCAATCCTTATAGTTGAAGGAATATCTATTCAACCTCTTAAATCTGCTGTAAAGAAATCGGCTCCTACGTTTGTGCAGCAGCAGTTCAGGCATATCCATCTCTCAAGGAATACATAAAGAGGGCTTTCCTAAGAAAGTAGAAGATTCTACTTTTGGGAAAGCCCTTTTTTATTGCGTGTGCTGCTTATTCTATCCTTATCGCTAAATTATCTGCTTGACCGTATTAATGAGGCAAGTCGCTGGATACGACGGATTGCAGGGTGCGGTTTCTGTCTGCGTTCAGTTCCCAGAACATTGCGCCGCGTAATCCTTTGGATTTGATGAATTCATTCTTCAAATGAATGGATTGCTCGTCATCATACGAAATAAAGACTTTCGTAGATGGATTGTAGAGGAATGGGGTCTGCGTCACATTGTTCCAGTAGCGGGTATAGCCTTGGCCAGCAACCGTGTATTTGCCTGTAGAATCAGCAGACAGCAGGCCGATGTTCTGCATGTGGGCGAAGTCATACGTCGAGCCGCTGGAACCGCCAGTGGCTTCACCGCTGCAGCTTTGGTACAATCCGTTGTTATTTGGACCCGCGTTGCATCCTTTCCAGCCATAGCCATAGAATGGTTCGCCTACGGTTATTTTATTGGCAGGAATGCCTTTATTCAAATAGTTGGTTACGGTGGAATTGATGTTGAATTGACTGCTGCCGTTTGTGTTGGCTGGGTCGTTGTACAATGGCGACACGATGCCGCTAGTGGCATCCCAAGGGCCGTAGTAGTCGTAGGTCATGATGTTAATCCAGTCCAAGTACTGTGCAGCGTTGGACAGCCAGTTGTTGGTGCCGCCTGCATCGGCAAGGAAGCTGGAGTTCGCGCTGGAAGCGATCGTAATGTAGTAGCGCTTGCCGTCTTGTTGTCCGGCTTTATCAAGAGCTTGGCGAAGGGTTTGCAGCAGCAGGATGTAGTTGGCTTTGTCGGCTGTACGCTGGCAAGTCTGACCCGATGCGCAAGGTACGCCAATGCTGTTCGGATATTCCCAGTCGATGTCGATGCCATCGAATTGATATTGACGCAGGAAATTGACGGCGGAAGTGGCGAAGTTGCCTCTTGTGACAGGGTCATTCGCGGTGTTGGAGAATTGGTTGGACCACGTCCATCCGCCTACCGAGGCGAATAATTTCAGATTCGGATTGGTGTTTTTCAGCTGTCGGATCGTTACCAATTGGTTGTACCCGCCACCAGCTGTACCGTCTGTAAATGAATCTCCAATCACGATAGAACCGTTCGGTGCATTATTTGCAGTGCCATTGCTGTTTTGACAGGTCCATGTGTTCGGATTTGGATTATCGGAGCTCTTGGAAGGATTGCCATGTTTGCCGTTCCAGCAAATATCAAGGAATGCATAGTTGATGACCGTTACTTTTGTCGGGTCAACATTGGCAGGCGTTAAGGACGGTGTATCGTAAGCAGCCCAGCTTGGGAAGTAGCCAATAATCTCATATTGGGATGAAGATTGGGAATGTGTAGTAACGGTGAGCGCATTACTGGCGGCGGACACATTGCCTGCAGCATCTTTTGCTTTTACAGTAAAGGTGTAAGCAGTGTTGGCGGTTAAGCCTGTAACAGTGTAGGAAGTTGTATTCGAAGTACCAGCCAGCGTCGTGCCATTATAAATATCGTATCCGGTGACGCCGATGTTGTCTGTCGAAGCGGTCCAGCTTAATGATACAGAGTTTGTCGTTACGGTAGGTGCTGTTAAGTTGGCAGGCGCTGTTGGTGGCTCTGTGTCTATAATAACAGCGCTTGTCGTGACATTGACAGGTGAGCTGGCAGCGGATACGTTACCGGCGGCATCTTTCGCAGTGACCGTGAACGTATAGGCAGTGCTGGCATTCAAGCCTGTAACGGTATAGGAAGTAGTTGTCGAAGAACCGGCGAGTATGGAGCCGTTGTACACATCATAACCTGTGACCCCAACATTATCCGTTGAAGCCGTCCAGTTCAATGTAACCGAGCTGCTGGTCACGTTGGAGGCGGTTACATTAGCAGGTACTGTCGGAGGTTGGGTATCCGGAATAATAGCTAATGTCGTTGCGCTCACAGGCGAGCTGGCAGGGGAAATGTTGCCGGCAGCGTCTTTAGCTTTAATGGTGAAGGTATAAGTGGTATTTGGCGTTAAGCCTGAAGCGGTGAAGGAAGTTGTCGCAGTCGAGCCTGCAAGTGTCGTTCCATTATAGACGTCATAGCCCGTAACACCGACATTGTCGGTAGATGCCGTCCACCCAAGGGTGATGGATACGGTTGTGATATTGCTGGCCGTAACATTCGTTGGAGCAGTCGGCGGCTCCGTGTCGGTAGGAGCTAATTGTTTGCTCCACAGTGCAGGAACGTTTGGCGGTTCCCATCCGACAAGAGAGGTATGTCCTTGTACACATTGGTAGGTATCGGTTCCATAGGTGACGAGGTCTCCTGTTTTATAGACAGTATTCGGTGCCCAAGGTGAAGCGGCGAAGGCAGTCAATGGTACAGCTGTGAATACCAAGATGAAGACAAAAAACAAGACAGCACTAACTTTTTTGACCTTTCTCAATCTTAATCACACTCCGTTTCATATTGGGTTAGGTTCGCCAGACCTGAGGAATACAGCAAACATCTCCTTTCACTAACAAATCTATGTAATCGCATTCAAATTTCTTAGAACGATAGATGGATGCTAGGTGGATCAGAATGCGAAATTACAAGCCAGGGCAGGGTTAAGATGCTCAAATTAAGGCGGTATCTAAGACAAAAAATAGAAACAGCATAGTCTTGTATGTGATGAAGTTAGTGAAGTGTGAAGAAGGCGTTATTCATCTTAAGAATCCATGTGTTATAAAGAGGAGGAAGAGGCGGAATAAAGCGAATCGCTTTAACAATTTGCAGTCATCGTTTGACGTGTTGCTTGAAATTTAGTAGTTCATAAATACTGGGTCAAATCGAGGAGATCACAGTTACAGATTTTCCAGATAAACGTTTTAACACGAAAATAAATATATGCACGAGGCGAAGCGAGTATGAACGTTATGATGCCGAATGAAGCACGTGCTAGGGAAGGCCTATTTTTTTGATTTCCATTATGAGGATGGTGTCTGAAGCAGCTGCCTTATATAATAGAAATAGGAGCAGATAGAAGAAAGATTAGGAATGCGGACTTAATTATGGATACGTTTTGCAAGCTTCCTCGTAGTAGTAAAGTAGTGAATGTAGTGTATATCTTCATATTAATACAATCAGTTGATATAGGGAAGTAGAAACGATCCCTTTCGATGTGTATGGCTCCATACTATTATTGTCGGAGGTACTGCAGAATATGGCGATTATTGATGTAATCAAATATGATGGTTCACCTGATGTATTTGCATGGAAGTTTCCCAATTATGAGCTGGCAACGTGGTCGCAGCTTATCGTAAATGAGTCGCAGGAAGCGATTTTGTTCAAGGGCGGGCAAGCGCTCGATAGCTTCACAGCGGGCAGGCATACGCTTAGCACGGCGAATATTCCGATATTGAATCATATTGTTAACTTACCGTTCGGAGGGGACTCTCCGTTCACTGCGGAAGTATGGTATGTCAATAAGGTTCATTCTCTGAATGTAAAATGGGGCACGCGTACACCGCTTCAATTGCAGGATCCTAAGTATCAGTTGTTCGTGAAGGTGCGTTCCTTCGGGCAGTTCGGCATTCAGATCGAAGATGCGCGCAAGTTCTTGGGCAAGCTTGTAGGCACACTGCCTGTATTCAATCAAGATACGCTGACCGAATATTTCCGCGGCGTGCTTATGATGAATATTCACCAGCTGATTTCTTCCTACTTCGTGCATCGCAAAATTAGTATATTAGAGATCAATGCCTACATATCGGATATTTCCAAGCATATTCAAGAACTGGTTGCACCGGTGTTCGAGGAATACGGCATTCGTCTGCTTAATTTCTATGTAGACTCGGTCAATACGCCTGAGGATGATCCAGCCACACAGCGTTTGCGGGAAGCGCTGGCGAAGCGGGCTGAAATGAATATTATCGGATTCACCTATCAGCAAGAGCGTACATTCGATACGCTTGGAGAGGTCGCTAGGAATGATAGTGGAGTGAAGTCAGATCTGATGGGTGCAGGTATTGGGCTTGGCATGGGGTACGGGGTTGGCGGTGCTGTAGGCGGCGTCATGACGCAGATGGCAGGCGAGCTTCGAGTTGATGCGCATGACAAGGTATGTCCGAAGTGCAATCGTGGCAATCAGCGAGATGCCTCCTTCTGCACAGGTTGCGGTACATCGCTGGCTGTAAGTGGCGGCACGGATAAGCCGGTTGAGGTGAAATGTCAGGCATGTGGGGAGCAGATGCCGCGTACGACCAAGTTCTGTCCACACTGCGGGGATCCGTATAATCCATGCCCAGAATGTGGGGCTGACAATCCACCGGATCAAGGAGCTTGTATCGAATGCGGACAAGCGATGCCGGTTCCATGCCGACATTGCGGTGAGTCGGTATCTACCAAGTCCAAGTTCTGCCCGCACTGCGGCGAGGTGACGACGCTTACTTGCAGCGGGTGCAACAGCGAGGTTAAGCCGGGGCAAAAATTCTGCGTGGAATGCGGCAATAAGCTGGTATAGGAGGAGAATATCATGAAGTGGGCATCACGGTTCAAGTGGATTACGTCAGCGATATTTCTCATTCTAGCAGCGGTAACGGTTGGATTATTCTTTGGCCTGAGCGATGTCGAATCCCGCGGATTCTCGTGGTGGCTGTCCTTCGGCTCGCTCATGATGGCAGGACTGATCAGCTATCTATTTTGCATGAGTATGCTCGTCCATCTGTCTAAGCACAAGGATGAGGTTCCTATGAATTTATCAATGGGAGCCATCGCCTTCATTTACAATATTGCAGTTCTTGTACATATTGTGCTGTTTTGGCTCGTCCTGGATGTATCCGAGAAGCTGTACATGTGGATTCACATCATCACCTTTGCATTAGCGTTCATTTTGGCGCTCCTCATTGGCCTCACGCGATTATCTGTTGGCCGCTTGCAGAAGGATGAGAGCAATCGAATGCAATTTAAGAAGCGACTTCAGCTTGTCTTGCATGGAGCACGACTGGAATTGGAAGGCTGGGAGCATCCAGAGCGTGATGTGCTGCTGGAACAGATGGGCAAGCTGGAGGAGCAGGTGAAATATAGCGATCCAATATCAGTACCGGCTATGGTGCTGGAGGAAGGACAGATCATAGATCAGGCCTCTCGCCTGGAGGAAGGTGTACGATCTGTGGTGCGTGATCGAAATACGGTATACAGCGCTGATGAACTGCGAGACATGATCCGGCAGTTGTCTAACGGAATGAAGCTGCGCAATGAGCAGTTGGCAAGTTTAAAATAGCAGTGGCGATGAATAGATGCCAGGGGTAGACAACGATATATAAAATATGAATGTATGCTCAATAGTTAAATATTTAAATAGATAGAAAGGTGAACTGAACTCCATGGGTGGTTTATTACGCACAATAGGAAGAGTGCTGCTCTTTTTGCAAGTTGCTTTTATTTTTGGCTTTTTCGTAAGCTTATCCCGTGTTACTCCTGCTGATGATCCGGTAGGTAAGCTAGGATTCTCTGTATTTGTATTCGGGATTCCAGGGCTCATGTCGTTCATCGGTGGCAAGTATTTGAAGAAACGCAAGGAAACACGGAAGATGATGCGGGAGCAGAATCTGATTCCGGCGCGCGATTCGTTAAGAGTGAGCGACTTGCTTCGATTTATCGGTTATATCATATTGTTCGGCATCGAGTGGAAGTTTCTCAGTGTATTGGCGGAGTGGCCTGTGCCTAAGTCTCAATTAACGACAATATATGGCGTAGGGCTATTCTTCTTCATCCTCGGTATCTTCATGCTCTGGCGGGCTTCTCGAATCGATGCGAAGGCAGATGCGTTGTACATGCAGCAGCAAGCAGAGAACATGAACCCCTCAGACGAAGATAACGAAGACGATGAAGAAGAGAATGAGGATGGGGATGACGAACCGTTACATAGTCGTGCTGCTGCAGAGGTGGCTGCCAGTGCGCCATTGCTTCCGAAGATGGTCAGCTGTCCGGGATGCGGCGCTCAGACCGAGGTACCTCCTCGATCTACTGCTTCTTGCGACTATTGCGGATCTGCGGTTCCGTATGAGTAAGCATAGCAAATTGCTAGGCGATAATTCTTGCTGTGCAGAAATCAGAGAAACCCGGGGTTGATGACCGAAATAAGCTCAACAGAGCTATAGATGATTTTAGTAGAATTCAGGAGGAATGGGAGACATATAATGAAGAAAGGCTCTTTTTTTAAAGTAGTAGGCGGAATCTTTTTATTTTTCCAAATCAGCTTTATCCTCTCGTTCCTTCTTAACTTGTCACAGCTTCACGAGATCGAGGATTGGTCCGGGAAATTGTTGTATTCTGTATTCGTATTCGGCATTCCAGGAATTTGTCTGTTCCGCAAGGGCAAGCAGCGAAGGACAAAAGCCGAAATCGAGCTGCAGCTTCGTCAGCGGGGCATATTACTGCCTGCCAAGAAGCTATGGAGAGCCAGCAATTTCATGCGAGGCTTGGGCTGGATGATGATGTTATTCGTAGAGCTTGTGTTGCTGGGAAATATGATGATCTGGTCAGATATGCAGGATGAAGTAGAGATGCTGTTTGTTTTTGTATTATTACTGGGTGTTCCGGGTGCTCTTCTCGTGTGGGCAAGCACGAAGATAGATCGCAGTACGGATGAAAAAGCTATGGTAGAACAGTATCGGGTACAATTGGTGAATGAGATGACCGATCTCGCTGAATGGGACGATAACTTTAAACCTTACGAACGTGCGGCCTCAGCTCCTGCCAACAAGCCGATGCTCCCAAAAGTAGTCGACTGCACGGGTTGTGGTGCCCAGATAAAGGTGCAGCCTGATTCTGTAGCAGCATGTGAGTATTGTGGCTCCATGATGGCATACGATGCAGTGTAATATTATGGAGCTACTATGATTCAGAAATGATGGTACAATGAATGGGTTCATTTTATAAATAGGTGGGATATCCTTGGAGATGTCGTTACGCAAAGCGCGGATATGCAAGACACCGCTGCTTTTTATTTTGCTTTCATTTCTGTGCATCATTCTTTTTTACATGTGTGGCGTCTTCATGGGGTACAGCCCAGATATGCTTATTCAAGTCCCATTCATTATGGCAGGTTATACGGCTTTTGTATTTATTTTGGCCTATTTAGCATATCGGCATTTGCAAGAGGAACGGGCATTTATCCTTTTTATCGCATGCTTAGCCTTCTGTATCCGGTTTATGTGGGTACTTGTTGTTGATACGAAGCCGGTGTCTGACTTTCACATTATGTACGATGCCGCGGTGAAAATGTCGGTAGGGGATTTCTCGTATAAGTACAGCGATTATTTCCAGGCATGGACCTATCAATTAGGCTTCACGATGTATCAGGCGCTAATGATTAAGATCTTCGGCACAAGCTTGTTGCCCTTGAAAATCATAAATGCACTCTGTTGTGCAGGCATCACGGTGCTGGTATATAAAATTGGACGGAATCTATTCCATGAATTTGCGGCGAAGTTCGCTGGCATCACTTATTGCTTCTTCATTCCCAGCATTGTAATGAGCTCGGTATTGACGAATCAGCATTTGGCGACGCTTCTGTTCTATCTTGGGTTTTACTGTTTGCTCCAAAAACGAACGCCCAACTGGAGAGTAAGCATTACAATAGCGGTGGTGTTGTCACTTGGCAATCTCATACGTCCATTGGGCATTGTGATCCTATTAAGTATCCTGTTTTATGCCGTGATTTATCTAATCGTACTGAAGAAGGAGTCTATCAAGAAAGTGATCGGCTTCCTTGTTATTTTCATGACGACCTATTTTGCTGTCTTCTACCTGGTTAGCTTCATTGCGGTAGGAACGGGAATCTCGAATACGCCATTAGAGAATCATGATCCGATGTGGAAATTTGTATTGGGCTTCAATCGTGAGACAGAGGGGGCCTATTCGGAAGAGGACTTTAAAACAGTGTCGCAATATCCGTTAGGAGAAGAGCGAACGCGTATCGAGAAGGAAATGGTGTGGGAGCGCCTGTCCAATGTTGGAGAGCTGTCGAATCTCTTCTTGAGTAAAATTCGGCTTATGTGGGGCGAGGTAGATGCGTTATTTTGGAGCCTGAATACGAACAGCGTGAGCAGTCTATTCGGTTTGATTCATACGTATTCGTATGTCAGTTACTTTGTCATTATCTTACTGCTGTTCTTAGCCGTCGATCTTCTTATTCTGCGCAGGGATACCGAACATAAGTATCTGTTCTTCATTCTATTAATTCTAGGCTATATGGGTGTGCATCTGTTCATTGAAGTGCAGCAGCGGTACCGATACTTCATTATGCCATCGATGATTATCATTGAAGGGTATGGCGCTTATGCGCTCGTTGTCGTCATGTCCAAGTGGAAGGAGCGCATCCCATTCCGCCGACTGCTGCGACTGCGCGTGAAGGATGCACGACAAGAAGTCGCCGAGGAAGCGTGACCTTGCTTTTTTAAACCAAACTTAAACGTGAGCCATCCTTGCCCTTAACCTTCTCGATTTATGCTGTTTATGCAAGACAACAAAGACATAACCAGAAGGTGAAACAATGATAGGATGGAAGCGAACACTCATTATGGGGGCGGCAGTCTGCATGATTGCCTGCACCTCAATCGCCAACAGCGCAGTAGCAAGCAGCATTGAAGCAGGTGAGGCGAACATGGCAATCAGCCAAGCGTGGAAGCAGTGGGTCAAGGAGCATGCGAAGCCGGTTGCCATTCATGATGAGAGCCATGGAAAGGAACAGGAAACGAAGGAACGATTTCAGGATCTTCAGTTTCTGAAGCCGTTATTGCAGCATAAGCGAATGGTCAGTCTAGGAGAAGCGTCACATGGTGCATCGGAATACAATTCGGCGAAGGTTCGGCTGGTTCAGTTTTTGCATGAACAGCTCGGGTATGATGTACTCGCGTTTGAATCGAATCTGGGCGAGACATCGGCTGCGTTTGCGGAGATTGGCAAGCGCACACCTAAAGATATGATAAAGAGTTCGATCTTTGGTGTATGGCAGGTGGAGGAGAACTTGCCATTATTCGAGTATATCGCGCAGCAGAGCAAGACGGCACGGCCGCTTATTTTGACAGGGATTGATGTACAGGGTACTACGGAACCGTTTATTGCATTTGTGGAGAAATGGTTCGCCCAAGTCGACAAGAGCAAAGCGGTATCGTTCGCGCAAACGGAACGATGGTATTTGAAGGTGCATGCCTACAAGGATATGGAGCCATTCAAGCGGGAGCAATCGCTGCTGATTGCGAAGTATCAAGTATTCCAGACGTTCGTGAAGGAGAACAAGACGAAGCTGCAGGCTGTTCACCCTGAGCATCCAGAGCTCGTTCCCATTATGGAGCGTGTGCTGCAGAATCGCATCGATATGCTGGAGACGTACTGTGAACGAATGGTGAAGCTATTTGCTGGGATTGAGCCTGAGCGACAGATGAAGGAAGCCAGCTATATTCGGGATGAGCAAATGGCGAGCAATGCGGCATGGCTTGCCGAGCGGCTGTATCCCGATAAGAAGATCATCGTATGGGGGCATAATTACCATGTTCGAAAGCATAATTCGACGATGGTAACCGAGCATAATGGCTTCGGCTTCGACAATCACCCTTATCCGACAATGGGGGAGATGCTGCCATTCTCGCTGCGGAAGGACAATTATGTGATCGGATTGTATGCCTATCAAGGAAGCTCCAGCAAGAATAGCAAGGATACCGAGCGCATCACGCTGCCGCATAATGAAGGAAGCATAGAGGCGCTGCTTAGAGCAGGAGGCCACCCTAATCAGTTCTTGGATCTCACACAGGCGAAGCTTGAACCGGGTACATCATGGATGTTCACTCCTCGTATTGCTAAAGCGTGGGGCGTACTTGAGGAGACGATGGTCGTTCGGGATCAGTATGATGGTCTATTGTTCGTTGACACGATCCATCCATCACGGCGGATTGCACAATAATATAGGTTGAATAGGGCTGCATACGGGATGCAGCTCTTTTTTGTGTATTGAGGAGGAGGATTCCCCCTATGACTGATTTCGCCTTTTCAATTGCACATTCGGTATCGCCTGTTTGGTCAATCATGATATGATAGAAGAGAATGGTTTCCAAGCTAACCCAGATTGGATTGGGAACGGGATCAGAGTGGAAGAGGAGGGGAAACCGATGATGCTCGAGCGTCGAGAGTTGCAGCAGAAGCCCATGCCACAGGATGTCCAATTTTATCGCGCTGAGAGCGAGATCGGAACACCGCTGCCTTTTAAAATATATCGTTGGAACCATGCGGGTGGCAGCATACGTGATCATACGCATGACTATTTTCAAATCTGGTATGTCGTGAAAGGCGAGTTCATGCATACGATCAATAATCACACGTATCGGATGGTGAAGGGCAATATTTTTGTAATTCCACCATACGCCGTTCATCGGGTGACATTAGTGGCCGGTCAAGGAATTGACATTATTGGACTTGAGTTTCTCCCGCATTTTATTGACGAGCAGTATCAGCCGCATAATGGAAGCAGAGGGAGGTTCGACTACTCCTATCTGGAACAGTTCATGCTGGATGAGGAACATGTGACTCCGAAGGTGGCATTGTCGGGAGCGACTGATCTTGAGGTATCGAAGATTCTGAATGATATGTTGGACGAATATCAGCAGGCTAATCGTTATTACGAACTGGTACTTAAGGCGGATCTGCTGAAGCTGATGACGATGCTTGTGCGAGAGATGGATCGACAGCGCAATTCCGATGACGTGGATGAACGATTGGGCAAATTCAAGGAATTGATGACGGCCGCAATTCATTACATTCATGAGCATTATAATGAAGAGCTTCGCCTAGAGATGATCTGCCGCAAGTTTAATATTTCGAAGACATACTTCTGTGATTTATTTAAACGGTTTACCGGTAAGACATATAATGATTACTTGGTCGATATTCGGATTCACAAGGCGGCCGCGATGCTGCTTGATACTGATATGTCGGTAACGGATATATGCTTCCAAGTGGGCTTTAATGATGTTCCGTACTTTTCCCGAGTTTTTAAGCGCAAGACGGGGGTTACGCCAAGTCATTTCAAAAAGAATGCCTTGTCCGTGTGGCAGCATAGCTAGATGAACTCAGGAGATGTCTATGGCAGGCTCAAAATGTAACCTCTTGCCTTCCGTAGATGAGGGACCAGCATGTAAGGAGAGAAATAGCTCCAAGTGAGTAATGAGCAGTTATTGCCGCATCGTATGCAGAGATATTGATAGCGAAAATAAAAAAAGATCGGGTCCAGCGCATCAGAGACATCTGACTGCTGAAACCCGATCTTTTTTACATTGTTGTGGGCGAATATGGCCAGACGAATCTAATCAATGTTTCAGATGTGTATCCAAAAACTTCACCATGGCATTGTAGAATTCGATGCGGTTTTCCTCATTGTTGAAGCCGTGGCCTTCGTTGTCCTTCACCATATATTCGACGTCAACGCCTCTCTTCTTGAGGGCTTCGACGATTTGATCGGATTCGGCTTTGTTCACGCGCGGATCGTTGGCGCCTTGCGCAACAAAGAGCGGCGTTGTGATTTTGTCCGCATGGAATACAGGAGATACGGCCTTCAGCATGTCTTTGTCCTTCTCCGGATGGCCGATGCGCTCATAGAACATGTTGCGGTTCGCTTCCCAATAAGGCGGCAATGTATCAAGCAGGGTGAAGATGTTGGATACCCCGACATAATCGACGGCTGCTGCATACATGTCCGGCGTAAACGTAATGCCGGCTAGTGTCGCATATCCGCCGAAGGATGCACCGTAAATGCCGACGCGCTTCGGATCGGCGATGCCTTGCTTGATTGCCCATTGTACGCCATCCGTGATGTCATTTTGAATGTTGCGGCCCCACTGCTTATTGCCGGCGTCGATGAATGCTTTTCCGTAACCCGTAGAGGAGCGGAAATTAACCTGCAGCACGGCATAGCCGCGATTAGCCAGCAGCTGAGCTTCCGTATTGAAGCCCCACATGTCGCGGGTCCATGGACCGCCATGCGGATTGACGATCAGAGGGAGGTTCTCCGGTGTCTTATTCTTCGGCAGCGTTAAGTAGCCATGAATCGTCATGCCGTCTCTGCTCTTATAGGAGATCGGGTGCATGTCCGCCATCTGCTCTGGATTGAGCCAGTCACTCAGGTTGGCGAGCAGCGTCAATTCATCCGTTGTGGAATCATAGTAATAATACTTGCCCTGCACTTTATCAGTGGATAGGCTGACGATGAGCTTGGTCTTGTCTTCATTGTAGTCGTTGATGCCGATTTCGCTTTCTGTTGCCTGCAGCTTGTGCTGAAGTTTTTTGTGCAAAGCCTCGAATGACTCATCAAAATATTTCACATGTACTTTATCCGTTATATAAGCAGTCATGAGCAGTTTATCTTGCTTATGGTCATACACCGCTCCTGCCAGATCGACGTCCGGATGGGAGTAGATCAGCTGCTCATTGCCCTGAAGGTCGTACTTGACGAGCGCGGACTTGTCGCGTCCTTTATTCGATACAGCATAGATCGTCTTATTGTCCTTGGAGAAGCCGAGCGGGTTAACATTGTCGCCGCCTGATGTCGTAATGAATGGCTTGAATTCGTCTTGCTCTGTCGCGCGGTACAATACGACACCCTCGATGCCGTCTGAAGCAACGGCAAGACGAATTTTGCCGTCATGGTCGGCAATCCACTCTTGAATGTCGCCAGGATTTTTCGCGACCAGCTTCGTTTCGCCTGTCTTGATGTTCAGCTTGTACACGTCAAATGCCTTGGCGTCTTCCTTGTTCATGGAGACGAGAATCTCGTCCTTAACGCCGGGCAGTGCACTGACTACGCCGACTCGAACCTTATCGAATGGCGTTAATTCCTTCTCTTCATTGCCGTTGAACGCTGCGGAGTACAGGTGGAAGTTCTCGTCTCCGCCCTTGTCCTTCAAGTAGAGGATATGATCGCCTTTCCAGAAGAAGCCGGAAATATCACGATCCTTGGAGCTCGTTACGCGCACTGGCTCGCTGGAACCGTCCATCTTCTGTACGAAGACATTCGAGCGATTTTCCCACGGTGCTGCATAGGAAATATAATTGCCGTCCGGAGACAGCTGATAGGAGAAGCTTCCAGGGTTGCGCATGAAATCCTCGACGGAAATTTGCGGCACGCCCTTATTGTCGATGCCGGAACGGCTCAGCTTCACAACGTTCTCAAGTGCGGATGCAGCCTCACGCAGAGTTGCTGCGTTATTCTCATGCAGTTTCCCATCTGGGAATCCCTTGAGCAAGCCCAGCGTCTTAGCGCGTTCCGCATAATCGGTCAAGCTCTTCTCGTCTTGCTCCTTGCCAAGCGCACGAACGAGGATACGAGCAATCTCTCCGCGCTTAATCGGCGCATCAAGAGAGGTGAAATCCCCGTCATCTACCAAGCCTGCATTCTTAGCAGTCTTCATCGGCTCAATTCCGTGTTGGTACGTGAGTGCCAATACAGCAAGGCGGACGAATTCGTCAACGGAAACCGTAGACGTCAGCTTTGCATGTTCATCCAAAATTCCTTTGGACGTAAGCGCCTGAATCCCATTCTTGTACCAAGTGGCAGCTTCGGCCGGCTTCTGCGCCATGACGGACGTCGGCAGCGATGCGGCAAGCACAGCCGCGAGTGATGCAGCAATCCATTTCTTTTTCATTGAAAAGAACCCCTTTGTATACTTGTATATGTTCATAATTTGAACTTTCCCAAGTATATACGTAAAAATTGGTATTGCAGGATTCATGTAAAATATAACAGTTAGGTGAATTTATTGTATTTATACATCGCTATTCATACAGAAAAAGGGCCCTTTCTCATGGGAAAGAGCCCTGTTATGGATTGGAAGCTATTTTGTTAAATGGGTATCCAGGAACTTCACCATGGCATTGTAGAATTCAATTCGATTCTCTTCGTTGTGGAAGCCATGGCCCTCGTTGTCCTTCACCATATACTCCACATTAATGCCTCTCTTCTTGAGTGCTTCAACCATTTGATCGGATTCAGCCTTATTGACACGCGGATCATTGGCCCCTTGTGCGACGAAGAGCGGTGTAATGATCTTATCTGCATGGAACACAGGGGATACTTCCTTAAGCAGCTCCTTATCTTCCTCTGGATGGCCGATACGCGCATAGAACATATTACGGTTCGTTTCCCAATACGGCGGCAGTGTATTCAGCAGGGTGAAGATGTTGGACACGCCTACATAATCGACGGCTGCTGCATATAGATCCGGCGTGAAGGTTATGCCGGCAAGCGTTGCGTATCCACCGAATGATGCGCCGTAAATGCCGATGCGGCTTGGATCTGCAATGCCTTGCTTGATTGCCCATTTCACGCCGTCCGTAATGTCATTTTGAATATCGCGTCCCCACTGCTTGTCGCCAGCATCGATGAACGCTTTGCCATAACCTGTTGAGGATCGGAAGTTAACCTGCAGCACGGCATAGCCGCGGTTAGCGAGCAGCTGAACCTCGGGATTGAAGCCCCACTCATCGCGAGCCCAAGGCCCGCCGTGAGGATTCACGATAAGCGGGAGCTGTTCGGGCTGCTTATTTTTGGGCAGTGTCAAATAGCCGTAGATCGTTAAGCCATCTCTGCTCTTATAGGAGATTGGATGCATATCGGCAAGTTGATCCGTTGTAAGCCAATCGCTTAAGGCAGCAAGGAGCGTCAGCTTATCCGTCGTTGAATCATAGTAGTAGTATTTGCCTTGTACCTTGTCATTCGACAGACTGACGATGAACTTCGTTCTTGCCTCATTGTAGTCATTGATTTGGATCTCACTTTCCGTTGCCTGCAATTTTTGTTGCAGCTTTTTGTTCAGAGCCTCGAAGTCCGCATCGAAGTAATAATTATGCTTCTTGTCTGTGATATAGGTAGCCATGAGCAGTTTATCTTGCTTGTCATCGTATACTGCACGATCCAAGTCGACCTCAGGATGGGAGTAGAGTAGCTGTTCCTTGCCATGCAGGTCGTATTTGACCAGCGCTGTTTTATCGCGGCCCTTGTTCGATATTGCATAAATGTTCTTGTTATCCTTCGTGAAGCCAAGCGGGTAGACGGTTTCTCCTGTATCCGTTGTGATGAAAGGCTTAAATTCTGCGTCCTCTGAATCGCGATAGAGCACTGATCCTTCAATGCCATCCGTAGCAACAGCCATGCGGATGGCGCCATTGTGATCGGCAAGCCAAGCTTGGATATTGCCAGGGTTCTTCGCGACGAGCTTGGTCGCGCCGGTCTTCACGTTCAGTTTATAGACATCGAATGCTCTCACATTATCCTTGTTCATCGTAATGAGTATTTCGTCCTTCACATTGGACAGTGTGCTGACTACCCCGACGCGCACCTTATCGAATGGAGTGAGATCCTTCTCCGCATTGCCGTTGAATGCTGCCGAATATAAGTGGTAGTTTTCATCTCCGCCTTTGTCCTTTAAGTACAGGATGTGATCGCCCTTCCAGAAGAACCCCGCAATATCGCGATCCTTGGAGCTAGTGATGCGTGCAGGCTCGCTCGAGCCATCCATCTTCTTCACGAATACATTCGTCCGGTTCTCCCAAGCTGCCGCATAAGAAATGTAGTTGCCGTCCGCAGACAACTGATACGAGAAGTTGCCAGGGTTGCGCATGAAATCCTCAACGGAAATGAGCGGTACACCCTTGTTGTCGATTTGAGCTAGACGGAGCTTGCGCAGGTTGCGAAGTGCAGAGGCGGCTTCCCCGATAGTCGCGTCTTTATTTTCATGAAGGCTGCCGTCTGGATAGCCAGTAAGTAAGCCAAGAGATTTAGCACGCAGCGTATATTCGGTTAATGTCTTCTCGCTGCGTTCCTCTGTGCCAAGTTCATAGGCGCGAACGAGGATGCGGGCAAGCTCTCCGCGCGTAATTGGTGCGTCGAGAGAGGGGAATTCCTCAGCTTCGACCCAGCCTTCATTCGCAGCTGCCTTCAGTGGGTCGATTCCATGCTGGTAGGTGAGCGATAGTGCGGCATAGCGGATGAAGTCCTTTACCGGGATTGTGGACGTTGGCTTTGTCTGCTCGGGAAGAATCCCTCTGGAGACGAGCGCCTGAATCCCTTCTGTATACCATGATGAGGCGGCAGTAGAAGTAGACTTCTGTTGCGCCATGACAGTCAGCGGAAGCGATGCAGCGAGCACAGCAGCGAGTGTGGCGGATATGACTTTTTTTCTCATGAATTGAATAACCTCCTTATATGTACAGACCCATATATGTATATGATGAAGCTTTTTATTTAGTATTTGGATCAATTGTATGTATTAGGTAGGTTATATGGAATCGTGTGAAATATACGCGAACACCCCGGATAGACGCTGACTGCTGACGTCCGTTCCAGGGTGCTGCAAGTAGGTGTGAAGTTATTGGATGGAGTAAGGAAGCTTGAATGTCCACAGTTCAGTGCCGTTGTCGGACGAACTGCTGTCCACACCGAAGTCGTTATCATTGACGATTACGAGTTTGTTGCCGTCTACGAGGGATACACCTTCAATTTTCTCATACGGATATTTGAATTCAACCGCATCCAATACAGTGCGCTTCGCAAGAGGCAGAATGCTGTTGGATTTCAGATCAGCAAGAGACATTTGCTCCAGTGTCTTGCCAGACTTCTCGTCGTCATACTTGCCAAGAATATTCGTTGCTGTCGTGAGATCGACCGCATAAATGCGCTTCAATTGAGCTTTATCGCCTGCATTTTTGTCACGTTCGTCAATCAGCAGCGTATTCTCGTTGATGGCTACCACGTCCGAGATGACAATGTCTGCTTGATCCAGACTGGTGAATGGCTTGGCATCCTCTGTCACATATACATATTCAGCCACTGGCTGCAATGTCGCGAGATCGAACTTGATGATGCGTAGTTGCCGCGAGTTGTCTGTAGACTTGTCTGGATTGCGCAGCGGGCTTTGCATAGACATGAACATGTACTTGCCGTCTGGCGTAATACCGACGCCTTCAGCACCGCGATTTTGGCGAAGCTTATTGTATACGGATGGAAGAACTTCTCTAGCTGGTACAAGCGGTGTAGAGACTTGTGCAGCCCATCCTTTTGGAACAATGCGCTCAATAATCGTACCGTCGCGCTTCACATGAACGATGGAAGGGCCGTATTCATCCGAGATCCAGAACGTGTCATCCTTCGCGTTATAGGCAAGACCCTCGATATCGAGTCCGTATGGATCGTAGGCTAAGCCTTTTTCCCCTTTGGCATCAAATGGGGCTTCGTCACGACCTTTACTATTCGGAAGTCCGGTAATATGAGCATTTCCCGTTGTCGGATTTTTACCATTCACCTTGAGTGGGATTTGCTCCAATATTTTAATTTCATCTTTATCGATTTGAATCTTGTATAAGCTAGGTGTATAGCTTGCTAACGGGAACGTCCGGCGGGTTTTACCGCCAACTTCAACTTGGCCGTTCGGGCCACGGTCAGCAGTGGAGTAGAACACATTGTCAGGATCGCCAGGCACATGAGTCAAGGATGAACCAATGCCCATCTTAATTCCTTCAGCTAGATCCGCTGCATTGAGCTTATACTTGCCAGTCAACTCAGGCTTGTCCGTCAACGCAACACTGCCTCTGAATTCATCCCAATCTACATATTTGCCGGTTACTTCACTAAGTGCGCGGAGAGGCATGTATAAGCGAGAGTCGATTTCTACAGCCGGCGAAGCAGGTATAACCGTTTGCCCGTTGTTCGTGTACGTAACGTGAGATGCAGGTACGCTATCGGCAGCTTGTACCGAAGTAATTCCTGTTCCAGCAGATAGTGTCAATGCGGTTGCTAGCGCGATCATAGCTTTCTTTTTCATTTGTTATGTCCCTCCATAAGGCATAAGTGTGCGTTCTTGTCTGTTCACCTGGATTATAGCAACCGCTTGTTAAGGTTATGTAATGGAAGGGTTAAGGAGATGTAATGGAAAACTTGAGAGTTTGTAAATAGAGGGGCATACAAATAAAAACGGAAATCGGGAGGTAAAGTCTAGCGATAGGCTTGTATGCTTCTAGCATCATTATCTGCTCGATATAAGAGTAAAAATTTATATCAGAAAATCCCAATTTTGAACGTAATATAGTTGACAGTAAAAAATAGACTAGGTACACTATTACTATATTGTTAGCACTCTGTGTAGTGGAGTGCTAATCCATTACTTACTATAATGATAATGACTACGTGTAAGTAATGACATGAAAAGATATGAGAGGGGATTTTTATTCATGGCTAAGAAGCAATTCAAAGCAGAATCCAAGCGTTTGTTGGAAATGATGATCAACTCGATCTACACGCAGCGGGAAATCTTCCTTAGAGAGCTCATCTCCAATGCGAGCGACGCGATCGACAAAATGTACTATAAAGCCTTGTCCGATGACAATGTGGTGTTCAATAAAGAAGATTACTTCATTAAAGTATCGGTTGATAAAGAGAACCGTACGTTGACAATAGCCGATACAGGGATCGGGATGACGAAGGAAGAACTGGAGAACAACCTCGGCGTTATCGCGAAGAGCGGCTCCCTTGCCTTCAAGACGGAGAATGAAGCGAAGGATGGCCATAACATTATCGGCCAATTCGGTGTAGGTTTCTATTCCGCATTTATGGTTGCTGATGTCGTGACGGTAATTAGTAAGGCGTTCGGCAGTGACGAAGCGTTCAAATGGGAATCGAAGGGTGTAGACGGTTACACGATAGAGCCTAGCGAGAAGGATGTGCCGGGTACGGTTATCACATTGAAGATCAAGCCGAACACGGAAGATGATCAATATGACGAGTATTTGGATGAATACCGTCTGAAGTCGATCGTGAAGAAATATTCGGACTTCATCCGTTACCCGATCAAGATGGATGTGACGAAACATCGTCCGAAGGAAGACGACGATAAGGAATTCGAAGCGTATCAAGAAGAAGAAACGGTTAACAGCATGGTTCCGATCTGGCGCAAAAATAAGAATGAGCTGACGACAGAAGACTATGAGAACTTCTACAGTGAGAAGCGTTATGGCTTCGACAAGCCGCTGAAGCATATTCATATCAGCGCTGACGGCGCTGTTGTATATAATGCGATCTTGTACATTCCAGAGAATACGCCATTCGACTATTATACGAAGGAATATGAGAAGGGGCTTGAGCTGTACTCGAACGGCGTGTTGATCATGAACAAATGCGCAGAACTGCTCCCAGACTACTTCAGCTTCGTGAAAGGGATGGTCGATTCCGAGGATCTGTCCTTGAACATCTCACGCGAAATGCTGCAGCATGACCGCCAGTTGAGCTTGATCGCGAAGAATATCAAGAACAAGATTAAGAGCCAGCTGCAATCCTTGATGAAGGACGAAAGAGAGAAGTACGAGCAGTTCTTCCAATCGTTCGGCAGACAGTTGAAGTATGGTGTGTACAGCGACTATGGCATGAACAAGGATGTGCTGCAAGACCTGATCATGTTCTACTCCTCCAAGGAGAAGAAGTTGGTATCGCTGGATGAGTACGTAGAAAGAATGCCAGAGGATCAGAAATACATTTACTACGCAGTTGGCGAATCGATCGAACGCATCGAGAAGCTGCCGCAAACTGAGCTTGTATTGGATAAGGGCTATGAGATTCTGTACTTTACAGACGACATTGATGAGTTCGCGATTAAGATGCTCATGAAGTACAAGGAGAAGGAATTCAAGAACGTATCGAGCGGCGATCTCGGCATCGAGTCCGATGGCGATGACAAGTCTGCTGACGAACAAGACGAAAACAAGGAACTGTTCGAGGCGATGAAGGACATCTTGAAGGATAAGGTGAAGAGCGTTAAAGCCTCGAAGCGCTTGAAGTCCCATCCAGTATGCTTGTCTGCAGAAGGCGAAGTATCCATCGAGATGGAAAAAGTGTTGAACGCGATGCCGAACAACCAAGCGGTGAAAGCCGATAAGGTGCTCGAAATCAACGTGAACCACGAAGTGTTCCAATCTCTGAAGAACGCTCATGCATCCGATGAAGAGAAGCTGAGCCTGTATACGAACCTGCTGTACAGCCAAGCGCTCTTGATTGAAGGCTTGCCGCTGCAGGATCCAGTGGAGTTCACGAACGATATGTGCAAGATTATGGTGTAATGATAGAAGATAACCCGCTGTCGGCCCAAGCGCTGGCAGCGGGTTTTTGCGTTTGGCTATCTGCACTTCAGGAGAACGTCAATGGCCTTGAACATAATGCGAACTGCCTTAGCGGTGGATCGCAGTTGATTCAAGCTGCAGATCAGATAGGCATCGAGGGCGGGATGATAGAACATAACGGTTCCGGAATAGCCCCATGCGCCCCACGCATTATATCTTGCCGGGAATAGGATCGGAACGGTTCGAAAGCGGACAATGCCGTACCCATAATCCACGCCCGGCCTGAACTTCGTCCATACTTGCATGCGCTGGAGGCTTTCGTTGGATATCAACTTGCCGCTCGTAAGAGCCTTCATGAATGTCAGCAAGTTCTCTGAGGTCGATATTAAGGCGCCGCCTGCGTATTCCATGCTGATGCTTTTGTAATGGGTGATTGCAGTCTGGCCGGCATATAAGTCGGCCATGGGATAAGGGTCTTCTACTGCCGGTGTAGAATAAAACGCCATATGCGTATGATGGAGCTGCAGCGGTTCGAATAAGTAACGGCGAAATGCTTCATGGAGTGGATTGGATGTGATATTTTCGATGAGTAGGCCTAATAAGTGGTATCCGGTATCCGAATAATGGATTCCCTGTCCGGGAGGGAAGTGGGACGTCAGATGCTCCTTGGACCATTGGATAACCTCCTGTGGTGTCCATTGGCGTGAAGGTTCTGAGGTGAATAGATCGAGCATTCGAGGGCCTCGCCTTGGCCGATCCTCGAAGTAATCGTTCAGTCCGGATGTATGACCGAGCAGATGTTTAATCTGGATTTGCTTGGAATAATCGATTCCCTTGTAAACATGCAGCTTGTGCATCAGCTCCGAGGGAAGGTATCGATGGATAGGATCTTCGTAGGTGAGCTTGCCCTCTTCTGCGAGCATTGCCGTAAGTACCGAGGTGAACAGTTTACTAATGCTGGCAATATAATAGCGCTGCTGCGGAAGGGCTGGCTTGTCTTGCGTCATGCCTTCCGCCATGTTCAGATGAATGCCTAGCGGCTCGCAATGTACGAGGAAATAGGCATTGTGAAGCTTGTGATTGCGCTGAATAACGCTTCTAAACTGCCGCTCGATTCGACTCATCGCTTCCTGACGATTCATAATTGCTCCCCTTTCTGCCGCATGCGGGCGGCAGCGATAATATCGGCGGACGTACTGTCCATGACCTCAATGTCATTGAAGCCTTCTGGCAGCAGGCCATTAGCCGTCATAACGGACAGACCTAGCGTAAATATTCTCATCTTAAGCAGAATAGGCATCAGCTCTTCGTCTGTGAAATCGGCAAGCTCCGGATCGGTCTTCATTCTGTCGATAATGCTGTTCATCTCGCCCGGCTCATGCTGCAAATAGGGGTTCGGTCTCATGACCATGTCGCGGAACAGGAGCGGGTATTCCCGTGCGAAGCGGAGTGTGGCAACGCCAATATCATGAAATGGCTGGCCCGTATCCTGACTGAGGAGATAATCGTCGCTGAAAGTAAAAATACGCTGTACAACCACTTGAATGAGCTCCGCAACATCTGTGAAGTTGACATAAATAGGCGCAATTGAGCTTCCCAGATGTTCCGCGACCTTGCGGATTGTAATGCTGTAGATTCCTTCTCGCATGGCAATGTTGAAGGCAGCATCAATGATCGTATCCCGCGAAAATTTCGTCTTAGGCGGCATAGCGGGTCTCCTCCCTAGTTGGCATCCAAATCCATTAAAAAATATCATCTGATACATATCAAATGATATTTATCTATAATCAGTATATATGTGACGGAGAGATTTTCAATAACCCATTAAGAAAAAAGTGGAAATTTATATTCGTTTATACATCTGTTCGTCCCCTCTTCGTTGAGAAGATGGTCATGAACGGCTTTTTGTCCTGCCAAAATGAAAATATCGCGTGGATGGAACCAACTTCCTTCATAGCCAATCTAACGAAATAGAATAAGCTTATTCAAATCTAGAAGAGGACTATAAATGTGCTAACGGTAGACGAAGTAAGGCTGGCACAGCAGGGGGATTGCGAAGCATTTATTCAGCTTATTACAGGAATGGAGCGCAGTTTATATCGGGTAGCACGTTCCATCTTGAAGCGGGATGAGGATTGCGCCGACGTGATTCAAGAGGCAATATTCAAGGCGTTTCGCGCGATACATTCCTTACGAGAACCTGCCTACTTCCAGACATGGATGTTCCGGATTGTAATGAATGAATGTCATCAATTAGTGAGCAAGCAGCAGCGGGTTGTCATTATGGCTGATCTTCCGGCAAAAGCCGCACCTGTTGCGGATAATGAGCATATCGAGTACTTGGATCTGATGTCGGAGATTGATCGGTTGGAGGATAATCACCGCATCGTCATTTCGCTGCATTATTTTGAGGACATGTCTGTGAAAGACATTGCGGAGCTGCTGGACACAACAGAAGGAACGATTAAGTCGCGCTTGCATCGGGCCCGTGCAGCGTTGGCGAAGGTGATGGACAATCCTTTTGAAAGGAAGGGCGACTATGAAACATGTTGATATGGAGCATGTGCTCAAGCAGGCGGCTGCCAATGAGCCGCGCGAAGTCCCGGAAGTGGTGCGGCAGCGCTACGACGCTACTTATGCAGAGCTGCGAGACCTGGCGGCTAAGCGGGATGCTGTGCCTGATGTTGTGAAGCAGAGTATAGTGCAGTCCGTTCACGCGCTGCGATCGAATGCAGCAAGCCGAAAACAGAAACGCTTGCGTCAAGTCGCCGTCATAACGGCAGCGGTATCTTTTATCGGCATGGGCATTATCGGTTCTGGGTTCGTGTCGCCGGTGATGGCGCAGACATTGAAGAAGATTCCGCTTCTGAATACCGTGTTCACGATTGCGGGGGACTTAGGGCTGCAGGCAGCGGATGAAAAGGGGCTCGTCGATAATGTCAATCAAAGCGTGACGATAAACGGAGAAACGCTGAAAGTATCCAAGGTCATCTACGATGGGGCAAGATTATCTGTGGGCTTCGTTCAAACAGCGCCTGGGCGGAAAATTGAACAGGTAAAGCTTGCGATTGACGGAGAACTCGATCATTTTGCGAGCAGTTTACGGGATAGCATCCTATCGGAAGACGGCAAGACGGTAAACAGTGTCATTAACTTTACACCTAACTGGAATCTGCCCGATGAGTTCGAATTGAAGCTGTTTGTGTTCTTGGAGGGAATGGAGCAGGATCGATTCGAATTCAGCTTCCCCGTGAAAAAGGTTGCTTCGCGAACCATCACATCGGACATCGTAAGAAAGCACGGGGAGTCCGTCGTGAAAGTAGATAAAATCGAAATGTCGGAAGTGTCAACGCGGGTTATTTTGAAACACGAGCATCCACATCGTCCTAAAGAGTTAGAGCCATTGGGACTTAATGTTGCCATCTTCGATGATCGCGGAAATGAACTCCAGCCAATTAACGGGAGGGATGGATCAGGGACGTTGATTAATGGGATCGAGCACATTACGTGCAACTTCAATTTCGCACCGTTCCAACATCCATCGAAATCGATTACGTTGAAGCCGTATTTCAGAACATTTTCTAAGAAACCACGGTTTCAAAATAAAACTACGGTTAACGAGATGCCAAGCGAAGAGAAGCCGCTTATTCTCAGCCAAGGAGCGGCTGGACGTTTGGAAGTGACGCGCTTGGAATGGAAGGGCGACAAACTATTTGTCTATTACAGCAAGGTAGGCGACAATCCGTTTGATAACGGTCGTCGTTTATATTTGGAAGATGAGCAAGGGCAATTGCTCATCGATGAGCAAATCCGGGTGATCGACCCCGAGAATTATCACTTTGTCGCGGAATATGACCAGGTATCGCCCGATCAGAAACTAACATTCGTGACGGAAGATACACCACTGGTGGATTACATCAAAGACTTAGAAATGACAATCCCCCTAACGGAATAGGTACACAGAAAAGGAACACATCAACTGACAATGCTGAAGGGAGCAATTTCAAATGAAATCATGGAACAAAGTATGGATATGCATGACGGCAGCAGCGTTTGTGCTGACAGCCTTGCCGGCAACGGAATCCTATGCGGCGAAGACGGTCACACAGGCAAGTGATCAGAATACGATGAAGCTAACAAATGTGGATAAGGAGATTCAAGAGAAAATAAAAAAAGAGGTTCGTGATTTGTCCGGCTTGTCTATCGTTGAGGCCGATGTGAACATGGAAGGAGTGAACTTGACGATTACTTTCAAAGACAATACAGGGAATATGATGATGAACAAGAACACGAAGGAAATCGTGTTTTTGAACCTGCGCCTCACCTTCGATCAATTAGAAAAGGCCAAGCAGGACAAGATGATTAGCTTGCTTAAGGAGCTGAATAATAAACGGAAGTATGCACCGAAACAAGTGGATCTACATAAATCCCCGGATGAAACCCGTATTTCAATGCTGGGTGAGGATTTTGCCGCTTCCATGACAGATCAGGATCATACCGCTTATATCGACTTCTCCTATAAGGATATAGACGCTTCAGTACGGAAAAATGCAGAAGAAGCCTTGAAGAAGTTCTCGAACGGCGGAAATCTAAAACTAACGAGAGCTCAACTGCACAAGTTCGTGAACAACGATCCGAAAAATAAAGAGGATTCTTACGTATGGCGAATTAGCGGTGGCGATGAAGAGCAGTGGATAGGCCTGGAGATCGGTGCTGTTACGGGTAAAATCTATGATGTTCTTATAAAGAAAATGGATGTTCCTGATAAAGATAAAGCATATGCGGATTTGGACATCAAGAAGGTGAAGGCTGCGGTAGAAGCCAAAACAAAATCAATATTCAATATAAACTTGAGCGGGTACGAGGCGAAGCAGGAGTCGAAATACGGAAATAAATTTGCCTTTACGAAAAAAAGAAGTCCTTCGATAGAAGCCAGAGTGGACTTGAAAGGGAACTGCTACGGTATCAGTCTGTTGCCTGAGAACGGCAAGAGAAACTAATGGGTAGGAGGAGGATTTATTCATGAAACGGTGGAACGTAGTTCTATTATCTGTAACCGCAGCAGCGCTGCTTATAGCATCCATTCCGGCACCGACATCCGCTGTGGCAGCTGCGGCCAACTCCAAACAACAAGGCGAGCCGGGATTCACGAAGACCGTTAAGGATTTGGACAAGGAGCTAGTGGAGAAGGCGCAGGAGGCTTTGAAGTCGTTCGTGAATGAAGAAATTGACTTTGAGGGCGTGCGGTATTCGTATAAAATCGATGGGAAGAAAGAGCCTACTCTTTATTCGAAAGACTATCGAACCGTAACGCATCCCGTAAAGGGAGCGGAGAAAATATTTGCTGCTGAGGTTACGATCAAAGCACAAACTGGTGAAATCTATCAAATCAATCTCGACCCTCAGCTCTCTTCCTTGGACGAGGGCATCCGGACAAAGATGAAGGCAGCCATCACAGAAACAGAGAAGAGCCTCTCGTATGACGATATTACGAAATTGAACATTGATGGAGCAAGCGGCGAAATCAGTACGCTAGGCCCTTACCATCTTGTCATCGACGCGAAAAGCGGCAAAGTGCAAATGGCAATTTATAATGTGCCGAAGTCTAAGGTTGATCAGAGGGCTATCCAAGCTGCTCAACAGGCGGCAAGCGCATTTACCGGTGGAAAGAAAATAACGTTCGATTCCGTCCAACGCTTTGTAGGGGAAGGGGCTGATCGTTACTTATTTACTCAGGACGGATTGTCAAGCTAAGTGCGACAGTTCATCCATGAAAGCTTCGTGAGCAGACATCCAACCGAGACATTTACGGGGACGATTATTAATGAGAGAGATAGCCTTGGCCAAATCTTCATCGGTGACCAAAGCAAAATCATGG
>Ga0209566_100335_pt1 | contig 41595 bp, 32 predicted proteins | sample Araplavi_mTSA_r2_2_FD_184287 | JGI IMG/M metagenome (GOLD analysis project Ga0209566, IMG submission 184287) | Arabidopsis root microbial communities from North Carolina, USA - plate scrape CL_Cvi_mTSA_r2 (SPAdes) (version 2) | ecosystem: Host-associated > Plants > Roots > Endosphere | place...
CCCGGCGCAACGACTGCACCGGGGATTTCATGTTTATTATTTTATTTTCTTTCGAACCGGTTCGAATAACTGCAGCCAATAAGCGTTGCTGCTTCCTGCCGGGCTGTCATTTCGTATATGCTCCTCCAAGCAGAATCTTGCCTCCGAATCAGGCTCGTAGTCAGGATGCTCGTTCAATTTATCCATCAATAATTGCCACGATCCCGTAATATCATCTGCACTCTCCATCATTGCATACACCCCGCCGAAGAACCTAACCTCCGTAAAATGGCTCGGTATGTCGATATTCTCTGGAATGGAGGCATATGCACCATAACCGTAAATGTTTGGTTCAACATCAGGGAGTGGATCTGCATTTCTTCCAAATAGCCGTGCCGTTCCTTGCAGTTCAGCTTGCACGAGCCAGTCCGCTAATGATTCGATCGCTTCTTCTTCTGGTGATGCGCTTACGACAACATGGCAAGCCATTCTCATTGGTGGAAGGGTTACGAATTTGATCGATGCTGGAGAATAACTCCACTGATTACTCATCGGCATTGTCACCTCATGCTTCATATTTGAATGTAGGGACGGTACATGACTTAATTGCAACAGCAATTGAGCCGTAATCGGTTCATTGAGGTACTTGTACGACTGCTCCAACCATTTCTTCAATGTTATTTCCTTCGATATGCACTCATTTTTGTGCTCAATCATCTCGTGTGCATACTGAGTCATTACCTGATGTGCGGTTCGGAACGTCATATCCGCCAGCACTACTTTAATCTCTTTAATCCCAATATCGAACCCTCTTAACCAGGCTGTAATACGGATTGCAAGCACGGTCTGTTCATCATATATCCTCCAGCCAGAACTGTCGCGCTGACTTGCGAATAGCCCTTGCGACTCCCAATGGCGCAGGGTACGGCTCGTCACACCGATTTCCTGCGATAATTTATCGATTCCTATCATGCTGCTCATCACTATCATCAACCTCTGTCACTTGACGTATCATAAGGCGCCTTATGAGGTTATTGTATCAGTTGTCGCAGCGTCAATTGCAATAAGAAACTTCGCTCCAATCACTAACAAATTATCGTTTTGACCGAATGGTTCAGAAAACTAACGTTTTACAATTATCTCCATTAATGCTAAAGTAGTTCGTAAGATGAATATGACGTGAAATCCACTAGGGGAGCCGCATAGGCGGCTGAGACAAGAATTCTTGGACCCTTTGAACCTGATCCGGGTAATACCGGCGGAGGGAAGTGGAGCCGGCCGGTTCATGGTCTTTTTGTATGAACATGATGAAGCCGCTCCATTTCGGGGCGGCTTTTTTTGGCTGCCGCGAGTGCTCCCTGACCAGATTTCAGCATGCATTCATCCCCTATCCAATCATGCGGAGGTGCTGTTCATGCTTAGATTTACGGAGGAACTGAGACACGAAGCAGAGCCGATATACGATGCCATTATGGATCATCCATTCGTTCGGGGAATTGCTGAAGGTACTGTCAAGAAAGAACAGTTGATTCACTATGTAAAGCAGGATTTTGAATATTTGAATGCCTTTATTCGGATTTATGGCATTGCGATTTCCAAATGCGACAGCCGAGAGACAATGGCTCTTTTCAACGAGCAAATCTCGTTCGTGCTGAATAGCGAGATACACCCCCATCATAATTTTTGTAACGTGGCAGGCGTAACGTTCGAAGAATTGCAAGGCTACCCGCTCGCCCCTTCTGCGAGCCATTATGTGTCCCATATGCTTACCGTGGCCCACGAAGGAACCCTAGAAGATATTATTGCGGCTTTGCTGCCGTGCCCATGGACATATACGGAGATCGGACAACGTCTGCTAAAAGAAGTGAATCCAGATGAGACCCATCCGTTCTATGAGTGGATTCATTTCTATGGAGACCTCGGCGGCGGAGTTACGGACAAAATGCGCCGAATGCTGGATGAATGGGCAGAATCGCTGTCGCAAGCACGCAAGCAGCAGCTGAAGAAGCATTTTCTGACTAGCTGCCAGTTGGAATATCTATTCTGGGACATGGCTTATAAAGTAGAAGACTGGCCGGTAGGCTTGACGGAGAAGACAGAGGTGAGACAAGGATGAATGATATGCCTCTCTTCCCTCAACGTATAAAGGAACGGCGCCCCCTCATCCACAATATGACGAATATCGTCGTCGCCAACTTTACCGCTAACGGTCTGCTAGCCATTGGCGCCTCCCCTGTGATGGCTTCAGCCAAGGAAGAGGTAGCAGACATGGCCAAGGCAGCAGATGCGCTCGTATTGAACCTTGGCACGCTCGATACAGACATGATAGAAGCTATGCTAATTGCAGGACGGTCGGCGAATGTACATGGCATTCCCGTTATTCTCGATCCAGTAGGCGCAGGCGCAACGCCGTACCGGACGAAGGTGTCAGTCAAGATGCTCAAGGAATTGCGCGTCTCGATCGTGCGCGGCAACGCCGCTGAAATTGCCCAGCTTATGGGGGAAGCTGGCGAGATCAAGGGCGTGGATTGCGTGGAGTCTGAAAGCTCCCTTCGCTCCCCTGAAGCGTTGTTCGATCTTGCTGCGCGGGCAGCCGATCGATTCGGCACCATCGTTGCTATTTCAGGAAAAGAGGATGTTATTACGGACGGCACAACCGGCTACGTTATTGCGGGCGGTCATCCGATATTAACGAGCATAACGGGAAGCGGGTGCCTGCTGACATCGGTCATCGGCGCATTTGCCGCAATAGAGTCTGATTCATTGCTGGCGGGAGCCGCAGCGATGTCTTATTATGGGTGCGCAGCCGCCCATGCCTATCGAACAGCGGGTCACCGAGGACCTGGCAGCTTCCAGACCGCATTTCTTGATGCCTTGGCTGAGATCGACCTATTCGATACGGCGGCATCAACAATCACCCCTCGCCAAGCCTCCGCTAGAAGGAAGGTATGGCTATGATGGTCGCACGAGCATTGACGATTGCCGGTTCCGATAGCGGTGGCGGCGCCGGCATTCAAGCTGACATCAAGACCTTCCAAGAGCTGAACGTATTCGGCATGTCAGCGATTACGGCTGTGACGGTACAGAACACGCTTGGTGTTCACGGCGTATATCCGCTATCTCCTGAAGCCGCTGCTGAACAGATAAATGCCGTCGTAGAAGATATTGGGGTTGATGCTGTCAAAACAGGGATGCTGTTCAGCGCAGGCATTATTGAGACAGTAGCGAATCGCCTTGAAGCATTCGGTTTGAACAACGTTGTCGTCGACCCAGTCATGATAGCCAAGGGAGGCGCAGATCTGCTGCAGCAAGATGCCATAGAGGCCATGAAGAATCGCCTGCTGCCGCTTGCGCTGATTGTTACGCCGAACATCCCGGAAGCAGAAGCGCTTGCAGGAATGAAGATTGTTACCCTGCAAGATCGGTGCAAGGCTGCGATAAGAATTGCTGATTACGGCGCCAAGTTGGTCGTCATCAAGGGAGGCCACGACATGACGACCGAGCTGGCTGTTGACCTACTCTATGATGGGACTCGCTTCACACTGCTGGAAGACCGCAGAATCATGACCAAGCATACTCATGGCACGGGCTGCACTTACTCGGCAGCGATTACGGCAGAACTTGCGAAGGGCACTGCTCCCAATGAAGCGGTTCGAACTGCGCGGCATTATATTCAGGCAGCAATTGAGGAGACACTCGGGCTTGGCGGCGGCAATGGCCCGACAAACCACTGGGCATATCGGCGGCGGCAGATGGATGAGGTGGTCAGATGACAAGTGTAGAGAGTCGCGTAGCAGATGCCCGCATGCGTTCCTATTTGCGGCTGTACCTTGTGCTCGGCAGCGCCAATTGCAAGGCAGACCCTGGATCGATTGTCGAGGAAGCCATTCGCGGTGGGGCTACAATGATACAGTTTCGGGAAAAAGGCGCAAACGCGCTGAAGACAACAGCTAAGAAAGAACTTGCAATGCGCATTCAGTCGGTATGCAGAAGACACAGCATCCCCTTCCTCGTGAACGATGATGTAGAGCTGGCACTTGCCTTGAATGCGGACGGGGTTCATGTCGGCCAGAACGACGAGCCAGCAGCGCAAGTCAGGGATCGCATCGGCAATAAAATACTCGGCGTGTCCGTTCATTCGGCAGCAGAGGCTCTGCTGGCTGAGGAACAAGGCGCCGATTATCTCGGCGTTGGGCCGATTTATTCGACTGCTTCCAAAGAGGATGCTCTTGAGCCGCAAGGCACTGCAATCATTCAGCGACTAACAGAGATCACATCACTGCCGATCGTAGGCATTGGCGGCATTACGGCGGAGCGTGCGCCACATGTGATTCGAGCTGGTGCAGACGGGATCGCTGTTATCTCTGCAATTACCCATGCGGAAGATAGATATCAAGCTGCGAAAATGCTCGTTTCCCGTGTAACTGACTCGATTACGCGTAACTTTGCCTAAGTGTCGCACTCTCTCTCATCATATACATACAACAAAACGAAATTGTACACTTTTACTAGAAATTTATGCGATGAACAAGAGAAACCCTGTATCTTTTAACAAAGACAGGGTTTCTCAACAATCTGAGAATCCGCTGAATAAGCGGATTCTTTTTGCGTTTCTACTACTCGTTACCAAGCTGCTTTGCGGAAATATCGAAAGAGGCCTTACCCTGTTCACATTCACAAAATCTAGTGATAATACCGCCCTTCATCCCTTCCCCCCTCTACACCGCATGCTCCAGCTTCATCAGCTCATCCGTCCGCACACATTTCAATCCGCGCCGATGCGTCTCGGACAGTACGTCTCGCAGCACCGTTATCATCTGCTTCGGAGCCTCTCGGTCAGCGCCGAACGTATCTCCGCTGTCATGCAGTACTATAACTGATCCGGGCTCGATTCGCTCTGACAACAGCTTGCGCAAGTTGCATTCTCCCGTATCCAGCTTCCAATCCCGCGCAATAATCGACCATAATACGAGCCGATACGATTTGCGCAGCAGGAACAGATCCCCCATATTCAATATCCCCCATGGAGGACGATAGAAGGTTGGCCGCTCCCCTGTAATGCGTTCAATAATGTCCGCAGAACGTTCCACATGCTCTCGCCTGATGTTCCGAGGCGTCATGACCCAATTCGGCATATGCGTATAATTGTGAATGCCAATCTGATGGCCCTCCTCATGCATGCGTTTCACAAGCTCAGGATACTTCTCCGCCTTGCTGCCCAGAACAAAAAAGGTAGCCTTTACGCCCCGCTCGCGCAATAAATCAAGCAGCTCAGGCGTGTAATCAGGGTCCGGTCCATCATCGAACGTAAACGCGACATGACGATGTGCCCGCTTCCGTCTCGCCTTGCGAAACACGCCCCATCCGCAGATTCGGGTCAATAAGAAAGGAAGCCCCATATAAATAGCGATCAGTACAATTAATATTCCTGCGATAATATTGTCCATGTTATCTCTCCTACTCCTTCACCCTATTCACATATCGATCCATTAACGTGGCACGAGACATCATCAGCATCTTCGGTACTAGCTTCGATCGCTGCTGCTTCAAGCGCTTGGCTCCCTCCGGATTCAGCATGCGGAGCAGCAAACGCAGATATATGGTAGATACTCGCTGCATCCACTTCGTCTCCAGAGGGTGCAGCTCGAAGCCTAATCCATAAGTGATGCCGCGATGAAGCAGTGTTATCCCAGTCAGCGCCTTCACCTTAGCCAATTCCGGATTCGTATTCACAGCATGGCCGACCTGCTTCAATGCATCACGCAGCCTGCGCGCCGTAACAAGTGCAGCCCGATCCGCACCAACGGAGCGAGACAGCTCCAGCACTTCCCGATTATCAAGGTGAATCTCGCATACATAGTCGCCTTTATGAATATAGGTTCCATCCTCACAGCGAATGGAGGTGCCTCGATGCGTCCGTACGACAACTTTACATATTCCGAACTGTGACTGATATACACTGCGAAGAGGCGTGATCAATTCAAATACAGCCTCCCACGTCATCCACAGAGATTGCAGCATTTTGTTGCCCAAGGTGGAGATCATGAACAATCAAATCCTTCCTGTATGAAAATCGTGATCTGCTTGACTTACTTTCATCGTACAGCCTGGAGTTCTCTTTTTTCTTACTCCATTCTTACGAGTTTCTTAAGTAATTGCGGGAAACAGAGTCCTTTATATCCAGACCTTTCCTTTAGACAACAAAAAAGCAGTACAGCACTTCAAACTCTGTGCTGCACTGCTTATGCAAATTAACGAATCTCTTCGCTCTAACTTATCTAATGCTTCATTACGCTTCGGTTCCAGCGACTATTAGACCACAATATTGTCGGAAGCAGCTTGTTCCACTCTATCCGACGCTAGCTCTAGTACGTAATAGTCATTTATATTGCGCACGTGGAACCCGCATGACGTGTATAACCCTAGTGCCCGCTCATTCTCAACTGCAACTTCTAATTCAATCTTGGCAGTTGGCTGCTGCTCCTTCATGCGCTCAATAATACTGCGAAGAATCCAACGTCCGTATCCTCTGCCTCTGTGCTCAGGTTGAACACTGAAGCCGAATAGAAATGCACTGCCTTCTTCCCGCATAACATGAATCTTCCCGATAGGCAGCCATTCTCCGTTCTCCTGCTGGCAGTCTGCAATAAAAATATAATCCTGCTGTGAGAGCATCGCCGTCTCTACATACCCTCTTGCATCTTCCTCATTCATATCGAATCCGTCCATGTTCAATCGCGTGAGAAGAGCCATATCCCCCATCTCTGCCTGACGTAATTCAATTTTTGCAGGGGGATGATCGACATCTTGCACATGCTCTCCAGTAAGTGTCATCCAATATTCGGAGAAGCTGCACTTCGAACCGATGCTCTCCAAATATTCCTTGCCGGATAAGGAAGGTCGAGCGCAAATGAAGATGATTTTCTCCACCTGACGTCTCCCACACTCCTGCTGAGCTTCCTTAACGAGCTGACTGAATATGCCCTGACGCCGATAGTCGGGATGCACCATCCCGCTTATCTCTACTTCTGAGGCACAGAACTGATAGATGCCGAGAAATCCGACAATTTCACCATCTACAATATACACATAGTCGTTAGCGACATCACCCGTGCGTGCACGAAGTGAATCCCAGTTCAACTTCAAAATGATTTGATCGTGTTCATTGCAAATGTCTTCCAACCTGTGCAGTGCTTCAAGCTGGTCAGCATCCAATTGTGTATAGGTTCGCAAGCCTGTATTATTCATGCTACTCATCTCCTTCGCTTTCAAATGCGAATTCATGAGATTGTATTCTACACCTTGGCTATTATTTCCTTTTCAATCAGTTCAGCAAGTTGTTGAATTGGCTGCGTTCCCAGATCGCCCTCGCCCCGCTTGCGGACGGACACGCTTCCGCTCGCCTGCTCCTGCTCTCCTACAATGAGCATGTAAGGAACTTTGCTCTGCTGCGCTTCGCGTATTTTGAAGCCTAGACGCTCATTGCGCGCATCCACTTGCACCCGAATGCCCGCCTGTTCCAGCGACTCCTTCACTTCATACGCGTAGTCGGCGAAGAGATCCGATACAGGCAGTACAGTCACCTGAACGGGCGCAAGCCATGTCGGGAATGCTCCTGCATAGTGCTCTGTCAATATGCCAATGAACCGATCAATCGAACCGTACACCGCACGGTGAATAACAACAGGCCGATGCTTCAGGCTATCTTCTCCGATATAGGACAGGTCGAATTTCTCCGGCATCTGGAAGTCCAGCTGAATCGTGCCGCACTGCCAGCTCCGCTTGAGTGCATCCAGGATGTGAAAGTCGATCTTCGGCCCATAGAAGGCCCCGTCCCCTTCATTAACACGATATTCGACGCCGCGCTTATCCAACACGTGCTGCAATGCCTGCTCCGCCTCATTCCACAGCTCATCTGAGCCCATCGAATCCTCCGGCCGCGTAGATAACTCGATCTTATACTCGAAGCCGAACACCTTATAGATGTGATCGATTAAGGCCATAACCTTGCCGATCTCCTCTTCGATCTGATCCGGACGGACGAACAGATGAGCATCATCCTGACAGAACGTACGAACCCGAAGCATACCGTTCAAGGCGCCGGACATTTCATGCCGATGCACTTGACCGAACTCGCCAAGTCGAATTGGAAGCTCACGATAGGAGTGCTGCCCATTTTTGTAAATGAGCATATGCCCCGGGCAGTTCATCGGCTTCAGTGCAAACGTCGTATCATCTACTTTCGTAAAATACATATTGTCCTTGTAATGATCCCAGTGCCCCGACTGCTCCCATAAGCGGTTGTTCATCATGAGCGGCGTGCGCACTTCGTCATAACCGCGTCTTCGTTGAAGTCCGCGCGCGAAATCCTCAAGCTCTGTGCGAATCGTCATCCCGTTCGGCAAGTAGAAAGGCATACCAGGCGCTTCCTCGGAGAACATGAACAGCCCAAGCTCCGTTCCAAGCTTGCGATGATCGCGCTTCTTCGCTTCTTCAAGCATATGCAAATATTCTTCCAGCTGATCCTTCTTCGCAAAGGCAGTTCCGTATACGCGCTGCAGCATTTTGTTGTTCGAATCCCCACGCCAATACGCGCCGGATACCTTCATCAGCTTGAAGGCCTTAATGCGGCCTGTGGACGGAACATGTGGGCCTCGGCATAAATCCACGAATTCACCCTGCTTGTAAATGCTGATCACCGCATCCTCTGGCAGGTTCTGAATCAGCTCCAGCTTCAACGGCTCCTTCAATTCCGAAAATAAGCGAATGGCTTCTTCTCGGCTGACCACCTCGCGCTGAATCGGCAAGTTTTCCTGAATGATGCGAGACATTTCTTGTTCAATTGCTGCTAGGTCCTCTGTCGACAATGGCTGCGCGATATCGATGTCGTAATAGAATCCATCTTCAATGACTGGGCCGATCCCCAGCTTGACTGTATCGGCTCCATATATGCGTTGAATGGCTTGCGCCATAAGATGTGCTGTACTGTGACGAATGATGGCCAGACCATCCTTGCTATCTGCCGTGACGATCTCGACGAGGCTGTCATGCTCGATCGCTGTGTCAACATCCACGAGCGTACCGTCCATTTTTCCGGCCAGTGCTTGCTTCTTCAAGCTTGTGCTAATCGATGCTGCAACTTCTTCGATGGTCGTGCCTTGCAAATACCTCCTGTTCGATTCGTCTGGAAATGTTACCTTGATCTCCATGCTTCAGCCTCCCTTTCCTCATAGTCGCAAGTGAATGATGAACGCCTGAGAGAACGCAAAAAAACGCATCTCTCCCGAAAGGGACGAGTGCGTTCTATCTCGTGGTTCCACCCTAATTCAATCCTGCATTGCGTGTTGGAACGGGATAAGCCGCCATTCGCTGCAATTGCAAGATCCTTCATTGGACATCCGGTAACGAGGATGGGTCGGTGATGCTTACTGCTGAGAAGCGGATTGCAATGGTACCAGTACCATTTCCAAATGCTCACCCTCAGGTTCAACATCACGGCTGCAAAGGGGTAATTCCACAACCGTAACTGAAGAAGCTTGCACCAATCGCTTCTCTCTCTGGACAGCTCGTGCTGGAAATCATGTCTTTGGTCATCGCCTGATGAATATGGGAATAATGTTACACACATTCAGGAAGAAAAGTCAAGTTCAATTTTTCCAAAAATAAATTTCCCCTGCTTCGCTACAGGAACCATATTGATCTGCATATAGGGCTATGCTAGCATGACGTCGTAGGTAATTTTTTCATGTTTTTACACTTTAAGAAGAGGAGGCATCCCGCCTTCATGAACTACGTACAGAAGGGAATACACGCCTTATTTTCCATCCTGATTGCAGCTCTTTTTACCCACACGATTACCCCCGCATCTTCCGCTCAAGCCTCTTTTCAATCCCATTGCGGTACTCTATGCAGCCACTACGATATTGTCGTTATCGGCAGCGAAATTCAAGGCATTCTGCTTGCCAAGGCAGCCCATGATCTTGGCTTGAATGTACTCATCCTGGATCCCCGCAACAAGCCAGGCGGAGAGCTCATCGAAGGGGAAATGTGGTTCCTCGACGAACCCTTTGACAAGCATGGTCACAGCCTTGTACAAGGCAGCATTAAGCCTCTCTTCGACGGGTACGATAAGGGCACGATTCGCAAGCCCGTGGAGTTCGAGAATTATTACGAACACCTCATCCAAGGCATCCCTCTCCGAAGCAGCATTGCGATTCAATCTGTACAATTTGAGCTAGAAAAAAAGGAAAAATCAATCCACTCCCTCACCTATACTGCTGCAGACGGAAAAATCTATACGGTTCAGTCTAAATATTGGGTGGAGAACACCGACTTCAGTGCCCTCACCAGCAAGCTTGACGAGAAGCGAATTCCAGGCATGGAGAGCCTGTACGACGGCAAGAACAATAAGCCAGACTACATGGCCGCTACGCTGATGCTCAAGTTCAAGCATGTGAATTGGAGTATGCTTCACCAAGCCGTCCTTGCCAGTTACCCTCTCCAGAACCTCATCAAAAAGTACGGTCCAAACACCTATGTGGATGGGAGCGAAGCTACCGGATTCAGCAATATTATGCGTACCTACAAGCCGCACGACAATGGACTTATGCTCCGTGGGATGAACACGGTCTATCAGCGTAATGGCGAGGCCATTATGAACGCGCTGCTCGTATATAACGTTGATCCTGCCAATCCGGCATCTGTGCAAGCCGCCTTATACAGGGCGAAGACCGAAGCACCGTATATTTTGAATTTTCTGCGTCAACATATCTGGGGTTTCTCGAAGGCTGAGCTGAACGGCTTCCCTGATTATTTGTACATTCGGGATTACAACCGATTCGAGACTAAATATGTGCTGAATGAACACGACGTCTTGAATGGCAACATGTTCTGGGACAATGTGAGCATCGGCGGGTACTCGCTTGACTTGCAAGGTACAACGCGCATTCGGGAAGGAATCGGATTCGGCCAACCTGATCGCTATGGCATCCCGCTTCGTTCCTTTCTGCTCAAGTCCTACGACAACGTCATCGTCGCGGGCAAAAATATTGGAGCCACCATCAAAGCCTATGGCAGCGCACGCATCATGCCCAACACCGCCCTTGCAGCTGAAGCGATTGGCATCATATTGGGCAAGGAGCGGAGTAAACCACTGGCTGAGCTAACGCCTGATGATTTCAAGCGAATCCACTATTATTTACAGACAAAATATCACATTGTACTCGATAAATGAACCGGCTGAATATATGTAGATACTACGTTACGAGTTAACAAGAGTCTATCACTTCTATATGAACGGAAGGGCGAGCTACTAAAGGGATCTTACCTATAGGTTCGTCCTTCTTCGATTTGCTTGTTAATACACACTTGACAAATAAACCCTCATGCATTAATTTATTGATTAATAAATAACAAAAATTCTGACAAGGTGTTGAACCAACATGTCACCAAAAGACCCATCTCTATCTCGCAAGGATCAAATCATTGATGCTGCTGTCGCCTCCTTTGCGGAGCATGGCTTTTACAAGACGACAACCGCTAAAATAGCCAAATCAGCTGGTGTAACGCAGCCATACGTGTTTCACTTTTTTAAATCCAAAGAGGAATTGTTCATCGCAGTTCTCGACCGCGCCACAGAGAAGATTGAAGAGGCCTTCTCCAGCGTGGATGCTCCTCCCGAACAGTTTGTAGAGACAATGGGACGCGCCTTCGGGAAGCTTATTGAGACCCATCGCGATGAGATGCTCGTGACGATGCAGGCATTTACAACTTCAGAGCCAGCAATCCGCGATTCGGTGCGCGACCATTTCACTGCGATACACCAGACGGTCATACGGCGCTTTGAACAAGCCGGAATTCCGAACGCCAAATTCGCAGCCAGTATGTTCATCGGCTCAGGTCTAATTATTACGATGTCAGAAGTGCTTGAAGCGCCTAATTTATCTCCGTGGCCATCTAAATAAAACATAGTGAAACCAGTATTTTTCTGCTGCCTTTTTGAGGTCGCACTTTTTTTGGCATCGTATTTATTGATTAATAAATAAACATTAAAAATGAGGTGTGTTGATTCATGAACAAAATGTCTGTAAAATCCACTTTTCTTCACCTGTTACAGTCGCCTTCAGTCATTATCGGCCTTATTACTGCGCTTACTTTTCAAGTACTGTTCAGCCTGATCTGGCTAACCGGGTACGATCATTTGACAGACAATGTGAATCGGTTAGCCATTGCCGTAGTGAATGAGGATCAAGTGGTTGGCAAGCAAGCGGTGCAATCGATTATGGGGAAGCTGCCATTTCACATGAAAGAGGAGGCGAGTCTTGATCAGGCTATGACACAGCTTGAAGAACGCAAGGTGCAAATGGTTATGCATATTTCAGGGAATTTCTCTAAGCAGCTAACGGATCCGACACAGAAAGCTGTCATCACGTATGCTGTGAACGAATCCAATCCAAGCATGGTCAAAAGTGTAATGCAATCTGTCTCCAGCCAAATTACGACTTCAATCAATGAACATGCGGTTCGTACGGGCATGACTCAAGTACTGGAGCAGGTATATGTTCCACAGTCACAGGCAAGCAGCCTATCCGAATCCATGTCTGCACGCGTCGTAGCCGAAATGAATAACGTTCATCCCATCTCGAACTTCTCGTGGACGATGGTTCCCATGATGCTGCTGCTGGCTTCCTTCGTTGGCTGCATGCAGTTCACCATGGAAATGAATAAGGCTGCCAAAGCTATCAAACAAAAATGTGGCCAATGGACACTCCTGACAGCTCGCTCCCTGCTCAATATTGTCGCCTCCCTGATCATTACAACGGTTGGCACGGGAATGGTGGCGCTGATGGGGGTTCATTCCCAACAAGGCTTCGGTATGATGTGGTTATTCCAACTCGCTTACGTCATTACGTTTCTATTTGTCGCTCAGCTGTCCTTTTACATCTTTAGCGATGCCGGTGCATGGGTCAATATTGCGTTGCTATCGATCCAGTTGATCACATCGGGAGCTCTGCTGCCGCGCGAGCTGCTGCCATCTTTCTATCAGAAAATCAGTGAATTCTCCCCTGGCACCTATGCCGTAACTGGCATTATGAACCTAGTGAACGGGGGCCCACCCATATCGGATTCAATTCATGCGCTCCTGCTTATCTTGACTGCGATCATCCTACTGACGACTATGACTGTTGGAGGGGTACAGTTATTGCAGCGCAAACCGAAAGAACATGGACAGCTAGCTTCGTAAGCAAACTTATTTATGATGAGTAGACATAACAAGATACCGCGAAATATGCATTACATGACAATGAAGCGCCATCCGCCGCATTTTTACGGACAGACGGCGCTTCATTCCTTCCTCACGATACAATTTGCTCCAGCTTCACGATTGCCTCATATACCTCGTCCGAGGTTACGCCTTCTGGCTTCATCAGCTGTATAGATTCCTGTGGGAGAGTCGCTTGCCGCGCGATGCTCTCCAACGTTGGACGGTCTTCCACAGATAGTCCAAGGTCAACTAGCTGATAAGGCAAGCCTAAGTCTTCATAGAACGGTAGCAAATCCCGAACTTCCGCAACATTACCCTCCAGCACCAATTGAACGAGGATGCCGTATGCGACCTTATCGCCATGCAGCAAATGATGTGTCGCTGGTGCAGCGGTCAGGCCATTATGGATCGAATGTGCTCCTGCTATTCGACCAAGATGATCGCCGAAGCCGCCTACTAAGCCGCCTGTCATAATGATCGTCTCCGCTACCTCTACAAATGCATCGGATAACTGCTTCTGCTCTGCATCGAGAATGCTCTGCCGTCCATGCTCCAGAAGTGCAGTCTGGCATAGACGAGCTGTAAGATGAGCAATTTGAACAGCGGCTGAACGATGCTTCAAATCGCGAATGAGTACATCCGCCTCATACCATTTCGCTAATGTATCGGCAATCCCTGCGCGCAGATAATCAACAGGTGCATGCAAGGCAATTCGTGGTTCAAGCAGCACCATAAGTGTGCTTTTCGGAAAAACGGTATAGCGTGTGAATTGTCCTTCTTCGTTATAGAACACGCTGAGCGGCGTCCATGCTGCGCAATTCGAGGCGAGCGTCGGCACGAGAATCGTATCCAGCCCCGATGTATTGCCTGCTGCCTTGACCAAGTCCATTACCTTGCCTCCGCCGAGTCCAAGAATGGCATCCGCTCGTTCAGCCTGGGCATAGCATGCAATCCGATGCGCTTCCTGCAATGTGCATTCCCCTTGATAACGGAGATATAACAGTGTTGTGTTCGTCTCCTTCGGCCAATAGGGCTGCGCCGCCTCCAAGGAGCGATCACCATGCACGACAATCACTCGCTTGTATTGATACGGTGCCAATAATGTATCTAGCTTGTCCAAAATTCCCGCTTCACAATGATAGACTGCCGGCGTACCTCTAACGACGATAGCTTTCTCTTCCTTCGTCATCGATGTCACTTCCTTTTCAGCATCCACTCTGGTTTGCCGAAGCCTTTGAACTGTTCATCTATTGTTTTCTCGAATTCGGCGGATTCAACAGCTTCCTTCAAGTCCTTCGCGAATTGCTTGTCCAAATCAGCTGTATTCACAACGACACGATTGCGGTAATCATCCGGCATATTTTCGAGCTTCAGAGCATCGAGCAGGTTCATTTTCGCAGCAAGTGCAAAGTTGCCCGGAACAAGAGACAGGTCAGCGCTGTCTACTGCGCGCGGAAGCTGAGCAGCCTCGATTGGCTGTAGAACAAGATGCTTCGGATTGTCCTTCACGTCCTTCTCCGATACACGCAGTGGATCGATGTCCTTATTCACTGTAATGAGTCCTGCATCTTGCAACAATCCCAATGTACGCGCCAGGTTCGTCGGATCGTTCGCAATCGCTACTGTACTCCCGTCAGCAACTTCATCCAAAGATTTGAACTTGGACGAGTAAATGCCCATTGGAGCCGTCGGTACGGAAATAAGCTCGGACAATTCAATTTTATTTTCTTTCGCGAAGTTCTCCATGTAGATTTTGTGCTGGAACAGGTTCGCATTCAAATCTCCATTCGACAATGCCAGGTTCGGCTGCACATAATCTCCGAATTCAACCAACTCAATGGAATAGCCTTTCGTCTCCAATATCGGCTTAATCGCCTTCGTTATCATATCACTGTAAGGGCCTGCTGTTGCGCCGATCTTGATTGCTTTGCTTTCTTCCTGCTTTGCGTCTCCTGAACCCGTTGATGCGTCTTTGCTGCCGCATCCGGCCAGCAAGCCAATTGCTAGAATAAGAGAAAGAATGAGAGCTGTTTTCTTCATAGTGATGACCTCCGTATATGTTTTTAGTAAAGGTTTGGTACCTTATGTCCCTTTTTCAGCATCAAGAAGGTGGCGTGATCTCGGAGCATATTCTTCTGTCGCTTCCTAAGGGATGACTTCAATGATTAACAGCGAATGCATTATCGCTTGTCTACTTTCTTTGCAATAAAGTCTCCGCCGTACTGAATGATCTGCACCAAGCAGATTAGAATGATTACCGTGGTAAACATTACTGTATTGTCGTAGCGATAGTAACCGAACCGAATCGCCAAATCGCCGATTCCACCTCCACCGACTGTACCGGCCATTGCCGAATAAGCGACAAGGCTGATTGCTGTAATGTTCACGCCTTGAATGATGCCTGGCTTCGCTTCAGGGAGAAGTACATCCCTAATGATCATCCACGGTGTTGCACCAATGGAGATTGCCGCTTCGATGACACCTTTGTCAATCTCGCGCAGCGCCGTCTCTACCAAGCGGGCGAAGAACGGAATTGCCGCAATCGAGAGCGATACAGAAGCAGCCGTCGGTCCTATCGTTGAGCCGACAATGAGCTTCGTCAACGGCAGCAGTGTCACCAGCAAGATGATGAACGGAATTGAGCGAATCATGTTGACGATGAAGCCTAATACATTTTTCGTAAATGCATTTTCGAGGAATAGCCCCTTATCGGTTACAAATAACAGAATTCCAATGGGAAGACCCAGAATTATGGCAGCAAACAGCGAAATTCCAACCATATAGAGCGTCTGGACAAATGCCTTGCCCAAGTCCGGCAGCAGTTGGATGATCGAATCACTCAGCATGATGGATGACCTCCAATCGATAGGTTCGTTCTTCGATGTAGTCGAGTGCTTGCCGCAGCTCTGATACTTCTCCATTCAGCTCCAAGATCAGAATGCCTAGCGGGTTGTCATGGATGTATTCAATTTTGCCATGCAAAATATTTGCTCTAACCTTGAAGTTCGTCATTACATCAGTAATGATTGCTTCCTCCGCTTGCGGCGCCACGAAGTGAATCTTCACGATCGTTCCTTTGCAATGCTGAATCAATCGTTCTGGAAGATTGAATTGGAACAGACTGCTGATGAACGAGCGCGTCATCGGATGCTGTGGATCAGAGAAAATGTTATATACCGGCCCCTCTTCTACCACATTGCCGTTCTGCATCACCGCCATCCGGTCACAGACGTCCTTCACCACTTCCATTTCGTGCGTAATCAATACAATCGTCAGGTTAAGCTCGCGATTGATTTTCTTCAGCAGCTCCAAGATTGACTGTGTCGTCTCAGGATCCAGCGCAGACGTTGCTTCATCGCACAGCAGCACATGCGGTTCATTCGCCAGCGCTCTGGCAATGCCTACTCTCTGCTTCTGACCACCGCTGAGCTGAGCAGGATATACATCTCGCTTGTCAGCCAAGCCGACCATTTCAAGCAATTCAAGGACACGCGGTTCAATCTCTGCCTTCGACTTGTTGTTGGCCTTCAGAGCAAATGCAATATTCTCAAATACCGTCTTGGAGCGGATAAGATGAAAGTGCTGAAAGATCATGCCGATCTTCAGTCTTGCCTGTCGCAAGCTCTCTCCTTGCAGCTTCGTCAAATCAACGCCATCGACGAGGATACTCCCAGATGTAGGTTCCTCCAACAGGTTGATGCAGCGCAGCAACGAGCTTTTCCCAGCACCGCTTCGTCCGATAATCCCGTAAATTTCTCCCCTATTGATTCGAAGAGAGACGTTATTTACGCCGATGACGGTCGATGTCTTGCTTCGATACTCCTTAACCAAACTCCGAATTTCAATCATTTCACACACCCCGCCATTCTGTTGCTATCACCTGGATGAAAACTAAAAAGCCTCTTTCCCTAAGAGAGAAAGAGGCTGAATTGGCAGTATCGCCACACTTATCTCTCAGAATGGAATCATTCCGTAGGATTTAGCACCGTTTACTCACAGGTAAGGTTGCCGGACGTCATAGGGCCTAGTCCCTCAGTCGCTCTTGATAAGGTAGTATGAAGTTGTCATTTGTTGTTGAAAATATTACATCTGAAAATATGAGTTGTCAACAATATTTTCATTTCACTTTCAGAAACAGTTTCTTTATTTCTTAGAACTTTGCACACATTCATAAACATCACTAGACTAAATATGTTATAATATGGAACATACAATAGAATGGCTTACAAGGGCGGTCGGCTATCCTCCGGAAGGGAGGTGATGCCTGTGAGCGTATATGAAGCATTATCCGTCATGCTCCAATTCGGACTATGGATACTGGCGTTAATCACGTTGATTATCACGCTGCTGATATACCTCAATAAACATAAATAGACCGCCCTAGGTCAAAGGATGCGGTCTATTTATGCTCCAAAAAGCCTTCCGCCCTTAAAAGCGGCTATTGTGTAGGGGTCGGTTGCCGCCGACTCCTTATTTATTCTTATTATAGCACTGGGAATATATACATGCAATGTAATCGCAGTACATAGCTGAAGAGAGGGAGTAAACTCTCCCTTCTCAATTTACCCAATCGTTTATCGGCTGGCATGGACGGCGTTGGCTAATTCCAACTGTGTCATATTTTTCTCCGCACGCGTCATCTGCAACTTGTGGTTCATGCTTTTCCCTCATCGTCTCACAAATTATTATGTAATATATATACGCCATTATGTTAAATATATTGTACAAAAGGAGAGTCATGGAAACAACTTGGGGAGGAATACATAACTTTCTCCCATTTAAATCACCCTAAATAAGACGGTATCATAATAGGCAACTTTGATACAGCGCTTTCAATTTCCACTTTACAGATCAGTCAGAAGACAGTAAGATAAGATCACACTAAGTTGTATACAAGTATACTTGTTGTACTTACAGCATGATCACAGGAGTGAATACAGCATGAAATTAGGCATGATTGGCCTTGGAAAAATGGGTTTCAACCTCGTAGATAACATATTGCAGCACAAGCATCAGGTAGTCGCTTTTGATGTAAATGCTGAACAACGTCAAAAAGCAGCTGATCTAGGAGCAATTCCTGCAGATACAATTGAAGAACTCGTATCGAAGCTGGATGCTCCCAAGATCATCTGGATGATGGTTCCGGCTGGAGAAATCGTGGATCAAGTGGTAGACACACTGCTTCCTCTTCTCTCTCCAGGTGACATTGTCATTGACGGAGGAAATTCACATTATAAACAATCCATCGCTAGAGGCGAAAAAGTGCATGCACTGGGTGCTCATTACTTCGATATCGGAACATCCGGCGGAGTATCTGGCGCAGCTGAAGGCGGCTGCTTCATGATTGGCGGCAACCAAGAAGTATTCGCTACACTTGAGCCACTGTTCAAGGACATTGCGGTAGATCAAGGATATTTGTATGCAGGCAAGAGCGGAAGTGGACATTTCCTGAAAATGGTTCACAACGGTATTGAATATGGAATGATGCAGGCTATCGCGGAAGGCTTCGAAGTATTGGACAAGAGCGACTTCGATTTCGATTACGAACAAGTTGCACGCGTATGGTCTAACGGATCGGTTATCCGCAGCTGGTTGATGGATCTGACGCAAAATGCTTTCTCCAAAGATCCGAAGCTGGACAGCATTCGCGGCGTTATGCAAAGCTCTGGCGAAGGCAAATGGACAGTGGAAACTGCACTGGAGCTGCAAGCAAGCGCACCAGTTATCGCGATGTCCCTCTTCATGAGATATCGTTCGCTTGAGTCCGATTCCTTCCACGGTAAGGTAGTTGCTGCACTGCGCAATGAGTTCGGCGGACATCAAGTGGTAACGAAGGAATAGTCATTTCCTATTTCGATAGCGAAGATAGAATCACCACAAGCCCGATGGTCGCGCCATGCAGCACTGTGGTACAATCAGAACCAAATCTGTTAAGTGAGATATGGGTTCAGGAAACCAATCATGAGGAGAGTTCACGCATGATACACTATCCGAAACAGTGGCTGCAGGGCGCATCCCTTGGGGAATCCATCGCCTGTGAGCTGCGATTGCAAATTATTAACGGCTCCATCAAGCCGGGCGAAATTATATCGGAGAATCGAGTGGCTGCCGACTTCGGCACCAGCCGCTCTCCCGTTCGCGAAGCATTGAAAACGCTCTCTAACGAAGGGCTTATTCGCTTGGAGCGCATGGGTGCTGTTGTCTTAGGGCTTAGTCTTATCGATGTCGAAGAGCTGTACGATGTTCGCTATCTCATTGAGAGCTTTGTCCAGCAGCGGCTCGCCATCTTGAACACAGATGGTCTGATTCTGACGCTTCTGCAGATTATCGACAAGATGGAACTCGCGGTTAAGTACAATGATGCCGTTGAATTCGCATATCAGGATTTATCGTTCCATGAAGCGATCATTGCTGCAGCGGAGCATAAACGGATCATGCATCTGTGGACGAGCATTCGACTGATCGTAAAGACCGTCATGCTGATGACAACGGAAGAAATATTCTCTGAGGGAGAAGCGAAGCTGTTCACTGTAATTGAGAAGCACCGTACGATCGTAAGAGGACTCCAGTCGAAGGATACTCATACGATCCAGCAGGTTGTCTCAGCCTACTTCGCGGACTCGAACCGTACCTTGCATGTCAGCTTGCCGCATTCGTAACGGCAAGCTGCAAGGATACAAAGTTTTTTTAATTCAAGTTGTCGACAAGTATTCAAGTTTGTTTTGGAAACGCTATATTTGGAATCATTCATAACAATCGGCACTCTTCAAAAGGAGGCTCGTACATCATGAGCACACTATTCGGAATGAGTCACAATGTTACATTACTATTTTGGACACTTCTTACCATCGTATTTCTCATTGTGTTCATTGCCAAGCTGAAATGGAATCCTTTCGTGACGTTGCTTATATCAGCATTAATGCTCGGTCTGTTAACAGGCATGAAACCGCAAGATGTTGTGCAATCGGTTACACAAGGCCTTGGCGGCACACTTGGCACGATAGCCATCGTCATTGCGCTCGGTACCATGCTGGGCAAGATGATGGCGGAATCAGGCGGTGCAGAGCAAATCGCCACTACCCTTATTGATAAATTCGGAGAATCACGCGTTCACTGGGCTATGCTTCTTGTTGGTTTTATTGTAGGTATCCCAGTATTTTTTGAAGTTGGCGTTATTTTATTAATTCCAATTGTGTTCACTGTAGCACGCAAAACAAACAAATCATTGCTGCAGATCGGTATTCCAATCTTGGCGGGGCTATCTACCGTACATGGACTCGTACCGCCGCATCCGGCACCGATGATTGCCATCGACGCTTATCAAGCGGATCTCGGTCGTACGATTCTCTACTCTCTGCTCGTCGGAATACCAACAGCAATTATCGCAGGGCCGCTATTCGGCAAGTTCATTGGTAAACGCATTCAATTACAGCCGCCAGCGAAGCTCGCTGAGCAATTCGCGCAGAAGAGTGATCGACCGCTCCCAAGCTTCGGCATTACGCTGTTCACCATTTTGCTGCCTGTCATTCTTATGCTGATTGGCTCCGTCGCAGACATCGTCGATCCTGAAGGCATTAGCAGCTTAGCCGTACTGTGCAAATTCATCGGCCATGAAATTATCGCGCTTCTGATTGCAGTCGTCTTCTCCTTCTTCTCGCTCGGTTATGTGCGCGGCTTCAAGAAGGAAGAGATATCCCGCTTCACCAGCGAATGTCTCGCTCCTACCGCAACGATCATTCTTATCATTGGCGGCGGCGGTGCGTTCAAGCAAGTACTCATTAACAGTGGTGTTGGCGGTGCGATCGCAGAGCTTGCCACACAAGCGAACATTAACGTCATACTATTCGCCTGGTTCGTCGCAGCATTGATTCGTGTCGCAACTGGCTCTGCAACCGTTGCCATGACGACCGCTGCTGGTATTGTTGCTCCAGTACTGGCTATGACTCCAGGTGTTCCTGTAGAATTGGTTGTACTGGCAACTGGCGCAGGCTCGATCGTTCTGTCCCACGTCAATGATGCAGGGTTCTGGATGGTGAAGGAATTTTTCAACATGTCCGTCCCAGAGACACTTAAGTCATGGACAGTGATGGAGACGATTCTATCTGTCGTCGGATTAGCGTTGATTCTGCTGTTGAGCACAGTAGTGTAACATATATGGCAATGAAAGAAAGAAGGTTATCCCTATGAATCATCCCAACTACATGATCGGAATCGATATGGGAACGACGAGCACGAAGGCAGTCGTATTCGAAGAGAATGGCAAAGTCGTATCCACCGGCAGCCAAGGCTATCCACTGCATACACCGAACGCAACGATAGCCGAGCAGGATCCAGAACGGATATTCCAAGCCGTTGTCTCTTCTGTCAAGCAAGCGATGAGCGCTGCGCAAGCCCAGCCTGAGGATGTACTGTTCCTGTCCTTCAGTTCGGCGATGCATAGCCTCATCGCTGTCGATGCAGAAGGCAATCCGCTCACTCCTTGCATCACGTGGGCAGACAATCGGAGCAGCAAGTATGCAGCCCAGCTCAAGAAGGATCCGCAGGGACATGCCTTATATTTGCGGACAGGCACTCCCATCCATCCGATGTCCCCGCTTACGAAGTTGATGTGGATGCGGCATGAAGCTCCGGAATTGTTAAATAAGGCGGCTAAATTCATTTCTATTAAGGAATACGTACTCTTCAAGCTGTTCCATACGTATGTTGTCGATTACTCGATTGCGTCTGCTACCGGGATGATGAATTTGCAGCAGCTCGCTTGGGATGAAGAAGCGCTTGAACTTGCGGGCATATCGACTGACAAGCTATCCGAGCTCGTTCCTACTACGCATCAGCTAACAGGAATGGATGAAGTCTACGCGCGGGAGATGGGACTCTCCCCTGCTACCCCAACGATTGTGGGAGCCAGTGATGGTGTGCTCTCCAATCTTGGTGTAAATGCGATCGAGCCTGGTGTTGTTGCAGCAACGATTGGAACGAGCGGCGCGATCCGTACCGTTGTGGAACAACCGCTTACCGATCCAAAGGGCAGAATCTTCTGCTATGCCCTGACAGACAAGCACTGGGTCATCGGCGGACCTGTGAACAATGGCGGCATGCTGTTCCGCTGGGTACGCGATGAACTGGCTGCTTCCGAGGTTGAAGCAGCGAAGCGGCTTGGCATTGATGTCTATGATCTGCTTACTCGCATTGCCGAGCAGGTTCAGCCGGGGGCAGACGGGCTGCTCTTCCATCCTTATCTAACTGGCGAACGAGCTCCGCTCTGGAATGCGGACGCGCGCGGCTCCTTCTTCGGCCTCACTATGCATCACAAGAAGGAACATATGATTCGTGCCGTGCTGGAAGGCGTCATCTTCAATATGTACACTGTGTTGCTTGCAATGGAAGAGCAGATGGGACGCCCTAGCAAGATTCACGCCACTGGCGGATTCGCTCGTTCACCGCTCTGGCGGCAGATGATGGCCGACATCTTCGATCAAGAAGTTGTCGTCCCTGAGAGCTACGAGAGCTCCTGCCTTGGTGCTGTTGTGCTTGGTCTATACGCAACTGGAAGAGCCGATTCACTCCGTATCGTATCTGATATGGTAGGCGCTACGCACAAGCATGAACCTAATCCGGAGCATGCAGCGATTTATCATGAGCTGCTTCCGATCTATATCTCGATATTCCGCAAGCTGGATGAAGAATACGAAGCGATTGCCCGCTTCCAACGTAAGCGTCTTGAATCCTAAGCCTGCTGAAAAACGCCAAGCCCCTGAATTTGCGGATTTGCCGCAAGTCAGGGGCTCTTTTGTACCGATTATCCGCTTATGCGTCTCAATCACTCATACTTCTTCAACACGATCACGGCATTATGACCGCCAAAGCCGAAAGAATTAGATAGTCCCACCTTCACATTGGCCTTGCGTGCTTCATTCGGCACATAATCCAGATCACAGTGCGGGTCAGGGTTCTCAAGGTTAATCGTCGGCGGAATCATTCCCTCCTGTAAGCTCTTCACGAGCGAAATGGCCTCTACTCCCCCAGCAGCACCCAGCATGTGACCCGTAATGGACTTATTTGCTGTTATCGGAATCCGATAAGCATGCTCGCCGAACATTCTTTTAATCGCCGTTGTCTCTGCCAGGTCGCCAACCTCCGTACTCGTTGCATGCGCGTTAATGACATCTACATCCTCGGCAGACACAGATGCATCCTGCAGAGCCGTTCTCATCGCAAGATAGGCACCTCGCCCTTCAGGATGGGTCGCAACAATATGGTAAGCATCCGAGCTTATCCCATATCCAATAACCTCCGCATAGATTCGTGCCTTTCTACGCAAGGCATGCGACAATGATTCCAGAATGAGTATGCCCGCGCCCTCAGACATGACAAATCCATCCCGCTCCGCATCGAAGGGCCGACTGGCCTTCGTCGGATCATCATTCCTTGTTGATAATGCCGTTGCATTACCGAAGCTGGCTAGCGATAAGTCGGTAACAGCAGCTTCCGTTCCGCCTGCAAATACAATGTCTGCTCCTCCCGAGCGAATGAGCCGGAACGCCTCGCCAATCGCAGTATTGCCGATCGCACAAGCAGAGACATGGGACATCGTAGGGCCCAGCGCTCCCCATTTGATGCTGATCTGTGCAGACGCTGCATTCGCCATCATGGCTGGCACCAAGGTCGGACTGACTCTCCCAGGACCTCTGCTTCGCAAAATATCGACATTTTCAATCAAGGATTCAATTCCGCCAATGCCTGACCCCACGTAGACACCTAAGCGCTCAGGGTCAATCTGATCCAGCACCAGCCCAGAATCCGCCCATGCCTGCTCTGCGGCAGCAAGTGCAAATTGAGTAAAGCGATCCAGCCGTCTTGCCTCTTTGCGTCCAAGAAGTCCATCTGCATCGAACTCGCGCACAAGACCGGCAATTTTCGTTTTATGACCACTCACGTCAAATGTATCAATAGAGGATATCCCTGATTGTCCAGCAACTAAGTTCCTCCAAAACGTCTCTACATCATTTCCTATCGGGGAGATAACCCCCATTCCTGTAATCACTACGGGTTCCAGCTCTAATTCCTCCTCACAGATCGTGATCGCACAAGCCTCTATAACGACACTGTCTTCATTGTGAAATATGAATCTACCTAGCTAATTGGATCATCCATGAGTCGCCTCATGCTTATTCATTGGTTTACGATATTGTCACACAGGATTTATCCTATTACAAGTTGTTGTTTATACTAGTATAATTACTACCTGACTCCAGCAGTAAACAATAAATATCATCCATATCGAGCACTCCTTTGGTGCTCTCTTGCATCATTCGTTGACATAATTAGGAATCATTATCTATAATAAAGGAAACAAATGTTCGTAATATATTAGCAGAAAGGTAGAGCAGATTTCATGTCCAACTTCAAAGCTGCACTAGCCCAATCGTATGATCAGGATGCCCAGAGAAGATCCAGCAAGTCCTTGTCTTCTTGGAAAATAGACGAAAGAGAGAAATTTCGTGAGCAGATAAGCCGTGAGGGGAAAACAACTATACTAGAAATCGGTGCGGGGACAGGGATCGACGGCGTTTATTTTCAACAGAGCGGAATGCAAACAACCTGCATCGATCTATCCAGTGAATCGGTGAAGAAGTGCATCGAAAGAGGCTTGAGTGCGAAAGTAATGGATTTTTATCAGTTGGACTTTGCCGATCATAGTTTTCAAGCTGTCTACGCACTAAATTGCTTGCTGCACGCGCCGAAGAAGGATCTAGATCAGGTCTTGCAAGAAATGCATCGAGTGCTCGCTCCGAATGGACTGCTTTTTATTGGATTATATGGTGGATACGACTCAGAAGGAGTATGGGAGGCGGATTGGTGCAATCCGCAGCGATTCTTTTCCTTTCACGCGGACAGCTCCATTCAGAAGACCTTATCCCGCTGGTTCCAAATCGTAGATTTTCACACTGTCCCATTGGATGATGACAACTTGCACTTCCAATCGATTACGCTGCGGAAATGATATACTAGATAAGGCAATGGATCCATGCTGCGGCATGCAAGTTGGGAATCACAAACAACAATGTAACCTTTCACGATTATTCCTGATCCGTTGTTAATCCACTGTTCTGATCTGGTTATTCACTCTACATAGTCGATATAAACAAAACTAAATGTACAACTGGCTTGCAGATAGGAGGGATAGCCATGTCCAACCAAACGAGATTAGAAGCCCTGTCCACCTTCCTAAAGTCCAAGCGCTCAAGCATTCAACCGCAGTCCGTAGGGCTGCCTGCTGGTACTAGACGTCGAACACCTGGCTTGCGCCGTGAAGAGGTAGCGCAATTGGCAGGAGTCAGTACGACTTGGTATACTTGGCTGGAGCAAGGGCGAGACATCACCGTGTCTCCATCTGTTCTGGACGCGGTAGCTGCCGCTCTGCAACTGAATCAGGATGAGCGGAAATATGTATACGATCTTGCGCTTGAGAAGCATATTAGTCCACCACAGCAGGAAATGAGCATTGCGAAAATTCCACCATCGCTCGGGAAAATATTGAATGAGCTAACGCATTGCCCAACCATCATTACGGACAGGCACTTCCACATTGTTGGCTGGAATGCCGCTGCAGCATATGTATTTCTTGATTTCGATCAGGTTCCCTTAGAGCAGCGGAACTTGATTCGGCTCGTTTTTGTCAGAAAAGAGCTGCGCTCACTAGCCGTCAATTGGGAACACTTCGTCAGAGGCTTCCTCGCGATGTTCCGCGCCTACTATGGTCAGTACGTGGGAGATGAATGGTATACAGACTTCGTAGACGAAATGTCAGAGCTTCATCCCGAATTCCATGCACTATGGGAAGCAAGCCAAGTCAGCATTGCCCCCGACGTTACGATCGAATTCCGTCACGCGAAGGCAGGCAAGATGCTGTTCAACCTTACCTCGCTTCTCTTGCAGGGGAACATGGACTTGCGGTGCAGTGTATTCACCCCAATTGAACACTCCTCTACCGAGGAGAAGCTAGTCCGTTTTATGAGAAGAGATGAACTACTGAATGAAACTGAATGAATAGCCCTGCCGTAACTAAATTCCAGCAACGAATAAATATCGAACGAAAGACCTGAAGAACGAAAGACCCCAAGCAGATTTCTGCCGCTGCTCAGGGCCTTGCCTCATCCGAATATCGGAACTTTATTTTTCAGGTAGAGATCTGGCAGTAGTTATTATACATAACGTATAAGGGACAGCAATTAATGCTGTCTTTTTTTACGTAGAACTAGTCATTTTACCACTAGAAACAGTAATGATACTCCCCTGTTTATTTGATTTATTTATAGCTACAATAAACTCAACTTCAATAGTTCACTTCAAACTTATTGACTCAAATAACATTAAATTAGGAGGAACAGTTAATGAAAAAGTCATTAATTCTTATGACTGCGGCTGCTACGCTCTTGATGGCTATCCCAGCATATGCACAACCATCTATTTCAAATGTGGCTCAAGCTAAAAGCTCTGTTAACCCAGTAAATTACACGTGGGGTTTTGAAGTCAGAGTACGTAAAACACAGTCTTCTGACTCATTCTATCCAACTGGTGACAGATTAACTTTAAAGGCGACGCAATCCAGTGACGGAAACACAAAAATTGAATATACGCTTTATGAAGAAACAAATCGTAATACTGATACTGAAATAGCCAGTAAGACAGTGAGGGGAGACCATGATGAGAAACTTGTGTTTGATGATGTTCCAGTAAATAAAAATAAGAAACACTATGTAGTGGTTCACAACTTAGGTGATGAAACAACAAAAGGAGTAGCATACATCTCCCGCTAAAATTAATTCTATTGAAGCCCGTTATCCCCTTTTGTGGGAAGTGGGCTTTTTATTTGTTCATTATGCAATAAGGGGTGTTCAATGTAATGACACAGCCAATTGAGAGTAGCGAGTGTAAGATAATAGCATTTGTTCACGAACCGCGTGTAGTGCAGTAGTTGTACAGAGAAAATAAAGTACTATATTTTCTCTGTATAAAACTTTATTTTTCAGTCGAGTACTTTATTTTCTTTTAACATTAAGAGCCTTACAAATCAATCGATAATCCTACACCATGCCGCTCCCCTGTATGATGGTCTCCGTCGGCAGCAAGGTCGCTTCATAAATAGATACATGGTTCCTCCTCAAGAAGGACTGTACAACATGATAGCCAACCGCATACCCTGCACCCGCAGGCAATCCAACTGCCGGATAACCTTCACGCGCGGCATCTTCATCGCCGAACATATAGCTGCTCACCTCGGCGAATCCCTTCGTATCCAATGCTCCACGGATCACCTCGAAGCAATGATCCAGCTCCTTGCCCTGTATATTCGCCACCCATGGACCAAGCAACTCCTCTCCATACATCTCAGTTGCAAAAGAATCTACCAAGCCCTCAATGATAATATAGTCGCCTAGCGTTACATTGCCATGGTTCCAATCGAAATAGGAGAAGCGAACGTTATGGTGGAACTCATGAGCGATCAGCGCCGGCAGTCGCGGAATATTGTAGCTGTTCGGATCCAGGATAATGAGGATATATCCTGGAATACCGCCAAATCCGGTATACCCCTGATAACTGCTTAACTTGTCAGGATCAGCAAGATACGCGCCAAATATCAATTCCTCAGCCTTGACTGCCAGCCCCGCTGAGTCTATTCGGTGGATACATCCCAACAAAGTCTCCTTCGCGAGTTCCAGAATGCGAATATCCTGCAGACGCTTCCCCGCCTTCTCAATTCCTTCCTGATGTTGAAGCGGAAGGAAGCCCATCATTTGAGTGGCCATTACCACATCATAGCCGTTCGGCTGCTGCGCTGTTATAGGTACATGAATGGTCTCCCACATCGATCGAAACGGCTTCATCATTGTATGCCTGAAATAGTCATTTCTCTGCTCATTTGGCATGGTCAACAATGCTTCATACTGGCGTAACGTGTCTTCCATGTGAATGTTCATTAGGTTCACCTGCATCTCTTCATGGTATGTTCCTCTCCGACAAGTCGGAATACCATTAGGCTACACGATCACGTTACGTGAGAGTCAACCGGTCAACGTATATTAACTCACACAAAATTGTGAGTCCAATTACTCAATTGTACCTGTTCGGACAATGTTCACCTCGACCTGAGATTGAATGCTTGCCTCAGGGAACATCTTCTTCCACTTGTCAGCTGTCAGTTTGGAGTGCCTTACCGAGCTGCGGTAGACCTCGCCGAAGCCAATCGGATCCGAGCCGAGACGCTGGAGCTTTTTAATAAGCGCCTCGGTTTCCTTCGTCAATGCTTCTCCTATTTTTTGTTGAAGCAGTTTACTTGCCTGTGGTTTGCTGAAATCATATTCATCGGTAATTTCCTGCAACTCCACATTGATGCGTAAATTGGCTTGGAATTTCAGGGGAGAAGCTGAGAGGAGACGAATATGTTTTTTACTGCCCAGATTCGAGATGACTACCCGTACATGCCCGTCTGCCTTTCGATGCTCATGTAAATAAGGCCGCAGCTCATCGCGATCAATTTTGACCTCTTTCAATGTCGCTAATTTTCCAAGCAGCAGCTTGAGCAAATAGCCTTCCCCTGGCCCGATCGTTCCGACTACTCGATCATTCTGAAGCAGGGCCAGTCCAAAAACCTCAACTCCGTTGGGCAGCTTTCGCAACATTGGGAGTACCGGATCTTGTCCAGCACTGTAGAAGGCGCTCCGATAATCGTGAACCGTGCAGGAAGGAACCCAATCATCTTGAATATGCTGCTGCAGCATTTCATACAAGTAGGTTCCAATATTCGGAATCTGCTCATAACTGCCGGCCAGCAATTCATGAGACGGCCCTTCACTGACTGCGAGAAAAATCATATCACCGAAAAACGGATCCCTTGTCAAATTCTCAACAATATACGTAATCCCTTGCTTGGCCAGCTTATCATCAAAGACAACGACACGAACCTGACCGTTCACAAGTGTGTGGGCCAATTGCTGGTTGTTGTTAATTCGAGCTCCCTTGGTGCTGATTGCAATACCAGAGACGATCTTCGTCTTCTTCTTCGCTCCTGGCTCCGGATTGGTCAGAACTGAAGTGACATTAAACTTCTCTTCCGATAGAACGTCAAACCCGATCGCTACACTTATTCCCAACTTCTCCAGCACACTAGACTGTACACAGCCTACAAGAAGTGCCAGCACGGATAACACACCAACTACCCTGAACATCGGTTTGAGCAACGATCTCAATGCGCATCACTCCCCTTTTCACGTTTGCGCCACTTGTATACATACGTCAGAGCGAACAAGAGGAGCGGATAACAATAAGAGACAATCACAGAGTATATCCCGATAAAATCATTGAGTTGATTCACTTGTCCCCGATTATGGAGGGTGCTGGATGCCACGATCACAATAACGGCCAAGCCATACAGTGTCAGCTTCTCATTCCATCCAAACAGCTGCACAGTGCCCCGCAGCACGTTCCAAGCCAGCTGCATGATACCAGGAAGCACAACTAGCATCCAGAAGGGAATTGCAATGAACTCGATCCGCTCCAAGAAGGGATACTTAATAATTTTCAATAAATTAATGGAGCCCCAAATCGTACGAAGTATCTGATTTTCACTGAAATAGATGATCGACACGATCATAATGAACAAGTACAGGATATTGGTGAAGAGCACGCTCGCTTGTGCATAGCGCATCACCTTATTTTTGTCCTGCACATGGCGATAGAGCATAAATATTACTTCAAACCCCGTAATCGTAAACCCCATCTTTATTGCCCCTACCCAAATATGTTGTGCAGTCGTATCATAAATTGGCAGTAAACGGCTCCATTCCACATAGCGGATCGGATAATTGAAGAAAAGGGAGGTCGCGATAATCAGGAAAAAGCTGATAAAGCTCGTTTGTAAAATGACTCGAATTCCGCCCAAGCTGCCATACACCATAAGCACAAGCAATATAAGTGAAAGGAGCCATGTCGGAAAATCGGGGAAAATCCAAGATTGGATCGCTTCAATATACGTTCTGACAATGGTCGTCATATTCGTCAGGAAATAGAGCATCATGCAGATGCTCAATACACCGCCAATCCATTTGCCGAACAGAACGTGTTGAATGCCGTACAAATCAAGTGACTTATGCATTTCCAAGGTCTTAACCATAATCCAGACGATCAAATGGGTAGCTATTCCTGAAAGCAGGACCGACATCCATGCATCATGCCCCGCCTCCTTATAGATGTACCGCTGAAATCCGAATATTCCTACACCGACCTGCACGTTGCATACGAGGAAAAGCAGCATGTAGGCTTTGAATTGATATTTGTGTGATGTTCCGCTACTCATCTTTTTCACCTACAAATGACTATTCATCAATCTTCCCGGTCCATAGCGAACGAAGAGAAATGGATCGGACGTATTTACGAACCCTGTGCCCTGTTGCAGTCAAGCCCTTCGGTTCTGGAAGCAGCACCTCATCATAAGCCAAGTCAGATTCCTTAATCGGGTGAACTGGTGAAAAATACGGCCTGCCTAAGCTCGTCTGACGAATGAGGTGCATCGTTACCAAGGAGGTTACAAACACAATACCGATGCTGCCCCAAATGCCCGCAAAGATCACCATCGGATATCGGACGAGCCGCAAGCTGCTGCTCATTAAATAGTCTGGTGTTGCGAAAGAACCAAGCGCCGCAAGTGCCACTAGCATGATGAGAATATTGCTCGTAAATCCGGCTTGAACCGCTGCCTGCCCAATGACAATACCGCCTACAATGCCCATTGTCTGTCCAACCTTCGTCGGCAACCTCGCCCCCGCTTCCCGAAGCAGTTCCATGGTCACTTCCAGAATTATCGTCTCAAATAAAGGCGGAAAAGGGACTTTGGAGCGTGACTCAATTAAGGATACGAGCAAAGAGGAAGGAATAATTTCATAATGGAAAGTAAGGGCCGCCACATAGGCAGGAGTCAAGAATACAGAAAGAATTAACGCAACCATTCGCAGTGCGCGAATAAATGTCCCGATCCCCCATCCTAAATAGCGATCTTCCATGGATAAGAAGAAGTCAATGAATTCGCTTGGTCCTACGATCACAAGCGGACTCCCATCCAACAGAATAATGATCTTGCCTTCTATCAGCGAATGGCTAGCCAAATCAATCCGTTCGGTTAGCATCAATTGCGGGAAGACACTCAAATCATTATCCTGAATCATGTGCATGAGCTCTGAGCTGCCTGTCACATCATTGAGACGAAGCTGCTTAATTCGTTGACGTACCAGCTCAACCCGATCTGGATTCGCCCTATCTGCCATAAACATGAGATGGATCGTCGTATTCCGTTTGTTCCCCATCTTATATTCTTCACTGCATAGCTCCGTATCTGGAATAGAGGTTCTAAGCAAGGTCGTGTTCATGCCAATTGACTCAGTAAAAGCAACCATTGGGCCTAATATGGTCGTCTCATTCTCTGGCGAGGTAAGAGACCGCTTAGGCAAGTCCGCCACATTTGCCGCAATGCCTGCCTGAGGGGTCGCAATATAGACCCATCCCTTCACAATCAGCGGTGCGCATTCCGGGATAGCCGCAATATCCATGATTTCTCCGATAGGAAGCGAACTGCGAAGATCCTCGATCGTCGGTGTCTGCCCCAACTGCAGCAACGGAGATAGAATAGAGGTGTGAAGCTGCTTCGTATCGACATGCTGGGGCATATAGCATATGGCAACTGACGGCGAAATGCTTCTTACCACAAGATGGACGCGATGATGAAACAATGCCGATATTTGTTCTTGCAGGGAAGCTGCGAAATCAAAGTCCGCCATAAGACAATTCCCTCCTGTAATCACTTTGAAGATGACGAACATGCTGGATGATCAGACAAATTATTCCCTGCTGCACGCAAATTCATGCGTGATCGCCATGACATAAAAAAAACCGATACCTAAGTCAGGTATCGGTTCAAGTACGGTATAATCTAGTTGTCAAAATAAATATTAAAATTTAAATTTCGTCAATGAATCCTGCAATCCCATTGCCATGCGCTTAAATTCCTCGGCTGAGCTTGCCAGCTCTTCCATAACCGCATTCTGCTCTTCAGTAGCAGCGGCAATCGATTGCACACTTGTTGCGGATTCCTCCGAAATGGCCACAACCCCCTGAACACGCTCGAGCATGTCTTGAGAGCTAATATTGACCTCCTGGACGATCGCCTCGACCATGCTGGCTAGATTGGATATTTCCTGCATCATCGCCACAATGGCATGGAAGACGTCACCCGTATCATTAACACTTTGAATGCCGGATTGGACGAAATGATGGCTCTTCTCCATTGTCTCGACTGCATTTCCCGTCTCGGATTGAACTTCTGCAATAATCTGCTGAATTTCGAGAGCGGCCTGATTTGATTGATCAGCCAGCTTGCGAACTTCATTCGCTACAACCGCGAAGCCTCTGCCATGTTCCCCTGCCCGAGCAGCTTCAATTGCGGCATTCAATGCAAGCAGATTTGTTTGCCCCGCAATATCCGTAATAATCGCTAGAATTTCGCCGACCTTATCGGATTTTTGCTGCAGGCTGCTCATCATGCCAGCACTTGCTTCCACATTATCAGACAGCTGTCTCATATGGGTGATCGTTTTATTGACGATTTCATTGCCATGCACAACCTTATCATTGGCCTTCGTGAATTCGCCTGTAATCGTCTTCACAGTTTGATCCACTTCGCCAATTGCCATCGTCACATCCTCGATCATTTGACCGACCTCAGCAAGCTTCTTGGCCTGCTCGTCCACGCCCATTGATATATCCTGCAGCGAGATTGTAATCTGTTCCGATGATTTGCTCGTTTCCTGCGAGCTGATTGCAAAGTCATTCGAAGTTGTATTAATGTTCTCACTTGTATCGACAACATGATCGACCAAGCCCTTCAGATTGACTCTCATTCTCGTAAAGCTGCGAGCTACATTGCCCCAAATATCTTTGCGTTGTTCCGTCATTCCCACTTGATGCGAGAAGTCACCCGAGCCAATATGTTCAACAGCACGCGATACCTTATGGATTGGCTTAATAAACAGGCGATCCACCAGTATCCAAGTTACGCCACAAATGACTAGCAAGGAGCTAATAATAACCGTCAACATGAGCCAATTATAAGAGACAAGACTATTGTCAAAATCATCATATTTCGAAACAGCGACTACCGTATAGTCCTCTGCTTTTGCAGCATATGCATATCCGCCAAGACCATCACTTAGCTTGACTTCATTCTGCTCACCTGTGAAGAGCGGCTGTAGGCTGCCCTCTATTTCCTTAGTCAAACTCTTTCCAGAGCGGGCAATTACCTTGCCATCCTTAACGAGCAAGGAGGAGCTGTTCTCCTTATAAGCGATCAAATTCAATACTGCCTTCGGATCATCCTTGCCTTGCTGAATGACCAGCTTTCCAATTTGCCGAACGGCTGTATGGGTATCTTCGATCATGATGTCAGTAACGACACTTCGAATAAAGCTGGCATTCACCATGCTGGTCGTTATAATGACAAGCAGAGTAATAAGACTGATAGGCAATAATATCCGCGCTAACAGTGATTGAAAGCAGCGATTCCATAACGCACGTATTCGTTCGTTCATAGATTGAGATTTCATTCCTGTCACACCTTTTATGTAATAGGGTATCTTCCGATACCACGCGTTGTCCTTCATTGCACTTGCTCAAGCTTGCTCGTCACCAAAAAAAAGACCTGCCCGTCCGGGAACGGGCAGGTCATATCATTCAGTATCCTTCAATAAGACGAAAAGATAAGAACTATAAGACTACAAGCTGTCCAAGTAGCGATCTGCTTCTTCGTAGCTTTGAGCTACCCCGTATGCACCGCCGAGATCTTTAACCAAGCGAGACAATTGCAGCTTCGTCAGAGCGGAGCTTACGATCATAGAAGATCCCTTTGTTTTTTTGTTTGCCATGTAGTCGCGCAATCCTGCCAAATAATCGTTCACATCAGCTGGTGCTGGTTGCGCCTTCGCCATATCGATGCAGAATGTGTAGCCTTCCTTCGCTTTATCAACTTCACGACGAACAGCTTGATCGTATTCTTTGGCCTCTTCAATTGTCATCATACCTTCAAGCTTAACATACACACGGTTTTTAGATGCTTCGTATTTCGTTTCGAACATGGAAAATCTCCTCCTAGATGTAATAAATTCATAAGTATGGTGTTACTGATTGTCTACTGCACATACTGAATATTACCCAATATGTTGTTTCATGCCAATGCTTTTTGGTCTTTTTGCTGATTGCCGTATGCCTATCAAGTTATGATAGGGCACTCTTCGAGCTGCATATGAACTGCAATCAACCTCTCTTCTGCCATTCTCGATGCCATCCCCCCTGCACATAATATCGCTCCGAATTGCCGGCCTACTTGTTCGTATGAGATAGGAAGCCAACTTCGAACCCGTGTCGCAGCATATTCGTGACTTGAGCTTCACCAGGTACAGTCCAGGTAAAGCCTAATGCAGCAAGCGTAGATGCCGTCCGTTCTGCAGTAAGCTCGAACGCTGTCAGCGCAGCGCCTTCATCCATCCACCCGTTATGCAGCATCACATTCTCGACTGCCTCAAGCTTCGCCCCCTGTTCATACTGCTCGAACAGATAGGACAGGAACTTCTCCATTGGCAGCTTCGCAACCTGAACATCATTCCGCCCAGCCAGCATTTCGGACATGCTGATCAGATGCGGATTATAGATATGGTAGATCTCATCATGCAGGGCAGGCTTGTCATGTAGTGTAATAATCGCACGGCTCACCTGATCTACGAAGGATAAGTCTGTATCCTGACCGGAATCAGGAACGGCCCCCAATTGGATGAAGGACTTCATCGTCTTGTAGAACGCATTGTCCTGAATATTTTCCTGGAACTGACCGCTCTCTGAGTGACATACAATGTTACCAACTCGGTAAATGTTCGTATGCAGCCCCTGCAGACGCGCCTGTTCTACCAATTGCTCCGCTTGGAATTTCGTCTTTACATAATAGTTGTCATGCACTTGTCCGATGTCCAAGTCATCCTCCGTGAAGAGAACGGATTCCTTGCCTTCAATCGTTCCCATCCCGACCGACATTGTAGAGACGTGGTGGAATCCCTTCTTCGTGCCGGTTGCTGCCAATTCCAACAAGCGCTCCGTCGCCGTAACATTGTTCAGTACGAATTCAGAATAGTGGCCATAATGCTTCACATTGGCCGCAGCATGGATGATGCATTCCACTTCATCTGCCAGCTTAGCATATTCGTGTTCAGCGAGTCCGAGATGTTCGTCACTCAAGTTCGCGTTAACGACTTCGATTCGATGTCCGTGCGTGTCTGTCAGTGCTGCACCGAAATAATAGGCCAGCTTCTCGTACAATCTGTGTCGAGCCTGCTCCGGAGATGTCCCGCGAACAATAGCAACCACTTTGCTGTCAGTACAATGCAGAAGATCGCGAAGCAGGTAAGCACCCAAGTATCCTGTTGCACCTGTAAGGAGAACCTTAGCATAGTTCAACTGCTGCGATAGCTCTCGATTGTGATAAGCTTCGTTGCGGCTGCGATACTGCTTCCAAGCTTCCGTTACAGCCTTATCCTCCACGACCGCTACTTCCTCTGCATACATAGCACGAATCCGCTCCAGCTTATCCTTCATATGGTTCGGACGATACTTCATCCGCAATGCCAATTCTCGAATTGTCGGATATGCGAATACGTCGCTGACGTCAACCTCGTATTCCTGCTTCAACTGCGCAACAAGCGTGATTGCCTTCAAGGAATGCCCGCCTAGCTCAAAGAAGTTGTCGCAAACGCCGACCGTTGTCAGGCCAAGCAGCTCCTGCCATAGCTCAGCAAGCTTCATCTCCGTCTCACTGTCAGGCGCTACATAGCCGGCTCCTGTCCACTCCTGCTTCGATGGCGCAGGAAGCTTCGTGCGATCGATCTTGCCGTTCGTTGTCAGCGGCATCTGATCGAGGAACGCATAGTAAGTCGGGATCATATAATCCGGCAAATGATCAAGCAGATGCTGACGAATATCTGCAGCTGTCACCGTACCTTCCGTTACGATGTACGCACAGAGCGCCTTTTGTCCTGGCGATTCCTCAATATCGGTAACGAGTGTTTCCTTCACGAGCTCATGAGTTCGGATTTGCGCTTCAATTTCACCAAGCTCCATACGATATCCGCGAATTTTCACTTGATGGTCTTTACGTCCTAAGAACTCTACTGTTCCGTCCGGCAGCCAACGAACAAGGTCGCCTGTCTTATACAGCTTCTCTCCAGCCTTGAACGGACTGTCGATGAACTTCTCGTTCGTCAAGTCCTCGCGATTCAAGTAACCACGCGCCACGCCATCGCCACCGACCCACAGCTCGCCCGCTACGCCAATCGGCTGCAGCTTGCCATAGTTGTTCACGACATAGGCTGTCGAGTTCGCAATCGGCGCTCCGATTGGAATCGATCCGTCCTGCTCCGCTGCAATATGGTAGCAGCAGGAGAAGGTCGTATTCTCTGTCGGTCCATATCCGTTCACGATTTGAATTGGCGCACAGGCATGAAGCACTCGGTAGATATGCTTCGGTGACAATACATCTCCGCCAACGAGCAATGTTCGCACAGGTTCGAATAAGCGCTCATTTTTCTCAACCAACTGCGTGAATAACGGTGAAGTCAGCCACATCATAGTGATGCCATGCCGCATAATCGCTTGTTCTAACTGCTCAGCATCCAAAATCGTCGGCTTGTCAACGAGTACAAGTCGAAGTCCGTTCAGAAGGGATCCCCATATTTCAAATGTCGAAGCATCGAATACGAGAGAACCAGTCTGCAAAATGCGATCATCCTCTTGGAATGATACGAAATTCGTATTCTTCACAAGGCGAATCACGTTGCGATGGGTGACCATAACTCCCTTCGGCTTCCCTGTCGATCCCGATGTGTACATTAAGTACGCGATATGCTCAGGATCATTGAGGTTAGCTATGTTTTCCGTTGACTGTACAGCTAGTTCCGAATCCGTGAAACTGATGCTGCTCAGTCCTTCCGGCAATCGTTCAGCCAAATGGTCGCTTGCGAGTACGATATTAACACGGCTGTCCTCCAGCATATATTGAATCCGTTCCTGCGGGTAATCCGGATCGACCGGCACGTAAGCACCGCCAACCTTCAAGATTGCGAGTACACCGATAATCATTTCTGGTGTGCGCTCTGTGAACAGACCAACCGGCTGTTCAGCCTTCGTCCCATGCTTCTGCAAATAATGCGCCAAACGATTGGCCTCCGCATTCAGCTCCGCATAGGTAATTTCACGTTCACCAGACACAAGCGCAACACGATCAGGCGTTACACGCACCTGTTCCTCGAACAGACTGTGTACAGTCGCATGGCGAGGATATTCGGCATCCGTATTATTGAAGTGGTGCACGATTTCTTCACGTTCCTGATCCGTAATCAGTTCAAGTTCTCCAATGCTGCATGACGGCTGCTGTGCTGCCTGCATAGCAAGCTGCTCGAAATGCCCTGCCATTCGTTCTACAGTTGCCCGTTTGAACAGCTTCGAACAGAATTCAAAGTTGCATTCGAGTTCCTCTTCACGCTCGATTGCCTCCAGCGTCAGGTCGAACTTCGATGTGCCATTATGATAAGGCAGCTGTGTGAAGACGGCATCCCCTGCTTGAAGCGAAAGATCCCCCATATTCTGCATAACGAATACGGTATCGAACAATGGATTGCGGCTTACGTCCCGCTTCAGCTGCAGGCGTTCAACCAGGCTGTCGAGCGGGTAATCCTGATGCTCATAGGCAAGCAGAAGCGTATCCTTCATCTCATTCAAATAATCAGCAAAGGCCTTGCCTCCCTCTGGGAAGCTGCGAATCGGCAAGGTGTTGACGAACATGCCCATCATTCGATCTACATCAGTATGTGTACGAGCAGCTATCGCACAGCCGACAATCATATCCTCCTTGTCCACATATTTGGACAAGAGCACATTATATACCGACAACAGCACCATATAGAGTGTAGTTCCTTGACGGAGAGCCAGCTGCTTCAATCCTTCCACCGTCTTGGCAGACAATGCTATACGCACCATATCGCCTTCAAATGACTGCACATTCGGACGAATATAATCGTACGGAAGATCCAGCAGTGGGATGTCCCCTTCAAGCACACTCAGCCAATACTGTTCATGTGCTTGTTCATCTTGTACACGCGTGGACTGCCATTCCGCATAGTCCTTATATTGCAGCTTGATTGGGGCCAGTTCCTCGCCCTTATAGATTGCTGCCAGTTCTTCTGCAAACACACTGAGCGAGGTTCCGTCGAAGACTATATGGTGAATATCCAGCATCAGTACGTAGCGGTCTGCTTCCATTTTCGCAATCGCAGCACGTAGAAGCGATTGCTCCTCCAACTGGAATGGACGGACGAATTCATTCACCAGTTCAGCAGCAGTACGGCCCTCGGCCTCTATAATCGGCACATCGAAAGCAACTGTCTCATGCACCTTCTGTACGATCTGTTCCTCTTCCCAATGGAATGAAGTACGGAATGCTTCATGGCGCTCTACGATTTGGTGTAGAGCCTTCTTCAGGCGGCCGGTATCCAATTGGCCATTCACTTCGTAAACGAGTGGAATGTTGTAGGCCATGCCAACTCCGCCCCGCTGTTGCAGCGCGAACATACGCGTCTGTGCTGGCGCGAGACGATAATGCGCCTTCTTCTCGGCTGGCGTTATCGATTCGTATTGTTCTTGTGCTCCTCCGTCGATAATTGCAGCAAGCTTGCCGACATATGGATTCGAGAACAATTCCTTGAAGGACAACGAGATATGGAAGTCAGCTGCGATGCGTGCTTGCAGCTGTGCCAATTTCAACGAATGCCCGCCAATCTCGAAGAAGTGATCCGCTGTGCCAATTGGAGAGATGCCAAGCAGTTCCTCCCAGATCGCAGCAAGCTTCTTCTCCGTATCCGTTACTGGAGCTTGATATTCGGTAGATATGCGCTCCTGCTTCTCCGGCTGAGGCAGCTTGGCCCGATCAATCTTGCCGTTGATCGTAAGCGGCATGCGCTCCAAGAACATGAAGTATGCCGGCACCATGAACTCAGGCAAATGCGAAGACAAGTACTCGCGCATTGCACTCGCTGTCATGCCTTCTTCCGCTACAATGTAAGCACAAAGAGCCTTCTGGCCAGGCGACTCTTCAAAAGCTACAACCAGTGCTTCCGTTACTTGCTCGTGCGTATGAATCTGCGCTTCAATCTCACCGAGCTCCATGCGATAGCCGCGAATCTTCACTTGATGATCTTTGCGTCCGACGAATTCCAAGTTGCCATCTGGCAGCATGCGCACAAGGTCACCTGTTTTATAGATTCGTTCGCCAGCTACGAATGGACTATCCGCGAACTTCTCACGCGTCATCTCATCCTTATTCAAGTAGCCACGTGCTACGCCTTCACCGCCGACCCACAGCTCTCCTACAGCGCCAATCGGCTGCAGCATGCCGTAATCATTGACAACATAAGCGGTTGAGTTCGTAATTGGCGTACCGATAGGAATTGTCCCGTCTCCCTCTTCCTTCATCAGATAAGAAGTAGAGAAGGTTGTATTTTCAGTAGGACCATAAATATTCGAAATCTCAATCGGTGCACAGTCCTTAGCCGCTCGATAGAAGTGCTTTGGCGACATCAGCTCTCCACCCACGAGCAATTGGCGAAGCGGCGCAAATATGCGCGGATTGCGATCAACCAATTGAATGAACAGCGCCGTCGTCAAGAACATAATCGTTACCTGATGGCGGATGAGCGCTTGCTCCAGCTGCTCAGCGTCCAGTATCGTCGTCTTATCGATGAGCACGAGCCCTAAGCCATTCAACAAGGAGCCCCAGATTTCAAAGGTTGAGGCATCGAACACAAGCGATCCCGTCTGCAAAATACGGTCGCCTTCGCCAAACTTCACATAATTCGTGCGCTTTACTAGGCGAATGACATTACGATGAGTAACCATGACGCCCTTAGGTCTTCCTGTCGAACCGGACGTGTAAATGATATATATAAGATCTTCTGGCTGATTCACAGATACCAGATTATCGCTAGATTCATCAGCAAGGCTCGGGTCATCCATATGAACCTGCTCGATGGTATTCGGCAAATCTATATCTGACGATCTGCTAGTCAGTACCAGCTTCGTACGACTGTCTTCCAGGACATATTGAATGCGATCCTGAGGGTGATCGGGATCAAGTGGAACATAAGCTCCTCCCGCCTTAAGAATCGCTAAGATACCGACAACCATCTCTGCACTGCGCTCTGCCATAATACCAACAGACTGTTCCCGATCGATGCCAAGCTTCCGCAGCCTGCGCGCCAATTGATTCGCACGAGCATTCAACTCGCAATAGGTCAACTCGCGATCATCTTCGATAACAGCTACTCGATCCGGATGCATCTGAGCCTGTTCCTCGAATAGCGCCTGAACCGTGAATGTATGAGGATATTCAGCTCGCGTCTGATTCATCCCCTCAATTAACTGGCGCTTGTCCTGCTCTGTCAGCATTTCCAGTTCGCCAATACGCTTCTGAGGATGCTTCACAGCTTCTTCCAGCAGCTGCAAGAAGTACTCACCCAGCTTCTCTACCGTCGATAACTGGAACTGATTTTCCTTGTAATACATTGTGAACATCGGTAATGCGCCCGTTCCAGCAGCATGCTGAATGCAGCCGTGCAGGTCACATACCTGCTCTCCCTCTGGAAGCACGGGCCGAACATCTTCTCCGTACCAGCAATACGTTGCCACATCACTGTCAGAAGCTATTTCAGAGCAAGTCAGGTTACGTCCTTCTGCGCAAGCCGACAAGCTGTTATGAATGCTCATAATTCCTTGCAAGGTTACGTCATCCTGACTGACTACGGTATGGTTTGCATTGCCCTGTCCCGCTTGAACGGCATGAAGAGTTACTTGCTGCGAGTTGTAGAACCGGGACAACAGCGTTGCCCACGCACTGAACATGACGGATTCCAACTTGACCGAATGCTCGGCCGAATGCTTCTTCAGAAGACGCATTGTCTCTTCAGGCAGCTCGATAGAATGTACGTCATAGCCTGCCAATCGTTCTACTGTTAATTCCATGAAAGCCAATTCTCGTCCTCTCCTTTGTACGATCCAACCCATTTCGTAAACCTATGAGTCAACTGCTCCCATGTGATGTACTCTATTTGCTTGGCAAATTCCATATGCTGTGCACACACAGTCATACTATAGCCTGTTACAGGAACGACATATTGCTTTACATAATTATGATCAACATTCCATAATTGATTATG
>Ga0209566_100336_pt1 | contig 41560 bp, 34 predicted proteins | sample Araplavi_mTSA_r2_2_FD_184287 | JGI IMG/M metagenome (GOLD analysis project Ga0209566, IMG submission 184287) | Arabidopsis root microbial communities from North Carolina, USA - plate scrape CL_Cvi_mTSA_r2 (SPAdes) (version 2) | ecosystem: Host-associated > Plants > Roots > Endosphere | place...
CATCAATAATGATTACGCTGCTTTGGTCGGGTTAACGCATGGACATGCCTCCGTTGATCTCGATGGTTTCCCCGGTAATGAAGGCGGACAGCTCCGATACCAAATACAACACACCGCCCGCTACGTCTTCCGGCAGCCCCTCGCGGCCTAATGGGATGCCCGCAATGATGGAATTGCGGATTTCCTCGGTTTTGAACCTGTCGTTTGACGTGTTGGCAATGACGCCTGGCGTGACGGCATTGACGCGTATGCCTTTGCCGGCGAATTCCTTGGCAGCGTTTTTCGTAAAGGCGAGCATCGCCGCTTTGGCCGATGCGTACAGCGCAATACCGCGCCCTCCCCCATTGTGAGCCGCGAGCGAGGCGACATTGACGATATTGCCCTTACGCTTTTCCACCATTCCAGGCAGAACGGTTTGGGTTAAGAACACGCAGGATTTGAAATTAACGTCTAACATTTCCGTATAGTACGCTTCCGAAAGTTCGAGCACCGGTACCTGGCGGCTCATCTGGCCGGCATTGTTCACGAGAATATCGATAGAGGTGCCAAACGAGGCTTGAACATCGGCTGCAAGCGCATTGATTTGATCCATCTTCGACAGATCGGCTTGAAAGGACTCGGCATGCCCTCCCGTTGTCCGGATCGCGCGTACCGTCTCCTCCGCCCCTTCTCGATTACGCATGTAGTGGACGGCGACCTTCGCCCCCTCGGATGCCAGCCGCCGCGCGATCGAGCTGCCGATGCCTCCGCTTGCTCCGGTTACCAGCGCTAATTGCCCGTCTATACGCATATTCATCGCTCAACGCTCCCTTTTAGCTTTTCGCTCGGATTTCTTTCGGATTGTTTCTGACCGTAATGACCGAACCCCAGAACAACAGCATGGCTGCGACCGGGTGCAGCGCTGCGATGAGGCCAGTCGACGAGAAGACTTGTATCGTTAGAAATTGAAAAACAACGAGGGCGAACAGTCCCAGGCTCAACCAGCGCTTCGTCCCTTTGACTCCGCTTACGAACGTCAGCAGGAACATGAGCAAGGGAATCAGGGCAAAGCATTTGACGAACGACCGATGTATGCCCCAATTGGAGGTATCCGAGAACGTTGCCAGTCCGGCGATGAACACTTGCACTACGATGCAGGCTAAAAATATCCATGCCGCTAGCTTGAAAATGAATCCACCGGCTTGCATCCACGCTTCCTCCTTTCTATCGCGTTTGAGATCGCAAATGCGATTTTTCTAACCGTACCATTCGAAAATCACCATGTACTGCGGGATAAAGTCACATAACGCTCACCATGCGGTTTCATACCGCTCATTCGGGACATGAGGTTCGACGGATATGCTACAATGGTGACCATTCAGGGGCATCGATGCGGATTTGGAGGAATTGCCATGAACATGAAACGAACCGTATTGATCGTAGACGACGACCAAGAAATCGTGGAGTTAATGAGGGATTACCTCGAGGACGAGCAGTTCGAAGTCGTAGAAGCATATAACGCTGCTCATGCGATTGAAGCGTTAAAGCTCAATCCGATCGACTGCATATTGTTGGATGTGATGATGCCTGGTCAGAGCGGACTTGAGCTATGCAGGCAAATTCGGAGAATGCAAGATACGCCTAACTTACAAGATACGCCGATCTTATTCCTGAGCGCACGCGGCGATGATATGGACAAGATCAGAGGCCTCAGCTTGGGCGGCGACGATTATATCGTGAAGTCCGCTACGCCCGAGGAAGTCGTAGCCCGCGTTAAAGCTGTGCTTCGTCGCTATGGCAAGCGCGAAAAGGATGTCAAGCTGGAGCTGGACTTCGGCCGTCTCGTCCTGGACATCATGGCGCATGAAGCGAGAATTGACGGCGTTCCGATGCCGATGACGCCCAAAGAGTTCGATATTCTCTGTTTGTTCGCGGAGTATCCCCGCCAAGTGTTCACGTATGAGCAACTGCTGCAGCGGTTCTGGGAAGGGATCGGCGACAAGCATTCCGTAACCGTTCAAATCGCGAGAATTCGAGAAAAAATCGAAGAGGATCCGAGAAAGCCGGCGTATATCGCCAACGTTTGGGGCGTCGGTTATCGCTTCGAAGGAGTGCGAAGATGAAGCCGCTGCGTATTCGCCAATGGATGGTGGTCGGCATGCTCATTGTTCTTATCCTTCCGCGATTGTGTTATGAAATTCCTGGTTTGTTCGACCGGTATGTATTGGAGAATGCCAAGCACAAACGACAGCAGACAGCGATGAACGACTTGATACGCGAAGTCGGCGAATCTGACGTCGCGCGCTGGCGCGATCCGGACTGGCAGGCCGGGCTTGCAAAAAAGTCTGCTTCATCGCATGCGGGAATCGTAATGTTCGATGCGCAAGGACTTGAAGTTTATCGATTCAAACCTTCGGGATCGGAATCTGCCGTTGCGCGGGAATTGAGCGTATTTGAGCAAGGGCAGCTGCGGGGAAAGGCCCTCTTCTATGCTCCCGGCCAGAGGAGCGACTGGGCGACGGCATTTGCGATTATAGCTGGCACATTCGCTATTTTGTTCATCGGATTTCAAATCGGCCGTGTCGTCGTGAAGCCATTGGAGGCGATGAGCATAGCGGCGAGGCGGATCGCCGGCGGAGATTTGGAATTTAAACTTCCCGCGTCTACGGTTATGGAGGTCGCAGACGTGCGCGACGCTTTCCAGGCGATGGGCACCGGCCTTCGGGATTCGCTTCATCGCCAAGCCGAACTGGAGGAAGAACGACGGTTTTTCATCAGCTCGATCGCTCATGACCTGAGAACGCCGTTATTCGCGCTGCGGGGATTTTTGAAGCGGCTGGAACGCGGCGACAACCCGGAGAAGTCCGCCAGATATGCCGCTATTTGCAGCAAGAAGGCCGAACAACTGGAACGGCTTGTTGCCGATCTTTTTTCATACGGGCAGCTGTCGTCCCTCGAGCAGCTGCTGCAGCCGAAGCCTTTGGACATTGGCTCTTTGTTCGAGGAGATTGCCTCGGATTATTTACCTCACGCCAGAGATAAAAACGTCAAACTGACCTTTGAGGCTCCGGCCGAGAGCCGCGAGCTGCTCGGCGACGCGCATCTGCTGCGGCGCGCGATCGGCAATCTGATCGATAACGCCCTCCGCTATACGCCGGCTAACGGCCATATTATTATCGCCTTACGTCTAGAAAAAAAGCGCGCCTTCTTTACCGTCGAAGATAGCGGGCCTGGCATTCCGGAGCAGCAGTTGTCCCATCTATTCGATGCGTTCTACCGTGGCGACGATTCGAGAAACCCTGAAAACGGCGGCACCGGGCTTGGACTTACGATCGCGCGCAGAATCATTAGAGCGCACAACGGCGATTTGATTGCCGGGAATCGCAGTCAAGGCGGGGCCATATTTACGGGGTGGGTCGAATGAACGCATGGCATCTTTAAATACGACCGCTTAAAAATGGCCGAATTCATGTTGCAAACCGCTCAGTCATCCAAGTTACGAAGGTACTCAAGCACGCGATCGAGCATCAGTCTTGTCGCATCAGAATCGTAGGAAGGCAAGCTGCTGTCTGCGAAAAAATGCTGATCGCCCGGGTATAAATAGAGATCAGCATCATTGGCAGACGCTACGAGCTCACGAGCCGCTTCAATGTCGCCTTCTTCAACGAAATAGGGGTCTGCTTCCATCGCATGAACCTGCACGGGCAGATCCGCCGACCATGCCGATCCAAATGTCGAGATCGGGGCGCAGGCGGAAAAGAACAACGCGCCGCGGGCGCCTTTACGCATTTGGGCGAGCTTCTGGGCGGGCATGACGCCTAGCGAAAATCCAGCATAGACGATATCCTGCGGAAGCTCGCTGGCTACGCGAGTGCCGCGAGCGATGATTTCCTCGAATCCAATCTCCTGCACATAAGCCATGCCATCGCCGATAGCCGTAAATAACCGGCCTTCAAAAAGGTCGGGGACGTGCACGTTGTGCCCCGCACCTCTGAGCTCGTCGGCGAAGGCATGAATACCTTTGGTTAGGCCTAGTGCGTGGTGAAACAATAGAATCTCCGCCATTCCCTCTCCTCCTTCAGCTCAGAACCTCGATCATAGATCTACCAGGTGCTTTGACATAAAAAGTCCAGGCGCAAATCCACCGTTTCCTTTACGTCGCTGACAGTTAAATTCAGATGGTTTAATCTCACAAATTCCCTCCTTCGGTAAGTTGCTTTTCTTCACATTTATATTTTACGCAATTATTGCCAATCACTCCATCCTTTCTATATGTATTGTTTAATCAACGCATGTCTATTAATATATTGATAAGATAATCGGCAACCATGGTTAAGACTGCGAGTACGGAGGTTATATGAATTGACAAAAATAGATCGCAGAATCGTTAAAACGCAAGAAGCATTGAAAACGGCGGTCATTGCGTTAATGTCCGAAAAAAATTTCGACGACATCACGATTCAGGATATCGCAGACCGAGCCAACGTAAATCGAGGTACGATCTACCTCCACTATCAGGACAAATACGATTTGTTGGATAAATTGATCGAGACGCACTTAAATGAGTTAGGCGAGATGGACAAGTGGGCATGCGAAATGGATTGGGGCGATGCGCTCGTCCCTTATTTCGAGTACTTTGAGCAAAACTTTTTATTTTTTTCGACCATGCTGGCCAGTAAAGATGCAAAAGGCGCCCCTTCGTCTTTTCGGACGCGGCTTCTTACTTCCTTTATGTCTGGATTCAAAGGCGAGATCGACAGAGAGAGCGGCAAGAATGCGGAGTTAAGCGACGACATTATGCTTCAATATGCGGGCACCGCTTATGTTGGCGTAATCGAATGGTGGATTCGGAACGGGATGCCCTATCCGCCGAAGATCATGGCCAAGCAAGTCGGAGCCTTATTAGAAAGAAGCTTGTGATTTCATTTTCAATCTGCTCCGGTTCCATAGACAGCAAAAAGCTCCTCCACGCATTTGCTAAAGAGGAGCTTTTGCGATGAAAAGTCTGTTTCCGGATTCATGTATATGGTCTTGTGCGCGCCAGCTCCGCTTTAGCTTCGGCCAGAAAGAGGTCCTCTTGGATCTGGTCGAAGGCCGCTGAGGAGTCCCGATCGGGCACGAGGGCTTTCCCGGCGGCGATTACCGCTCCGGCATGACGGTATCTTAGCCTGTATTGCTCGACGAGCCGCTTAGCGGTTTGAACTTTCTCGGATAAGACCTTAAGCTTCTCCGATAACTCGTCTGCAAAGCGCGCCTTTTGCTCCGATTCTTGCTGAAGCTGCTCATAAAGTAGGCGCTGCGCATGAATTTGCTCCAGCCATTTGCGCGCGGCGTCCGGATTCGATTCTTTGGCAGCTGCATCCGCTTTCCCTCGTTTGGCTTCCATTTCCGCGTGAACGAGCGTCATTTTCTCTTGTACATTTAAAGCTTCGGACTGCGCTCGCTTCACAGTGACGGCCAATTCGCGCAATGATTCTGAACTCGCTTCGATGTAGGCATTTAAAATAAGTTCTGGATTTTCTTCTGTTTCACTGTTCGCTTTGAATAATGTACGAAGACGTCGTATAAGCCCCAAATGCGGGTCTCCTCCTTCCATTCGCCCATCAATCTTCGCAATATTTGCGCTCGGCTCCCCTTCGGAACGAAGATTGCGTATAGAACGTGCTGGGCGCGCCATCGTCTCCATATTCCAACACGAACTCATGGCCTCGCGGAATCGTCCTTCCCAGGATCTGCACGGAAGCCGTTGTATTTCGAACGCGATAGACAGGCGGGAAAGGGCAGCAATACCAATAGCTATCTTCCTCGATCAAATTCCTCTCGAGCAGTTCTTCGACAGTCGTCTCGTAATCTCGCTCGACGTCCGTGATCAGGCAGGCTGACCAATGCTCTTGAAGATCTTCGATCGCTTGCTCCAGCTCCCCGGATCTTTGAATGTCGCGCCTCGCGCTGATGGACGTCACTTTCCAAATATCGTCGGAATCAAGCTTGCACAGCCTTCTCGGAGCACCCGTCTTATTCCCCGAATTCAGCTGTGCCGCGTGCTGGGCCGCTTCCGGCGCCTTTAACCCCTGCGCGACCAGCAGGTAATCGGATAGCGCCATCCAATATTGTCTCTCCGCATCTTCGTGCGTCTCCTCGGATACGCGGCGTCCGCTTGAGATGCTACCTACGATCGCATCGCCGGCCTGCTTGCGCGTTCGCGCCGATTCATACCATAAGATGACGGACTTAAAGCGCTCGCCTTGCGACCGAACGGCATCGACACTGTCCTTCGTCATGGCTTCCATCTGGTCGGCCGCGCGTCGAAGCCCTGTGAGATGCGCGACGGGACATGGACGCGGCCCTTCCAATTGCAGGCCCAACCGAATCGGAAGCTCGATGCGTGCGGATTGTTCAAATGCCGCTTCCTGACGGGCGGCGATCATGAGCTCAGGAATCTTGCCGTACCAGACGTCCGCTTGGTCATGGGTGATGACGGGAACCGGCTTTATTTTATCTCCAAAACCGGAGAAGGCGTCGCCCAAAAGCGCATCTGCCATCGTCTGCAACGATCTAGCGGCTTGCATAAAGCCAAGCGCACGGGGGCGATCGCAGTCGGCCAATTCGACATGGAGATCGTATACCTGCTCGCCGAGTCTTTTGTAGCTCTCCAGATGCTCGATGGGACATATTTTCTCACCGGTCACACTCTCGCGAATCCAATCAAACAGCCCCATCCACAAGACCTCCAACCATTTATTGTCTATATCATATTATAATTGCTTACGCATCAACGAGAAAAAAGGCGGCAAAAATAAAAAAAGATCCGCTTCTGGTTACGAAACGGACTTTCCTGACTTCGATTTACTTATGCTTAAGATGTTCAAGCGTGACCCGTATGATCTCCTCGATGTGAGAGTCGTCCAAGGAATAATATACGGTTTTTCCGACTTTGCGTCGCTTGACCATCCGCATATTCCTTAGGTATCTCAGCTGATGCGAGACTGCCGATTGGCCCATCTCCAGCAGCTCGGACAAATCGTGAACGCATAGTTCGCCCCGCATGAGCGCACTTATCATTTTGACGCGAGTCGGATCGCTAAGCGCTTTGAACCACTCCGCGATATCATGGATTAGCGGTTCTTCGATCATCTCCGATTTGATTCGAACCAGGTCAGCTTCCGAACCTCCGCATGTAACTTCGCATTCTTCCGTTATATGCTGCTGCATCCCTGACACCTCTTCTCTTCCTGCATTTGACGATGATTCATTATAACAGACGGCCGTTTAATTAGGAAAGATTACGGTTAACGGAAGCGATGACTTGGGATCTATACAAAATGGACGGTTCATGCGGATTGAAAAGTTTGACATCCCCGATTCGTCGGCATATCATATGAGCATATACTCATTTGTTATATTTAAGAACGGAGCGGAGATACGATGACGATGGAACTCCGAGTAAAAGGGTTATCCTGTCCGAATTGCGCAAATGAGCTCGAGCAAGAGATCAAGCGGCTGGAGCATGGGCAAACGGCTAAATTAAGCTATAATGCCGGCAAATTGACGGTGGACGAACATATCGATCTGGAAAAAGTGAAACGGATCTTAAAATCGGACGGCGCTTCGCTTGAGCTTCCTGCTTTAAAGGGACAAGGAAAAGCGAAGTCGAGCGAGCATCGTCACGACCACGACCACGGCCACAACCATGATCACGATCATGGACATGATGCCAAACGGGGTCATGAAGGTCACGATCACGGCGACGGCCATGATCACGGTCACGGCCATGATCACGGTCACGATCATGACCATGACCATGGAGGCGGCAGCACGAAGCGGATCATCTGGCTGCTCGCCATTTCCACGCTGCTGTATGTCGGTACGATGTCGATCGAAGGAATGGTATCTCCTGCCGTCTCGATCTCGCTATACGTTGTGGCTTCGCTGCTAAGCGGCTACTCGACGTTCTGGCGAGGCTTGAAGAACCTGGCGAGATTCAAGTTCAACATCGACACGCTCATGACGATCGCCCTCATCGGGGCTGCTGCCATTGGCGACTGGAAAGAAGCGACGTTGGTCGCCATCTTATTCGGTCTGAACGAGCTGCTCGAGGGACTGGGCATGGAGAAAGCCCGCAAGTCGATGGAAACGCTGCTTCAGGTTGCGCCTAAAGAAGCCGTGAAGCTGGAGGGCGGCGTCGAGACGGTCGTCCCGATCGCCAGTCTGATGGCGGGCGACACCGTCATCGTTAGGCCCGGCGAGAAGATTCCTTCCGACGGTACGGTTGCCAGCGGCAAGAGTTCAGTTAATGAAGCTGCGATCACGGGCGAGTCCCTCCCTGTGGAAAAAGCGGCCGGAGAGCCTGTCTTCGGCGGAAGCATCAATAATGAAGGCGTCCTTCAAGTCCGCATCGACAAAGCTTACGAGGACTCCTCGCTGGCTAAAATTCTGCACCTCGTGCAGGAAGCCCAGGAAACGAAGACGCCTACGGAATTGTTCATCAACAAGTTTTCGAAGTATTACACGCCGTTAATTATCCTGGTCGCCCTATTGGTACTGCTCATTCCGCCACTTCTGCTCGGCGGCGATTGGCAGAAGTGGCTTTATCAAGGCCTCGCCGTACTGATCGTCGGTTGTCCTTGTGCGCTCATTTTGTCCTCTCCCATCGCGATCGTCTCCGGAATCACCCGCAATGCGCGCAACGGCATTCTCGTTAAAGGCGGAGTGTTCCTTGAGCAGCTGGGGAAGCTGGATACGCTCGCCTTCGACAAGACCGGAACGCTGACCAAAGGCGAACCGCACGTGGAAAAGACGGTAGTGTACGTTCAAGAACGGTTCTTCGCCGTCGCCGGCGCGATCGAGAAAGCCTCTGTTCACCCGCTGGCCAAAGCGGTCATGAAGGAAATCGACCGGCTCGGAATCCCGATCGGAGAAGCACAGGACTTCCTGACCGTATCCGGCCAAGGGATCACGGCAACGTACGACGGACGCAAGTATTGGCTTGGGAACGAGAAGAGCATCTCGCATTTTACCTTTAACGAAGAGGTCGGCGCTGCCGTTCAACGTCTGAAGGAGGAAGGCTTGACGCTTGTTCTGCTCGCCGATGAAAACGAGGTTCTGGGGATGTTCGGCATCGCCGACGAGATCCGGGAAGAAAGCGCGGGCGTAATCGCCGAGCTGCACCGCAGCGGCATCCGCCGTACGGTCATGCTGACCGGCGACCACCAGAAGACGGCGGAGAAGGTTGCGAAGGCGGTCGGCGTCAGCGAATATCACGGCGGCTTGCTTCCCGAGGACAAGGTCGCGATGGTCAAACAGTTGGCCGCGACCGGGACGGTCGGCATGATCGGGGACGGCATCAACGACGCGCCTGCCCTCGCCTCCGCCCAGCTCGGCATCGCCATGGGCAAAGGAACGGACAGCGCCATCGAGACGGCCGATATCGTGCTTATGCAGGATCATCTGGGCAAGCTGCCGGCTGCGGTTCGGATCGCGCGCCGGGTCAATCGGGTCATCCGGTTCAACATCAGCGTCGCGCTGGGCCTTAAGCTGATCGCCTTGCTGCTGACGATTCCCGGATGGCTGACGCTGTGGATCGCGATTCTCTCCGACATGGGCGCGACGATCTTCGTCACCCTGGTCAGCCTGACGATCTTGATTCAAAAGCGCTCTTAGTCCGCTCTTCTGAAGAATGGCACTTCGGCTATCTTGATGGAGTCCGTCGGGCAACCTAAAACCCGGCCCAATTCGACCGGGTTTGCTCTATGCGATGATTTGCTTGCTTATTTCAGTAAGATTCTCGGCGAATCCAACGAATACCTTGTCATCTATCACAAGGGTGGGGACGATTTGTTTCCCGGTCAAGTTCCAGACTTCCTGGGGATACTTGGGGTCCTCTTCGCAATTAAGGTCCGTATAAGGGATCCCGTGCTCTTTTAAATATCGCTTGGCATAATTGCAGTCGCTGCAGGTTGGAATCGTATAGATTTTCACCGGATTCATCATATACGGCACCTTCCCTTCTAGTCGATTTTAGGCTAAGGAAGCATTGACGCTGTACCTTTTTTCCGAAAGGCTTCCTCAATATCCTTTTCCGATCGCGATGGCGTTCAGCTGCTCTATCGAAACTCGTTCAACGAATTTGCTGAATTTTTCTTTGCCATTTGCCTGCGCTTTATAATAGTCGATAATTGCAGTTATGACAGGAATAAGCTGACTGTCCGACACGCCGGAGCAAAGCAGTTTGGCAAAGGACGTTTTCAGCCCCTTCGGTTCGCCGCCGACATATATATTGAACGTATCGCGCATTTTCACGATGCCGATATCTTTAATGAGCGGCTCGCTTGTGCCAAGCGCGCATCCGGCATATCCAATTTTCATGGGGGTCGGCGTGACGATGCCTGATAAGGCTTTGTTCAAGCTGATCGCAACTTCCAATCCCGCAGCTTCACCTCCTTTGCAGAAGTTGCAAGCGATCAGACTTTTCGTCACGAAGCCCGCCGGGTTCACTTCGAGTCCTTGCCGCTCAAGCGCCTCCTTGACGATGTCGTGCTGCGGAATCGGCACCTCCGCATACAGCTGTTTGAAAGGCGTCACTTCAACTTGGGTATCCGCTCCAAGGACGCTGCCGATGGCCGCAAGCTGGCCGGAACTTAACAGGCTGCCGCCGACTTGAATCGCGGGACTTATGGCGATCTTGACCGTTCCTGTCTCCTCCATCATTACCTATCGCCCTCCCCCATCGAGATCGGTCAATCGATTCGAACGACGAACGGCACGGTAAAGATTGTACCTTGCCGCTGAAATTGACCCCATATTTTATAGGTGCCGCTTTTCGGGAAGGTTGTCATGAATTCAGCCTTCGGCCCCTTCGCCTTTTCATCCATCGGATGAACGTGCAGATATTGCTCCGCATCCTCCGACAAGATCACGACATGGCCTACCGCACCGAGATATTGTTCCAGATCGCTAATTCCTTCCTTCGTTTTCGCATCCGCGATGTTGAAGGTGAGCATGACTTCTTCCTTTGCTTTTGTGCCGCTCAAGGCCAGTTTGATTTCCTTGCCGTCGATGACTTTTGTCAGCTCGGTATCAGCTAGAACCGCCTCGGGTGCTTTGGCTTCACCGGCCACCTTCACCCACTCGCTGAGCGTCGTGCTCGAACCTCCTTTTGGAACAAAATCCGCAAAGAGCTTATATTCTCCCCCGCTAGGGAACGTTGTGCCGATTGTAAAGGTACCGTCTCCCTGGTATTCGGGGTGGATATGGCTAAAGTAAGAAAGGTCTTTGCTGACCGCGATCAAATGCATCAATTTCTCATGGCTGACTTGAAAGTCCTGAACGGCTTTGCCGTTGTCATCCGTGATCCGGATCGTCAGATCGGATTTATCGTTGGCCGTGACGGCTTCCGTCGCAAAGGAAAAATCCGCTTTGTAGCTGTCCGCCGATGGCTCGTTCGCCGCATGACCGGCATGCGCGCCATGCGCGCCCTGACTTGCGCTCGGAGCTGCAGTGTGTGAGGCATGATTCGACCCGCCTTGGCCGCTATCCGAATGGGCGCTTTCCTTCGCGCTTCCGCAAGCTGACAGAACACCAATAGCCAAAGCACTCGTTAACATCATCATCACTTTCCTTTTCATTTAATTTCACTCCTGTTCGATGGTCATTGCGACTTCGTGAATCGTATGGATCGCCTTTCATGAACATAGAATACCCCACCACCCTATAAATAGTCAATCCTTTTTTACCCCTCGCCCCTATTTTTTTAGAGCTTTGAGCCGCCTGAGGCATCTATGCATAAAATCCAACGCTTCCAACACAATAAGACAGCTTGTTTGATCTCAATGGTATAAAGGAGCCAATCGAATGAAAAACAAATGGATACTGGCGTTAGCCTTGGCGCTCATCATGAGCATAACGCAGGCCGCGGTATATGCCCAGGCGAAGGGAAAAGAGAAGAACGATGCAGTCTGCCTAAGTCCCAAAATGGTACAGCTGAGAGTCGATATGCAAAAGGCGTGGATCGACCATACGATATGGACGAGAAGTTATATCGTCAGCGTCATGTCCGATCGTCCGGATCAGAAGGACGTGTTGGACCGGCTGCTGCGTAATCAACAAGACATCGGCAACGTAATCAAGCCTTATTACGGGGAAGCTGCCGGCAACAAGCTTGCCGATCTGCTAAGAGAGCACATTCTGATCGCGGGAAAAATCGTAGCTGCCGCGAAAGCGGGCAACCAGGATGACGTGAAAAAGCTGGAGGCCGATTGGCATAAAAATGCCGACGATATCGCCCGGTTTTTAAGTACCGCGAACCCGAACTGGACGTTTAAAGAACTGCAAGATATGCTCTATACGCACCTTCAGCTGATCACGGAGATCGTGCTCGATTGTCTCAAGGGCGATTGGGCAGCGGATATCGCCGCCACCGACAAGAACGAGATCCACATGATTCATCTGGCGGACATCTTGACGGATGGCATCGTCAAGCAGTTTCCCACGAAGTTTTAACTGCCGTTGTCGATTAATGGACATGAAAAAGCTTTCCTTCCGCTTGAACGGCGGAGAGGAAAGCTTTTTTAACGGCATTAACAACAACCGAACGCGAATATCAGCCCTCGTTGAGATCGATCAGTTCGACCGGGTCAAACGGCAAGCTTGGTTCCGTGGCGCAGGCGATTCCTTCGCAGCAAACGGAACAGCTCCAGCACCGTAATGATAAGCGTAATCCATAATCCGCCGAAAACAAACCCTGCCGCCACATCGCTCGGATAATTGATTCCCGTGTATATCGAGCTGACGCCGACGAACAGGCAAAATGCCAGAACCGAGAGCGTCGCCGCAAGCTGATATCGCTTTTCCCGGCGGTGCCTGAACAGCAAGTAGACGGAAAAGCCGTAAACGGTGACGCTCACGAACATGGATTCGCTCGGAAACGTCAGTATGCTGCCGTCGGGACCCCACCGATGAAATATCGCTCGTAGGCCCTCGTCCAATCCTTCGCCGCCGATCATCGCCGCGATATAGAACATAAGTTCAAGCATGCGGTCGGTGCTTCGAAATCCAACCCAAATGGCTGTTGCAAGGATCGGCAGCAGCAGTGCAGGATAGGAACCGACGTTCAACAGGCCCTCCATCAAGCCTGTCCAATCGGGCGTGAATATGCGAGCGATGACATAACTGGACACTTCATCGAATTGCGTAAACTCGTGAGCCAGAAAATCCTGAATCAGTCCGATCATAAAAGAAAAGAAAACAAAAAACAAAACGCCTGCGGATAAGATCAGAAGACGGAGCTTCCCGATCGATTGATAACGCTGCACGGCCTCGTGCATCAGCCATTCCGCGCGCGATAGGATGAGCTTGCGATGCTTGCGGATCATGGTGAACGCAAAAAAAACGACTGCGCTAGACAAACCGAATCCGAGCATGTACATATTGATTGTGGCGTGGTACTGCTTCCACTCGGGTCCGAGCAGCTTGCCTAAGGTGACGAAAACGGACACCCAAAAAAACGCGCCTGAATAGGCGTAAGCCGCGTATTTGCTAAAGGGCATCCGCGTCGTGCCCGCAAAATAGCCGGTCAAATGCCGAACGCCGGGAATAAAGTAAGCGAAAATCAGCATTTTATTGCCATAACGAAGGAACCATAGGGATAAACGATCTAATCTGTCCGGGCCGAAATGAAACCGGGCGCCATGCTTCTCGAAGAAGGGATGGCCGAGCCGATTGCCGATCGCATAAGAAGCCGTCATCCCAAGAGAGGCGCCTGTTCCTGCGACCAAGATGCTTAGAAGCCAGTTCAATCGCCCCTCGAAAACGATGAGACCTGCGTATGTCATGATGAGCTCGCCGGGGAGCGGCAGCGCCATCATCTCCAAGCCCAGCGCGAAAAATAAAACCCAATAGCCATACATTTCAAGCAGATGGGTGACCCAATCGTTGATCCCTTGCATCATACCCCTCTTCTCGATGAAGGAGCTTTTAGTTCTACAGCGTTGGTTTCGACGATCATTTGGGTCACATGTCGCGAGATACCGCCCATTGAATAGGTTACCCCTTGCGACAGCTGGATATGAGCCGCCGTGGCGTTTGCTCTTTTGGATGCGTACGTGAACGTCAAACCTAGCTGTGAACACGGCGCCCTAGCATAATGAAAGGCAGGCCCCGTCGTGGAGCCTGCCTTTCCTTGCTGAATGAACGTTTACTGTCAGCCGTCCTTTCGCTCGACCAAATAAAACATATAGTCGGTCGGAACGCCGGAATATCCTTGCTGTCTCAGCATGGCGGTCACGTTGCCGCGGTGATACGTACCGTGGTTCACCAAATGCTGCAAAATGTCTGAAAACCGTGTGTCGAGCTTGCCATATAGCGGATGCTCGATGGTCATCGGCTTGTCCGGATCGGGCGTCCGCCGCAGCAGATCGCGGAACGATTCGGCGACATTCGCGAACAGCTGCCGCAGCTCGCCGACAGTTCTGCCCTGCGCTTCTTCCGCCCAGCCCTGAATCTTCGGGAAAATCTCCTCGTTTGGAATTTCCGCCAGCACGTGCATGAAGAGCTGTTCGAACCTGTACATATGCGCCAGCGTCACCGACACGGAAGGGAACACGCTCTCCAGCTCCGTGTCGAAAGCCGCCTTCGGAAGCTGCTCCAGATGGTCGAACAAGCGGTCGTTCGCCCAAACGTTATAGTCGTACAGTCGATGAGAGTGATGAAGCATAATATCACCTTTCCTTCATACGCGGTCGTTGGTCTGCCTGCCGCAGACTCGTCTCCATCGTATATCGACTTCACTGACAAACTGTGTCAGGGAAGAATCGAAGCAATGATTCGAAGTAGAATAATCGAAGTAGAATAACCCAAGCAGGAAAATCGATCATCGATGTCGCGATGCAGCTAAGTTCAACCGGAAATATCTTCATACTGCGCTGCGATACCCAATGCCCGCTGCCGAATCAGCCGCTTCAGCTCCGGCGGCTCCACAATGCGGATGGCCGGACCGAACATCATGAGGTACTTGGGCAAGTATTTGTTCATCGTCGGGACGTCGAGCAGGAACCGCGCTTCCCGATCGGATCGCTCCGTCAGATAGTGGCGCATATGCCAGTGGTCGCAAACCTGGTTCAGCATATCCGGCTCTCCCTCTATGCGGATCGTCGCGAGCGGTCCGTCCGCTTCCCTCTCCCTATAGGACTGTTCGCGGAAAAAGGCGGCTGCCGAAAAATTCTCCGGCTTATCGAACCGCGCATCGGTCGGCTCCAGCCTGGCGATGCGGTCTACGCGAAACGTCCGTACCGCTTGCGAACGGCGGCAGAATGCGACAGCGTACCACTCGTTGCTGTCGTAGGCAAGCCCGTACGGATCGACTTCGCGCAAGTCGGTCTGCTCCGCATTCGCCTTGCGATAAGCGATGCGCACGGTTCTCCCTTCCTTTGCCGCCTGCTCCAGCTCGCGCAAGTGCGGAACGACGGAAGGCGGACGCGCGGGCGCGATCACATCCATGCCGCTCGTTCGGAGGGCCAGATCGTGCCGCTGATCTTCGCGAAGCCCGTTCTCCACCTTTTTCAGCGCGCTTTCGAACTCCTCCGTGTACGGATAACCGGCGCCTTGCGCAAATTTGTAAGCATCCATCAGCGCCTTCAGCTCCAGGGCGTTGAAAAATAAAGGCGTCTCCTTGAAGCTGTCCAGAATGCGGATCCCGCCCTCATGGCCCGATTCGGCTACGACCGGCACGCCGCTGGCGCACAAAGCGTCGATATAACGGTACACGGTTCGAATGCTGATCTCCAGGCTCTCTGCGATCTGCGCGGCCGTAAGCTTCCTGCCGGATCGCAGCATCCACAGCATCGACAGCATATTATCCCATTTGGCCACAGAGACACCACCCTATTTGCATCGGCTAATCATAGACTGTCTTTTTCGGTTCTCTTCACACAATCGAACCATTTTACTCCAATATAAAATAATAGACAAGAATGAAAAATCCCCGGGAAGCCAAAGCCTCCCGGGGATCTGCAAGCATTTGAATATCGTCTAAGCCGTCGCTTAAAGCGTCTTCGCCCATTTTCTTAAGACAGCCGCCTGATCGGCAGTCAGTTTGTTGCCGTCAAGCGCGGCGACCGACTGATCGTAGGCTTTAAGGAGCCCGTTCTTGGCGGATTCATCGCCTCGTTCCTCGGCTTTCTCCGCCTGCTTAAGCTGCTTGCACAACGCCGTTTCCACTCCCTCGTTCGAGCCAAGGAACGAGTCGGTGACGGCGCACAGGCTATTGTAGTCCGCGTATACCTCGTAGACGAATTCCTTCGACGCTTCATTGCCGGCTGCGTCCGAAGCCCAGGCTATAACTTTGTTTTCGCCCGGGTTCAGCTCGTAGGCAGGAAGATCGACGAGCGGCTGTCCGCACTGATCCGATGCGATGCCGGACAGGGCGTCCGAAGCCTCGCAGCCGATCGTGGCACGCTGGTCGATGCTGTACCTCGCGGCTCCTGTCATCGTTAATGTCGGCGCAGTCTTATCGATGTTGATGTCCAGCGTATGCGGCGCTTCCTGATTGTACGCACGGTCCGATGCGTAATAAGTCAACGTCGTCTTGCCTTCGGCCGTCACGCGGATCGTCGCCGAATCGCCGGCTGTCTTGACGGGCCCCTCGTTCATCGCCCCGTAGACGGCGTAGGTGACGGACGCGACGCCGCTCCCGGCTGTATCCGTCGCCCGGACGGCGATCTCTGCATCTCCGTTGATCCATCCCGCAGCGTTCGGCGCCGGCGACAAGGTCGCCGTAGATACCGGCGCAACGGTGTCCGCCGCCGACACATAAAAATCGTCATAATAGGCATCCGAAATATTGTAGCGCGTCGTGACGGCGATAAGCCTCGCATAGACCGATCCCGCCGGCGCTTCGCCGGACAATGCGATATCCTGCCACTGCTGCAGCCGGCTCTCGTCGAGATGAACCTGGAGCGTGCTGATTTCCGCATTGCTTGCGTTAAAGAATCGGAACATGAAGCTTGGCTGTCCGGATTGAATGTAGATTTTCATGCCGGCCGTATAAGTCTTGCCTGCCTCTACCGGAATCTTGTCGCTCTGCAGCGCGACCGAAGCCGTCCGAAGCGTGTCCTTGATGTTTAAGCTCTTGGCGCCCGAGTAGACATGATCGCCGCTTACCGCGTAGTTATAGCCGCTGCCGACCGCGAACAACGGGCTCCACCCCGGAATGGCGCCGCCAGTCCCGGCTTCCTCGAAGCCTGCGTTCGCTACCGCGAGCGGTATGCCCGCCGGGGGCTCCTTGATCTCGCCGTCCACCTGAATGCGATAGAGAATCGTATTGGTCGCCGCATCCGTCATGTAGAGATGGCCGTCGGTGCCAAGCTCGAACCGGGAGGCGTCGGCGATCGTACGGAAATCGAGCGTACTTGGATCGATGACCGTCAGCTTGTTATTGAACAAGACGTATAGCAGTCCGTCCGCCGACCAGCGAAGCTGGAAATGCGCCCATTCCGAATAGCTCAGCTTCGGATAGATTTTTTTGCTCTTCACGATCTCGTAGGTATTCGGGTCGAGCGCGAAAATATATTCGTTCGACGTCCCCCAGATGAGCCCGTCCGGACCTTCCGACAGATCGCCGATGAAGATCGGCTTGTCGAGGCCGGGAATGCGAAGCGGGAACTCCGCGATCTTCTTATCGCCTGCGATGTCCCACACGAAGATCTTGGCTTCTGCTTCGGTCGGAACGGAGCCCAGACCGCCGCGGATCGTCGTGGAGCCGAATATTTTGCCGTTGTGATAGGCGAGGCTCAGCACGCTCTGATTTTGCACGACGTTGCGATGCACCGTGCCGGTTCCCGTAGCCGGGTCGTAGACGGTCATGGATCCGCCAAGCGTACCGTAGGTCGGGATCGTCGCGATGTACAGCTTGCCCCCTGCGGCAGTCATGTTCACAAGCCGCTCCTGGTCTTCGCCCAGCTCGAATACCCGCTTCGGATTGTTCTCTCCCGGCGCCGCGTTCCGGTCGAACGCGTACAGCGCGCCCTCCGGATACACGCCGAAGTACATTTTGTCGCCGAGCGGGTAGATGCTGTCAGCCTGCCCCATGGCGTAGGAAGTTACAGTCAGATCGGTCGGGTCAATCATGGCGCCGCGGCTCGTCTGCACGCCGCTCACGAACAGCTTGCCGTCCGGCGCGGACTGGATGCGGTCCACCACGCCGGGCGTGCCCGGTACGACCGACGGATACAGATGCACCTGCTTGGTCTCGATGTTCATGATGGCGACGCCGCCGTCGAATCGCACGGTCACGAGATTTTTGCCCGGCAGCTCCGGATGATTCGGGAACTCGACCCAGTTCGCCCCGCGCAGACCGCTTCCGTATGTCATTCCCGTCAGGGCGACCTCATGCGTGGTCAGATCGAACGTCTTCAGCTGCTTGTCGGACATGAAGTAGATTTTGCCGTCCAGCGAATCCGTCTCATGAAGACCGGTCACGTTGTCCAGTATGACATCCAGCCACGACTGCGTCTTGGTATCGTACAAATACCCCGGACCCGGCACCCCCGTCCCGTCCGTATACCGCGCGAACAGGTAGCGATCGTCGATCGTGTCCAGATCGTACACCGTATCCTTGCCGGCGGGCACGGACAACGAAGCCGCGATATCGGTCTTCTCTCCCGTCTCCAGGTTCACCCGAACGATTTGTCGATGGGCGGTACCTGCATATACGTTGCCACCCTGATAGGCGATGGAACGGACGTATTCCTGGGGAATCGCGCCGATGACGCGGCCGTAATCCTTGGTCGCCCGAGTCGAAGGATCGTACTGGTACACCTTCCCGCCAGGGTAGGTGCCGACGTATACGCGACCCTGATCGTCCGTCGTAATGCTCATCGGCCAGGACTCTCCGCTGAACGTCGCCACGACCTGCGGAATATGCGTGACCGGCGAATAGCTCCACAACCGCGAACCGCTGCCGTCCGCAGCGATATAGACCGTACCGTCCGGCGCGACGGTATGCGCCCAAGAGCTCTCCGAAGGCGCGAGCGGAATGCTTCTAAGCAGCTTATAGTCGTCTAGGTCGATGACGTTGAGGTTGCCGGGCTTGCCCTTCGAGGTCGTATAGAGCACGGGACGGCCGTCTTCTTCCCCTACCGTACCGTTGAAGATCGATACGGTGTAATTAAGCGGAGGCAGCAGTTCTTCCGGGCTCCCGTATGTCTTTTGAGACAGCTTGCTTTCTTCCGCGTAGCCCTTTTCGCTCCACACTCCCGTCAGTCCGGACAACAGAACGACGGACGCCAGCGCTGCCGCCAACCATTTTCGCATAACTTCATCTCTCCTCTCGGGCTTGCAGGGTTTGCGACCCCGCTGCAGCTCAGAGTATAGGAAAGGTAGCGTCCATCGTAAAGGAAGCGTTTTCTATTCTCATTCGTTTTTCGCTTGTCCACCGGTTGCCGGCGCCTTTGATGCCAGCGGCCTCAAGCACTTTGGCCATGTGGCATTTGCTAAAGATGTAGATTATGGTCAAATATCGGCGGACATATACCGGCGTAACAGGGGCTGGATATTTCCGGGAAGGCTGGGCATCGTAACTACTGTCGACTGCCTACGCCACGGAAAGGATGGATGAAGGTTGCACGCATCCGAGAAGCTCGCCGAACCCGCCATCGTGGACAAGCTTCGTCGTCGCCTGGGCGGAAGCTCTGATTTTATCGTGAGGCTATTCCATGAAGACGCGAAGGAACATTGCAAATATGCCGTTTGCTATATAGACGGTTTAGTGGATAAAACTTTACTCGCCTTTATGATAGAAGCCGTTGCCGCGGAGACTCGCGAGGAAGCCGGCAAACAGATGGACCTCGCGAAGTCGCTTGCCTCGCGCGTCCCGGTCGGGTCTCTGACGGACACGGATTCCGAAGACAAGTTCGTTGAAGCGGTGCTGAACGGAGAAGCCGTCATTATCGGAACCGCGCTTAGCGGCGGACTTACTGTCGCAATTCCCGGCGGTCCCTCCCGTTCAGTCGAAGAACCGTCTTCGCAGACGGTCGTGCGGGGGCCGAAGGACGGCTTTACGGAAAGCTTATCCGACAACGTATCCCTTGTACGAAGAAGACTTCGTACGCCCGATTTGCGCATCGAAGATCGCGTCTTTGGTCGCTATACGAGAACAAAGGTTGCGGTCGTTTATATCGAGGGCATCATTCAGCCGGTAATCCTGGAAGAACTTCGTCGCCGTTTGGACGCGATCGATATCGACGGCATCCTGGAGAGCGGCTATATCGAAGAATTAATCCAGGAAACCTCCTGGACGCCGTTTCCTACCGTACAAAACACGGAACGCCCCGATACGGTCGCCGGCCACTTGCTTGAAGGTCATGCGGCCGTCCTGGTCGACGGTACGCCGTTTGCCCTGATTTTACCCGTCACATTTTTCAAGTTTTTTTTATCGAGCGAAGACTATTACCAGCGGCACGATATCGCCTCGTTTGTCCGCATTATCCGGTTTATCGCCTTTTTTGTCAGCTTGCTCCTTCCTTCGCTGTATATCGCGGTGACGACCTTCCAGCAAGAGATGATTCCGACGACGATGCTGATCAGTCTGGCCGCGCAGCGCGAAGGCGTCCCCCTGCCGGCGCTGCTTGAGGCTTTGCTTATGGAACTGACCTTCGAGGTCATCCGCGAGGCGGGGATCCGCATGCCAAGAGTCATCGGTCCGGCGATCTCCATCGTAGGCGCGCTGGTGCTCGGCCAAGCCGCGGTACAGGCAGGCTTGGTGTCTGGCGCGATGGTCATCATCGTCTCCTTCACGGCCATCGCGAACTTCGTTATCCCGGCGCTAGGGATGTCGGCAGCCATTCGCATCATGCGGTTCTTGCTGATGGCGCTTGCGGGCTCGTTCGGCTTGTTCGGCGTTCTCGCGGGGATGATTCCGCTCCTCCTCCATCTCGTGGCGCTCCGTTCGTTCGGCGTGCCTTATATGTTGCCGGTTGCGCCTTTAAAATGGATCAATTTCAAGGACCTTTTTTTCCGTTTGCCTTGGCGGGCCTTGACAGAACGCCCAGCCGTAATCGGAAGCCGCAATATTCGGCGCCAGCGCAAGCAAGGTCCTCGCAGGGAGGGAAATCGCAATTGAAGCGATGGTCGCGCGCACTATGCGCATTAACGGCCTGCTGCTTGCTCTCGGGCTGCTGGGACCGCAGGGAATTGAACGAGCTCGGCATTACCGCCGCCACGGCGATCGACCGGTCTGGCGACGAATGGGTCGTGACTTATCAGGTGATCGTGCCGTCCGCCATGTGGTCGGGCGCAGGCGGAAGCGGCGGGGCGACGAGCAGCTCTCAGTCGTCGGTACACGTCTTTACCTCGCGCGGCAGTACGATCCGGGAAGCGGCCAACCGCGCGAATCTGGAGTTTACGCGGCAGCTGTACTTCTCGCACACCGACGTTCTCGTGTTGGGCAAGGCGGCGGCGCAGCAAGGCATAACGGAAGTGCTCGATTTATATTTGCGAAGCTTTGACGCGCGGGAAACCGTATTGTTGACCGTCACCGACGGAGAAGGGAGCAAGATCCTAAGACAATTCGTTCCCCCGGAACGTCTGCCGGGGACGGCCATCGCGACCATCCTGAAGACCGATCAAGAGACATCCGGCCTCACGCCGACCGTACGCGTGTTCGACGTAGCCAGGAGCATTTATTCCGACGCCAACGCGATCCTTGTCCCGGAAATCGGCATTCGGCGCGTAGACGGCGGAGATCCCAAGGATTTGGAAGGCGTCGACGCGTTCAAAACGTCCATAGTGCCGACGAAGCTTCGTCTGCTTCGAACAGGTGTATTCAAAGGCGCCCGGCTGGTCGGGTGGATAGGCCAACGCGAGAGCTATGGCATCAACTGGCTGACCAACCGAATTAAAAACACGATGATCATCTTCCCGTGTCCCGGCGCCAAATCAGACAAGGAGCGCGCAGCCTATCGAGTTCGAACCGCCAAAACGCGGGTGGCGCCTGTTAAATCGGGACAATCGTTTCAAATGAACGTACGAGTTAAATCGAAAGGCGTATTGATCGAGTCTTCCTGTACGAAAAGCCTTTCGGATCCCGCGACGATCGCCGCCATGGAACAACAGATCGAAAAGGTCATTCAGGATGACATTCGGTTGGGCTGGAACGCCTCGCAGCAGATGAATGCCGATCTGGCCGGATTCGCGGACATCGTCCACCGCAAATATCCGGACGCTTGGAAACAAATGAAAAACGACTGGGATCAGCGTCTTGACCAGATTGAATTGAACGTCCATGTACAAGCCACGCTTGAAAATACGGGCATGCTGTCTGATACGGTGAGGGAGAAACCGTCATAAAAATGAGCATCCGAACGGTCATCGCGTTTGAACGGAGGAACTGGCGGAATGGATAATCAAACGACGAACCCATCGGGGCTGATCACTTGCTTTGCCTTTTACGAGATCGGCAGCACGACGCTTTTTTTCCAGGCTGCCGAAGCCAAGCAAGACGCTTGGATCGCGATGACGATGGCCGCGGTCGCCGGATTTTTTCTGCTCGCGATGTACATAGCCATGCACCGGCAGGATCCCGACCGCGATCTGTTCACGCTATGTCGCGCTTATTTGGGCAATTGGGTCGGCATGGCGATCGGCTATTCGTTCATCGGCTATTTCACTTACGAGTCTTCTCGTAACTTGCGGGATCTGGTTGAACTGACATCGCAGATCCTGCTTAACGATACGCCATTGATCATCATCGGGTTGATCACAATCGTCGTGGTGGCCAATACGGCGCGTTACGGAACGCGCATTTTGTTTCTTTGCACGCTCGTTCTCTTTCCTTTTCTCGCGGTCGGCTATATTCTGCTCATCGTTATGCTGGCCGGTCAACATATGATTCACACGGAAAATGTACTTCCTATGCTCGAAAACGGCTGGCAGCCGATTTTCAAAGCGGCGTTCCCCAAGCTGGTATCTTTCCCGTTCGGTCAGACGGTCCTGTTTCTCGTCTTTTTCCCCCTTGTCCGTTCGCAAACCCCGGGATTCAAACGGTTTGTCTATCTTACTTATGGCGGCGTATCCCTTTTCCTCATCGCTATGAACCAACTGATGGTTTTCGTGTTAGGGCAGTCGCTTGCCGAAAAGGTTTCCTTTCCTTTGTTGGAAAGCGTTCAGTTAATCGAATTCTCACAGGTGTTCGAACGTATGGACATCCTGTTCGTTTTCGTCTTGTTTTTGGGTCTCGGCACGAAGTTGGCGGCATTTTACATCGGCGCCGCGACCGGATTCAGCCAATTGACGCGAATGGGGTACCGTAAAGGAGTCCTGCTGCTCGGGGCGCTGATATTTGTCCTCGCCTTCCTGTCCCCCAATTACACGCATCACATCTGGATGGGGAAGGTTGTGACTTATTGGTTTACGATCTTCCAAATCGCGCTTCCGCTCCTCCTGTTCCTGGCCATGAAGATCCGCCGCGGATGAGGCGGCGCCAGCAAGCGCACCGCCGGTCTCCACTCATCTCGGCACAACGCGGTAAACCTTTTTATCTCCGATATTTTGCAAAATGCGCGTGGATACGGTTGACATCTTCGATACATCCGTGACCCCTTTTGCGTTTTTCGTTACGATGAGCTTCAGTATGGTACCACGCAGTCTGGCGGTGTGCCGAGGCAGTTCGGTGGATACGAAGTTGCCCAGGGAAGACGCCGCTACCCGATTTCGAACGGCTCCGTCGATGTCCTTCGCCTTATACATTTTGATCGGATGCAGGACGTGGGGATGCGCGCCTAGCACGACATTTACGCCGTTCCTGAACAACAGCCGCATGAGCCGGATTTGACCCTGGTCGGGATACGGCCGAAATTCTTTTCCGAAATGCAAACAAGCGATGACCAGGTCCGTTCTTCCCTTCAACCTTCGTACGTCCGCTATCATTTTTTTGCGGTTCAAGCGATTGACCGACCACGGCTTCGGTGCCGGAATCCCGTTCGTTCCATACGTATAAGCCAATATTCCGATCTTGATTCCTTTCACGTTAACGATCAATGGACGGCGGGCTTCCTTCGCAGAACGGTAGGTTCCGGTGTGTCGCAGACCGTGTCGGTCGAGGACGTCCAAGGTCCGCTTCAATCCCGACGATCGCCCATCCATACAATGATTATTGGCCGTGCCAAGGACATCGAACCCCAGCTTCCGGAGCTCGGCGGCGAAGGCATCGGGAGAACTGAACAACAGCTTCCCGGGCTTTCCTCGAAACCGGCTGCCGGAAAAAGTCGTCTCTAAATTGCCGATCGTTAAATCTGATTTTCTCAGGAAAGGCTTTACCTTCGAGAAAATAGGCGCAAAGCTTTTTTCCCGCCTGGCCGATTCGATCATTTTCCTTTTCATTAACAAATCCCCGACCGCCGTGATCGTGATTTTCGTCAAGCTTTCCACTCCCTTCCGCACAGCTTATTCAGCCATAAGCGAAAGGGCTAAAAAAAACGAAGCCCTGCTAGGGCTCCGTTCAGACTTATGCGTTTAATCGTCCAGTCCCTTGCCGTCCAAAATTTTCGGCTTATACTTCGCGACTCTGGCTTCTCTCGTTTTGGCCTGTTTGGGCTGAGAAAAGTGTAGCAGGTACGCTCTTTGGCGTCCCGGCGTCAACGCTTCAAAAGCCGATTTAAACGACGGATTTTCGTCGAATTCACGTTGAAGCTCTTCGGCGACGGCAAATTCCGTGTTCTTTTTAAATGTCACTTCCAAGCCGGCTTTTTCGACGTTTATCGCATCGTAGATATACGCCTTAAGGATCGCTTCCTGCTGGTCGATATCTTGTACATTCTTGAATCGGATCTGGCGTGCGGCCTGTACGTTTTCCGTCTGCTGGATCAGAATGCCGTCAGGATCCTTTAGCAGTGCCCCTTTATGGAACAGCAGCGCGCAGTATTCCTTGAAGCCGTGGATCAGCACGACATTCTTATCCCCAAGCGTATAGCATGGGTGCATCCATTTAAAATCCTCGGTCAACCCGCAATCCATGACGATTTCTCTCAAGCGCTCGTATTCGGCCTTCCAACGCTTGGACTTGGCGAAAAAGGCATCGGCTTGCGGATTCGTTTTGCGTTGAGCCATCGCGCGACGCTCCTTCCGTTATCGTTAAGCCAGATAGGCGCCCGTGATCGACTGCTTCGCATGAACGATCTCCGAAGGCCGGCCCTCGAAAACCACCTGTCCGCCCTTGCTGCCGCCATCCGGTCCCATATCGATGATCCAATCCGCTTGACCGATGACCTCGAGATTGTGCTCGATGACGATGACCGTATTGCCGGCGTCGACGAGGCGGTTCATAATCTCGAGCAGATGGCCGATATCGGACATATGCAGGCCCGTCGTAGGCTCGTCCATCACATAGATGCTGCCCTTCTTGTGCAGCTCGCTCGCAAGCTTAATGCGCTGGCACTCCCCGCCCGACAGCGTGCTGAGCGGCTGACCGAGCGTAATGTAGTTCAGCCCCACGTCGCTCATCGCTTGAAGCTTGCGGACGACCTCTTTGAGCTGGAAAAAGGCCAGCGCCTGTTCTACCGTCATTTCCAGCACTTCGTCAATCGACTTCCCGTCCAGCTTGTACGCAAGCACTTCCTCTTTGAACCTTTTGCCGCCGCATACTTCGCAAGGCAGCTTCACGCTGTCAAGGAAAGCAAGATCCGTATACACGACGCCCAGCCCCTGACAGTTTTCGCAGGCGCCTTTGGAGTTGAAGCTGAACAAGCCCTGATTGACCTTGTTCGCGGAGGCGAACGCCTTGCGCACATCGTCCATGATTCCCGTATAGGTCGCGGGATTCGATCGGGTCGACACGCCGATCGCCGATTGATCGATGACGATCGCATCCGGGTGCTGACTCAGGAACACGTCATTGATGAGCGTACTCTTGCCCGATCCGGCGACGCCCGTCACGACGGTCAATACGCCGGTTGGAATATCGACGCTCACGTCCTGCAGATTGTGCAGCGTGGCCTTTTGGACGGGCAGCTTGCCCGAAGGTTGCCTGCAGTCCTGCTTCAGCTGCAGCGGCCGCTTCATATAATTTCCAGTCAGCGTGCCCGACTCCAGGAGGCCCTGGAAGCTTCCTTCGAAGACGATGCTGCCGCCTCGGCTCCCCGCGTGAGGCCCGACGTCCACGATATGATCCGCGACCTTGATGACGTCGGGGTCGTGCTCGACGACGATGATGGTATTGCCTTTGTCGCGCAGCTTCTGCAGCAGCTCGTTGAGCCGGTGTACGTCGCGAGGGTGCAAGCCCACGCTGGGCTCATCGAAAATATAGGTGGCGTCCACCAGGCTGCCGCTCAGATGCTTCACCATCTTGACGCGCTGCGATTCGCCGCCGGACAGCGTATCCGTCTCGCGATCGAGCGTCAGGTAGTCGAGGCCGATGTCCACCAGGTGCTGCAGACGTTCGCTCAGCATTCGTACGATCGGCGCTGCCGCAGGATCGTCGATCTCGCGGATGACGCGAACGAGCTGCCCGACTTCCATGGCCGACAGCTCCGCGATATTGTATCCTTGTACTTTGCAAGCCAGCGCGGTTGGGCTCAGTCTCGCGCCGCGGCAGCTCGGGCACGTACCTTCGGCGATGAACGGCGCGACCGTCTGCTGCGTGCGCTCGGACTTCGTCTTCACGTCCTGCTTGATGTATTTGTTCGCAAACTTCTCGATGACGCCTTCCACCGTGATGTTCATCGCTTTGCCGGCGAAGTCCACTTGCATTTTTTTGGCCTTGCCGTATAGCAGCTGCTCCAGGTCTTCCTTCGAATAATCGCTCAGCTTTTTGTCGGGATCGAACGGCCCCGCCTGGACGGTGATGTTCCAGTCCCAGCTGTCCACCGAATACCCCGGCAGCAGAAGCGCCCCTTCGCGGAGCGACTTGGACATGTCCACCGCCTTGTCCATCAGCACGGTAAGACTGCGTCCGATCCCGTTGCATTCGGGACACATGCCCTGCGGATCGTTGAAGGAGAACAGATTCACAGGACCGACATAGGGCTGCCCGACTCGGGAAAAAAGCAGGCGGAGAATGGGCGAAATGTCCGTAATCGTGCCCATCGTGGAATGAGAGCCGCCGCCCAGCCGCTTCTGATCAACGATGACGGCCATGCTCAGATTTTCGATCGCGTCGGCGTCCGGCTGCGGGTACTTGGGCAGAAACGTACGTACGAACATGCTGAAATTCTCGTTCAGCAATCGCGTAGATTCCGCTGCAATCGTATCGAAGACGATCGAGGACTTGCCGGAACCGGATACCCCGGTGAAGATCGTGATCTTCCGCTTGGGGATGCGCAGCGATACGTTCTTCAGATTGTTTTCTCTCGCGCCCGAGATGACGATGTACTCCTGATTCGATTCGCTCATGATTAACACCCTTTCGATCGTGTTCGTCCCGCTAATCGACAAGCTTATGACGGATGGCTCGAACCGGACTTTTACGGGCCGTTTGGATGGATAGCAGCCGGTTGTTATGTATGCGATTAGGACACCTTTTGGTGACATAAAGATTGTATGACGACGGCGCCAGCCGTGTCAACCAAAGCATAACAGCGGCGCAGGCTAAGTGGATAATTCCTTAAAATGCGAGATAACAACCTCGCGGAATTCCGCAGCCGCTCGCGAGATGTACCGGCTCTTATGCCGAACTAACGCGATTTCGCGCTTTAATCCTTCGTTTTCGATCGGCAGAAACACAAGCTGCTCGCGAGCGTACCGGGCGGTGCCCGGCATAAACGCAATGCCGATCTCGGCTTCTACGAGCGCGGAGATTCTGGCAGGCTCATCGCCTTCGTAGACGTATCTGGGCACGAAGCCGGCCTCTTGGCAGAGCGAGTCGACCAGATCGCGCGTCCCGTATCCCTGCCTGACGCCGACGAACCATTCGTCTTTAAGCTCCGCCAACGCTACGCTGCTCCGGCCTGCCAGCCGATGTCCCTTCGGAACGGCGACGAGGATCGGATCGACGTACACGATGGTGCTCTCGATGTCTTCTCCTTCTAGGGGCGGAGAGGACAAACAATAATCGAACGCGCCTCGAAGCAGCTGCGTGACCATCTCCTGCGTGGTCAGCATTTGCACATGGAAGTGGACGTCCGGCTGCCGCATTCGGAACGCCCGAAGGAGATTCGGCAGCATGCTCGCCGTATTCACGGCTAATTCAAGCGTGCCATGCGCCGGACCGGACCGATCGCTCAGTTCCTTTCTCCCCTGCTCCAACTCGAACAATGCCCGCTCAGCGCGCTGCAGAAAAAGGCTGCCATATTCGTTCAGGCGAAGTCGCCTCCCGATTCGGTCGAACAGCGGCACGCCCAGATCTTCCTCCAGGCGCTGAATCGTTTTGCTCAGCGACGATTGCGTGACGTGCAAGTTGCGCGCGGCTTCGGTCACATGCCCCGAACGCGCGACCTCAAGAAAATATCGAATCTGCAGCAATTCCATGCTTTCACCACTGCCCTTCATTCCTTTCGATCAATGAAAATATAACATAAAATGCGTTGGAATAAATAATCGATATCGGGTACGATGGCTTCAATAATCGGTGGGGGGACTTCTTATGAATGCTCGAAGCAGGTGGTTGTTGATATCCGTGGGACTTGGGGTCATGCTCAACCCGCTCAATTCTTCGATGATCGCAGTGGCGATCGCGAGGCTGCAAGAAGCTTACCGGCTTAATTATACAGGGGTTTCCTGGATTCTTTTTTCCTTTTACATCTCGAGCGCGATTGCTCAGCCTGTCATGGGAAAAGCCAGCGACCTGTTCGGGCGGCGGAAAATCTTTCTGGCCGGCCTTGTCGTCGCCTTCGTCGCCTCCCTGCTGGCACCGCTATCGCCAAGCTTCGGATGGCTGCTTGTATTCCGCATCCTTCAATCGATCGGCACCAGCATGATGATTGCGGTCGGCATGGCCCTTGTGCGCATTCATCTAACGGAGAAGCAAGCGGCCGCACTGTCGGTCATGTCGATTTTCCTGTCTGGAGCGGCTGCCATCGGTCCCTTTATCGGCGGTGTACTGGTTCATTGGTGGGATTGGCAGGCCATTTTTTTAGTAAATATTCCGTTTGTGGCGGCAAGCTTCGTGCTCGCCTGGCTCATGATACCGAAGGACGAACCTGCAAGCTCCAACGTCCCCAAACGAACGCTTCGGAATTGGCTTCAATTCATTGACGCGCCGGGGATTGTACTTTTTGCTTCCGGCCTTATCGTCCTGCTTGTCGGATTGTTGTCGGCCAAAGCATCCGGACATGTATCTGTGACGCATATCTTGCTTGGGCTGATCGGACTCGCGCTGTTATCGGCATTTGTTCGACACGACCTCAAGGCTTCCAATCCTTTCGTGCCTTTGCGGACGTTCGCCAAATCTCCTGCGATGACTTGGGTCAATGTCGAATACATGCTCGCGAATCTGCTGTTCTACTCGCTTTTCTTCGGTCTGCCCACCTATCTTCAGACAGTGCGACACGTGAGCGAATTCCATACGGGGATGCTCATGCTCAGCTTGGGCTTGTGCTCGCTCGTCGCTTCGCCGGTCGCGGGCCGGTGGGTCGAACGGTCGGGGCCACGCCCTGTTCTAATCGCATCCGCGTCGCTTATGGCATTCGGCTCCGTATGGCTCGCCACGCTTCATGCAAATTCTCCTGTGTTCAGCGTGTGTCTGGCGCTGGCCGCGTTCGGCTTCAGCAACGGATTGAACGGCGTCGGCATGCAAGCGGCTTTGTTCGAAAGTACCCCGAAGTCGATGATCGGCGTCGCCTCCGGTCTGTTTAATACCTCCAGGTATGTAGGAACTATACTCTCCTCGTTGTTGATCGGGATCGTCATGGGGGACCATTTCAGCACCGGCGGATTACGCGTCCTGGCGTTCATCATGACGGCAGTCTCACTCACACTCGTATTCATAAGCCGGGGGCGTCGGGGTTCGCTGCAAACAGCGGAATCGTAAAAAAAAAAGCGGACAGCGCCGATTTTTCGGGCTGTCCGCTTTTTTTACGTTTCTCTCGCGGTTAAACCGTCCGTATGGCTGAACGAAGCCTGTGCGGCCCTTCCTTAGTTCGGCTGAGACAGCGGATTGCTCGCATTCTCGACGATGACGCCGATCTCGCAAAAATCGCTGCCGCCGCCCGATGACTCCAGCTCGACGCGAAGATGATAAAAGCCGTTGTGGAAAATGTCCGTATCCAGGTAAAACGGTTCGGGAACCTCCTTACCCTCATAGAGGACCTTGATTCCGAATCGGATCGTGAACCGCTTGATCGATTCTCCTGCGGGTACAGCGGCATCAACGTTGATTTTCAAAACGTTTTTCACCTTCTGGCGGTCTTTGATTCCGCGCATATTGACCGCCGGCTTCGGCGCAGGCGCGACATACACGCCGTCGATCCACAGCTGTCCGTTTTTGCGCTCCTGCTTCCCGCCAGCGGGTACGACGACGAGCAGGACAGCGTCCTCCGGCGGAACCGCGAACGACGCATTTTCGATGACGTCCTTCGCCAGAAACCGGCCGCTCACCGTATCATACAGGTCGACGGGCGCTTTGCCGAGATTGCCGATCTCGATCGTCTTCTCCGAACCGAACGGATTGTAGTACAAAAATGTCGGATAGGCTTCCTTATGGTAGTAGTCCGTTTTAAGGCAGTCAATCTGAAGGATGCCTTCGACGTTCGTTTTCTTCAGCAAACCGCCCATAAATCCCACATGACTGCCGCTATAGACCGAGAAATCAAGCGCGCCCCAACCGATGACCGTGGCGTCCCCGCTAGCGTACGGCGACTTCCCTTCGTATTCTTTGCGGATACCTTCGTAGGGAATGACATGATCCGGGTCGCCATCCCAGTCCGAGCAAGATTGAAGATCCGCAGGCAGTCCTTCGGCATAGAATAGACGGGATTGGTTAATGACATTAATCATCCATTTGCCGACCGCACGGGCATAGCGGGAGTCATAGCGCACGAAAGGCGCCAGCGTACTGAATAGAAAGAACCCGTTCATGACGAACACATAGCCGCCGAAATCCTTCAAGTTGCCGACCAACCCATGCGTATCGTAGCTTCCCCAACGCTCAGTCGACATCCCCCACTCCGGCCGCACGTCCACGCCGCCGTCGAATATCCAATTGATATATTTCGTCACGTCATGACTCTTCCCGTGCTCGACTTCCATTCGGGCCGCCAAATAAGGCGAATAATACATCAGCAGCTCGTAATAGGGATTGTCCTCCTGGCGGTCAAGAAATTCCAGACACAGCTCGGCCGTATCCAGATAGACCTGATCCCCGAACCGGGAGTAAGCCATGTACATCAGCATCGCCACGCCCGAAGCGGCGTCCGGCTCCTTCCAGATGCCGTTGTCGACGGGCATCATGTTTTTAAAGTCGAACGACGTATATCGGAAATCGGCCCTGCCGTCCTCGTCCTTCAGCAGCTGCACCGCCTCCACCCAGCGATCCGCGGATTTTCGGAACAGCGCTTCCATCTCCGGCTGATTCGGATAAAAGGCGGCCAGCGCGGCATACAGGATGTTGGCTTGAATCTCGTACCAGAACGAGTCTCCGCTCGGAATATCGGGATACCACACAAAGACCCCCTCGTCCTTGCGGAAAAAGGTCTGCAGCATTTTCACATAGTTGTTGCCGTCCTGGTTGCTCTTGTCGATGCCGACGAGCGTCGCTCCCAGCACGGCGCCCATGAGCGTGATCGATTCTTGCGTGCCGTTGCCGCCTTGATCGGACTTGCCGACGTAGGACATCAATCCGAACGTATCTTCATCCATATTGTAATGCGTTCGATCTCGCCAGATGACGGGGAGGTATTCGCCTTTGCGTTCATGATCGAATACGAAACGGTCGAAGGCGATCGCCTTTTCCCGCCAGTCGATGATTTCGAACGGCTTGGGAACAGTCGGCATGTCCTGGACCAGATGAAGATTTTTCTGTGGTGCCGGCGCTGCCGAGCCTTGTTGCTGCTTCTGGAGATCGGATAAAGTAGAAGCCATTCGAATTCGCCTCCCGGGAAGGGTTTCATTTGCTTTCGTACATGTACTTACCCAGGCTTGCGAAAAGTGTACAAGTTGTAGAAAGGAAATATTACCTACTCGACCGAAGCCGTTCCGAATGCCGGACAACTTTGTCGTCATATCCTCTATAAAGCGGCGGAGCGAAAGAGGGCATCTCATGATAAAAAGGCTGAGATTATGTACGATCGCGGCATTTGTCATCCTTTTGGCCGGCTGCTCGGGCGTCAAGGAGTCTCGTGTTTACGGCCCGGCTGTTTATTCGGGCGATGCCTACGATATTAAAGTCATGGGCGAGGAACATTCGTTTCGGACGATGAAGGAGAATCGGCTGCGGATTGCGATTCACGACCAATCGGGCGAGCCTGTCGATGCGGCCGACGTCAAGGTGAAGCTTACGATGCCTGGGATGTTCTGCGGGGAAGTGAACGCCGAAGTCGTCCGCGATCCGTCGGGCGATTACGTGGCGATGGCGATACCGGTGATGGACGGCAAATGGCAGGCAAAGGTGACTGTGACGACACTAGCGGAAAAAGCGAGCCCCGTCCTGCTTTATTCGTTCTATTCCGCTTGATTACCACAGCCATGGATGCAGCGACGGCACAAGGCCGTTTATGCTCAGTCCTTTCATGATCGAGAGCACGCCCATTATGCCGCCTAGCCATAAGCTTAGGAGGCGAAACGTCTTTTTAGCCTTTTTGCCTAACCGGTGAGCGGTCAGGCCGATGGCAAGCAGCGCGGGCATCGTGGAGACGCCGAACACGGCCAACAGCAAGAAGCCTGTAAGCCAAGAAGCCGATGCCGCCGCCTGGATCTGCATCGCGTACGTCAAGCCGCAAGGAATAAAACCTAGCAGAACGCCGGAAAAAAACACGGCTGTCGTCCCATGGCGTTTGCGCAACGTCTGCAGCCATTCGCTTATTTTTCGAATGCGGAGCACGTTCCAGCGATGCACGGGGAGCGTATACTTGCCGAACGTCCACATAAGCAGCAATATTCCGCCCAGCAGGCTGGCGATGCCTTGGACACCGACGAGCACCCCCGCATAATTGATGAACGAGCCCGCGGCTCCCAGGCATCCGCCGATACCGGCATATGCGATCGTTTTACCCGTCAAATAAGCCCCGATTGACCTCACCGGTCGCTCGGGGGAGCCGGTCGCGATCGATGAGGCGATTCCGCCGCACATGATGATGCAATGCGGGGCGCCGGCCAAGCCGGCCAAAGCGGCGAGCATCAACCCGTCAGGCGTCGGCAGCAAGCGGTTCATGCCTCCTTTGCGCGAACAATCGGGTCAGCCGCAAGGCATTGCATACGACGAATACGGAGCTTAGCGCCATGAGCAGGCACGCGGCCCGCGGATCAAGCAAGCCGGCGCCTGCCAGCGGCAGGACCGCGATATTGTACAGGAGAGAGATGCCCAGATTCTGGCGAATGTTCCGTACGGTCGCTCGACTGATCTCGATCGCCTCTGCTGCGCCATCCAATTGCCCGTAAGCCAGCACGATGCCGCCCGCTTCGTTAGCCGGCATCGCGCCAGCCGCCATGACGATGCCGATATCGGCGACGGCCAATGCTGCTGCGTCATTCACGCCGTCGCCGATCATCGTGACGACATGGCCTTGCGCCTGCAGCTCCCTGACCCGCTCCGCTTTTTGCTCGGGCAGCATCGTGCTCTGCACCCGATCGATGCCGACAGCTGCGGCGGCGGCCAGGGCGCTTGTGCGAGCGTCTCCCGTCGCCATCTCGACGACGCCGTATCGTTTAAGCTTTTGCACGGCTGCCGCCGACGTGGACTTCAGCCGGTCGTCCATCACAATAGCCGCTATCCAGTTCCCGTCGCAGCCCAGATGAACGATCGTTTTCCCTTCCCGATCGAGCGCTTCAAGCGCACGGAGCGATTGCGGATCCGTCGTCGGCTTCACGCCTTTTGCTGACAGCCAATTGCGGTTGCCCATAACCACTCTCTTGCCTTCGACGACGCCTTCCACTCCTTTACCCGGCACTTCCGCGACGGCATCCGCATCCGGCGGCAGCAATTGACGGCGCGCTGCCTCCGATACGATCGAGCGGGCGATCGGATGCGCCGAGTTCTTCTCCAGCGCCGCTGCGAGACGAAGCGCGTAGCTGATGGTTTGATCGGCAGTTACGACGGCTTGCACGTGAGGTCTGCCCTCCGTCAGCGTTCCCGTCTTGTCCAGAAGCACATAGTCCGTCCGCGCGAGTACTTCGAACGATTGCCCTTCCTTGAATAGAACCTCGCGGCTTGCGGAAGCGCTCGAAGCGATCAATACGGCGATGGGCGAAGCCAAACCGAGCGCGCACGGGCATGAGACGAGCAGCACGGCCAGCGCATTTTGCAGCGCCGCCTCCGATTCTCCCGCATGTCCGGCTCCGAAGCCGTTCCAATAAAGGAAGACGATGGCCGCATAGACCAGGATGGCCGGCACGAACCACGCTGCGACGCGGTCCACCTTGCGCTGAATGAGCGGCTTCGACCGCTGGGCCTGCTCGACCAACGCCGCGATCCGGCCGATCCTGCTGTCGGCGCCGACCGCGCCGACGCGTACAAGCGCGGACCCCGACACGATTCGCGTTCCGCCGAATACGAGGCTGCCTTCCTTTTTCACCGCCGGCCTCCACTCGCCAGTCAGTATCGCTTCGTCCGCCTCGGCTTCTCCGCCGATCATCGAACCGTCCGCCGGTACCAGCTCATCCGGACGAACCGCTAGCGTGTCGCCTGGTTTCAGCTGCTCGACCGGTATCCATTCTTCGCCGCTGCGAATGACGCGCGCCATTCGGGGCTGCAGCGTTTGCCAGTGCACCGATGCGTTCATGGCCTTGCCCTTCGCGATCGCCTCCAGCCATTTTCCGAACAGCACCGCCGTCAGCACCATCGCAATCGTATCGAAATACAAGGCGGGATGATGACCGCTGTGCGAAACAGGCTGATGGAACAGGGTGTAATGGCTGTATAAGTAAGAAACGCTCGTGCTGAGCGCGACCAGCGTATCCATATTAAAAGACTTCTGCCGCAAGGCATGATAAGCGCCTCTGTAAAAAGGGAAAGCAACATAGCCCTGCAGCCCGGTCGCCAACGCCCACTGGAACCAGGGCGATGCAAACAAAGCGGGAACCGGGAGCGAGGAACCAATCGGAAAATGGGCGGCCACGCTCCACAGCAGCGGAAAAGAAAAAATAAGGGACAACAGGAACCGACTGCGGTATTCGCGGATTTCCCGCTTGGCCGTCGTCAGCCCTTCCGTCAGCTCTTCCTTGGCGCCGTAGCCGATCTGTTCGATCTTATTCAGGATCGCCTTGACGTCCGCGATCGACGCATCCGTCTCCACCACGACTTGGCTGAACGGCAGATTCACGTTTGCCTCCTGGATGCCGGGCATTTTCTTTAGCGCTCTCTCGATCCGGCTGGCGCAGGCCGCGCAGGTCATGCCCGTGATCTGAAGGCGAATCGTCCGTTGCAAGCCGCACTCCCCCCTTGTCCGCATTAGCCATTTGTATATCGTATGCATGGCGGCATGGCGTATGACCTTCGTCCACAACGATAGCCGGGATAGAGACGGCCAAGCCCAGCGATCCATAGCGCCATGCCCGCGGCAAATGAAAAAGCCGCGCTGCGCGCGGCTCATCGACAATTTCTGTATTTCATTTTTCTTCATGGAATGAAACCCGACGTTCACGTTAAATCACGTTAAAAAATCGTGGGCACCATTCCGCCGTCCATCCGGACGGGCGAGCCCCTAAAGGCCGATGCGTAAGGGCTGCACAGGAAGGCGGCCAGCCTTCCGATTTCCTCCGGTTTGATGAACCGTTGAAGCTCGGATTGCGGCAAGTTCGCCGCCATGAACGCCTTTTCCTTTTCCGCGAAGTCCATGCCTTCGTCCGCATACAAGCCATCGATGATCTGCCTTACGTTTTCGGACAGCGTCGGCCCCGGCAGAATCGTGTTGACTGTCACTTCTTTCCCCTTTGTCGCTTTGGACAAGCTCTTGGACAAGGAGAGCAGCATCGATTTGGTCATGGCATATTGCGGCATTTGACCCGAAGGCATCAATGCTTCTTCGCTGGCGATGAAAAGTATGCGGCCCCAATCGTTATCCAGCATACCGGGCAAATACTTTTGGCACAAGCCATTTGCCGCGAGCACATTCGTACGGAAGTAGGTTTCTAATATCTGATCGTCAGCTTGCTCGTAAGACATGATTTCATAAATGCCCATATTGTTCACCAACAGATCGACGCTGGGATATTTCTCGAACAAGGCTTCTCGTTGTTCCCTCATTGTCAGATCGGCAGCCGCGTTTTGCGGCGAGGTGGCCGGGAAGCGCATTTTCAATTCAAGAACGACACGTTCGGCCTCATCGGCGCTTCGTCCGTTAATCAGTACGTCAACGCCCTCTCGGGCAAGCTCGAAGGCAATCGCTTTGCCGATGCCTCTCGTCGATCCCGTTACTAAAGCTGTTTTACCGTTAAGTTCCATATCCATGCTGCATGTCTCCTATCCATCGTCTTGTAACTCGGATAGTGTTAATCATACAGGTTCGGAATGGACGCGTATTTAACCGCTGACGCCAATGTACTTGCAGGACGCGCCAACGGACGGTTAAGACATGCAGCTCAGCTTTTCCTTACGCCAATTCGACGGCGTTTGCCCTTCCCACAGCCGGAAGGCGCGGTAGAAGGAGCTCTGATCCTCGTACCCGAGCAGAAAAGCGACTTCCTTCATCTCCATCGACGGGTTCTCCAGGTATGTCCGCGCTTGTTCGCGCCGGGCTTGCGTCAAAAGACGCTTGAAGCTCGTCTTCTCGTCCGCGAGCCGGCGCTGCAGCGTACGATCGCTCATGCCCAGCTCTTTTGCAATGACCGGGACGTCGACCACGCCTCCTCCCAATTTACGCTTCAGCATCTGCTTGACCTCGTCCGCCGTAGAACGGTCACGCTGCCGCTCCTCTATAGAGTGGTCCAATACTGGGGTCAGCAGCTCGAGCATCTCCTCGTTGTGCGAGACGAAGGAGCGGTCGAGCTCGCTTCTGCGGAGCGTCAAGCGGTTAACGGAAGCGCCGGTTCGGATGCGACAACCGAAGTAAGCTTCGAGGACATGGATGTCGCCCATCGGTTGCGTGAACTCGACCAGTTGCGCGGTTATAGGCAGTCCGGTGCCCCGGCGTCCAAGCTCCAGCAGAAAGGCAAGCGTAATCCCGACCAGCAGCGGCGGACAAGGGCGGCTCGGATCATGCTCATCCAACTCGATGCGGCACGTATCGCCTTTCTCCGCGATCCGCAGTCGTTCCGGCGGACACAGCTCTTTGTAGCGCGTCATTCGACGCAGAGCATCCCGGTAGTCCCGAGCGTGATAGGTCGCCAAGACGGGCGGCGGGTACTGCGGCGTTTCAAATGCGGTCGCCAGCCGAACGATACCCGTCGCCGGGTCGCCGATCAGTTCGGAATACGCCTGCCAGATCGCGTAGTATTGGTCGACACCGACTGCCGCATGCGTGACGACGGACAGAGGAAGTCCTGCACGGCGGGCGACGTCGTCAGGGGCAATTCCGATATGGGTTAATCCGGTCCACAAGCCCTGCGGGACTTTAATTAGGCCAGCGGAAGTTGGCTTCACTTCTATTCTCCTCTAATCGATAATCAGACATTGCAATCCCTTACAACGGCCGCACATTTGCTGCTGCCGTTGCTGTTTTACGGATTACATCTATCATACCTCATCCTGTTCGCAACATAAAATGGGATTGATTGCCATTCGAAAAAGGCCGAACGGCGTTCGACCTTGGATATTTCCGTATTCATCTTCCGTTCACCGAATCCGGCTGTCGCTTTGCTGCATCTGATCGGACGCATATTGATTGAACACTTTGATCAGGACTTCCCGTTTGACGGGCTTGCTGACATAATCGTCCATCCCTGCGGCCAAGCATTTCTCGCGATCGCCCTTCAAAGCGTTGGCGGTTACCGCAATGATACGGGGGCACTGTTCGGGCGCCAATTTCTCCTTGATCAATCGAGAAGCATCCATACCGTTAATGACAGGCATATGAATATCCATAAAGATAAAATCGAACGGCCTCGACAGCGCGACATCGATGACTTCTTTACCGTCCGTGGCGACAGACACCTCATGTCCCATCTTTTCGAGCATCTTCTTGAGCACCAACGTATTGATCGGATTATCCTCGGCGATCAAAATGCGGACCGGCTCCGTTACGTCTTGTCCCAATTGTGGTACTGAATTGTAATCGCCTGGATCCTTTTCATGAAGACGAATCGTGAACCGGAATGTCGAGCCATTGCGGCCGTCGCTATCGGCATGGATCTCTCCGCCCATCATCTCCACGACTCTTCTGCTTATCGAGAGACCAAGTCCAGTGCCTTCGTGTTTGCGGGTCATGAAGCTGTCGATCTGGGAGAAAGGTTCGAAAATCTCTTCAAGTCTTGTCGGCGGAATGCCGATGCCCGTGTCTTTAACTGTGAATTCCAAGATCGGCTTGTCGTTTGTTACCTTTTTAACAGACACCGAGATCTTTCCTTCAGGCGTAAACTTGACTGCGTTGCCAAGCAGATTAAGCAGCACCTGTTTTAACCGGTCTGCATCGCCATAAATAAAATCGGGAACGTCGTGATTGATCGAATAGGATAGCTCGAGTTTTTTTTCTTCGGCCTTCAAGGATACGACGGACAGACTTTCCTTGATGCAATTGCGTAGATCGAAGGTCTCTTCTTGAAGCTCGCTTCTTCCGGCTTCGATTTTCGACAGATCCAGAATATCGTTGATGATCGTCAGCAGCGTTTCCCCGCTTTTGCGGATAATCTCCACATACAACTGGGGTTCTTCGCCCAAGTTCATATCGAGCAGCAGATCTGTCATGCCGATGACGCCGTTCATCGGCGTACGGATCTCATGACTCATCATCGCCAGGAATTCACTCTTCGCTTTATTCGTGGCTTCGGCGGATTCCTTCGCGACAACCAATCGTTTTTGTTCGGATATATCTTTGCAAATGAGATAAAAACCGATATTTTTACCGTTTATGAAGATCGGTGCGAGACTGGTCAGCACTTCAATCGAATCGCCGTCTTTTGTGAAAAGCGTGTCGATGTCATGTTCGACCGAGTCGTCATGCAAGGCGTCGCTCAATATACGATCCACATTGTTTTGTCCGATGAGATTGCTTAATTTCATGCCGATCAATTCCGCTTCAATGTTGTAGCCGGTTAATTTCTCCGCCATCGCGTTCGCATTAATAACCGCACCCTGCAAATCAAAAGAAACCACGGCGTCGTGGTTGTATTTTTTCAGAGATGTATACCTTTCGACGGACTCCTGGAGCCGCTGTTCGGATTCCTTTTGCTTAGAGATATCAATGAGTTGAACGATATAATACAACGGCTTGCCCTCGGGACTGCGGAACAACCGAACGGTAAAAAGCGTCCAGATGATTTCTCCATCTTTTCGGATATAACGCTTCTCCAGTTGAAGTTCCAGGTCTGTCGGTCCCATGGCTTCTTGAAGATCGTCGATCGTCTGGATCGCTTCGTCCGGATGTGAAAAACAGCCGAATTGCTTGCCGTCGAATTCCGCTTTGGTATATCCAAAAATTCGCTCCATGGCCGGATTAACGGTAAGAATCAATCCGTTGGGCGCCACGAGAGCAATACCGAATGCCGCATATTCGAACACTTGCCCGTTAAACGAGTTTTGGTCCAAGTTGACGCGATGCATGTCTAAACCTCCAAGTTTGACGCCCGATTTCGTTAAAGCGCAGATGATTTTATTACCCGAAACCAGGGATATTGAAACAACTTGAATTACAAGAAGATCGGTTAAAGACGAAAAAGCCGAAATCCCGCGTTATTCGCAGGTGTCCGGCTCGTTCATATTTTTATCGTGCTGACTGTCGAGCTACGTGCGAACCGTCTCTGCTGCGAGCGGGGACAATGCTTTCGTAGTCTCCAGATAAATGAATGCGTCGTAGCGCCTTGCGATCTCCGTAGGCACATAATTGCCTCGTTCGCGTTCAGGATGATAAACGACGCCGATCGCGCGGTGTCCAAGCGCCGTATCGCGAAGCGGGCCGGCATCCTCTTCGAACAATAGCAGCTGATTGGTCGCTCCGCTTCGGTGAAGAAGCTCCTCCCAGCTGCCGGCGCGCGCTTCCGGCACTCGCATGACTTCATAAGGTTCTCCCCATGACCTGCCGGCGATGACAGAGCCCCGGTAAGTGCCGAAGCCGACGGCGTAAACATCCGAACTATGCTGCTCGCGAAGCAGCTGGCCCACGTTCACCATGCCTTCGGCTGCCATGTCGGTCGCCCTGGCGTCCCCTATATGCGTATTATGCTCCCAGACCACCGCGCGCGCTTCAGGTCCGTGATACGCCATGAGCTTTTCCAGGGCCGTGACCATATGGCGGTCTCGCACGTTCCAAGACTCCGCGTCATGTCGAATCATCGTGCTGTAGTAGTCTTCAGCCCCTTTGACGGCTAGCGCATTGAGTTCTGCGCTCAATACGTTCTCACGATCGTTGTCAGGTGCGTCCTTCCATTTATCCTGAAGCCGGCGCAGCAGGGCGACGACCTCTTGTTCGCAGCCTTCACCGTAGAGGGAAGCCGATATCCCGTAAGCCTGCTCTTCTCTCCCGAACGGCTCGAAGCATTCGAATGCGCGCTTCGCGGCTTCCAGATCGGCGCCTGGCTTGTTCTCCAAATAACCAAGCAGGGCATCCATCGACTCCCAAAGGCTGTACAGATCGATGCCATAGAACCCAACCTTCTGTTCCTGCGCCAGTCCCTCATTGTGGCGGCGCAGCCACTCGGCGAGCTCTTCGATCTCCCGATTGGCCCACATCCAAGTCGGCCATCGCTCGAACTCACGCATCGCCTCGCGAGCGCTCGCGCCGGCATCCGAGTATCCTTTTACGTAGCGATTCAGCCTGTAACAGGACGGCCAATCTCCTTCAACGGCAATAAATCGAATTCCGTGTTCCTCGATAAGCCTCTTCGTTAAGGCAGCGCGCTCCGCATAAAATTCCGACGTTCCGTGAGAGGCCTCGCCCAACAGTATATAACGCGCCTGGCCGGCACGTTCGACGAACGCGTCCGCCTGATCGGCTCCAGTATAGGGAATCGATACGCGCTCGATTGCCTGCAATATTTGCTTATCGTCCACCGTTTTCTCCTCCTGCATCCTGCGTTCCTGGTCCGGGCGCGTCACGGCCAACGAACGCCCAGACCCAGTTTGCACGCGCAGCGCCTCGCGTATGCATGCCAGTGCAATGCAGACAATGCAAAAAACCGCATCCCGAAGGAGGCGGTTCTAAGGTTTTCGGCTTGCGCCCTGAAAACCGGATGCGAAACGAGGATGCGCTAGAAATACTCTTGCCTGTGCGGCTTGCCGTTGCTTAGAAGCATATGCTTCCGAAGCTACGTTTGCTTCGCAAACGTTTTAGGATAAGCCCTCGACCGATTAGTACTCGTCAGCTGCACATGTTGCCATGCTTCCACCCCGAGCCTATCAACCTGGTGTTCTTCCAGGGGT